>Ga0247610_10008997_pt1 | contig 10100 bp, 9 predicted proteins | sample 174DNAGHGhighgp2_FD_193483 | JGI IMG/M metagenome (GOLD analysis project Ga0247610, IMG submission 193483) | Sheep rumen microbial communities from Palmerston North, Manawatu-Wanganui, New Zealand - 1742 DNA GHGhigh gp2 | ecosystem: Host-associated > Mammals > Digestive system > Stomach > Rumen ... | reverse complement strand
GGCCATCAGGCAAAGAAGGAGGACAGTCATTAAGCCATCGACACTTCTTTTGAAGGCCATGCTGTTCTTTTTAACATTCATAATCCGTCCTCCTCCGTTCATTATTTACTGAATGCCGCTAATCCAGGATCTTAAGTCATCTTCAGAAGGGCCTGCGCCGAACCTCTTACCGTCAAGCCAGTTTCCAGAGCCGGCGTTTTCTGCAAGGATCTTGCCGCTTCTTCCGATACCGCTTCCGCCGGATGTGCAGAACGGGATGACTGTCTTGCCGTCGAAATCGTATTTCTCAACGAATGTGTCCATGATCCTCGGAGCCTCTCCCCACCAGATCGGATAACCGATATAGATGGTCTTGTAACCGTCGAAAGATACATCCCCGCTTGCTATACCGGGACGAGCTGTGGAGTCGTTCTGTTCCTTTGTCGTGCGGCTGTTCTTATCATTCCAGTTAAGATCATCGCTTGTGTAAGGCTGCTCCGGAACTATCTCATAAAGGTCACCGTTCGTGATCTTGGCGATCTTCTCCGCTACGTCTTTTGTCGTTCCTGTTGCCGAGAAATAAACTACCAGAACATCCTTTCCGTTTTCTGTCGGCTGTTCCGCGGTTGTATCTTCTGACGTGGCATTAGTCTCTTCTGTCACCGTAGTCTCGGTCTCTTTGGTGGTTTCTTGGGTCTCCTGTGTCGCAGAAGTCTGTGTTGTAACTGACTCCGTTGCTCCGCCGCATGCCGCGAGCGATAATGTGAGCATCGCACATGTGATCAACGATATTATCTTTTTCATATATATTCTCCTGTCTTAAGATTGCTTTATTCTTTCCAAACTTCTTTTGCAAGACGGAATACTGCCCATCCCTTGGGCCATCCCGTATACATGGTCGCATGGGTTATCACCGCAGCGATCTCCTCTTTGGTCACACCATGAGCTTTGGCATTCTGCAGATGATATGTCAGTGAAGAATCGGTTATGCCTGAAGCCATCAGTGATACGACAGTAATGATGCACTTCGTCTTAACGTCTATCGATTCTTCATTCCACACTTCACCGAAAAGGACATCATCATTAAGATGTGCGAACATCGGCGCAAAACTCCCGAGCTGCTCTCTTCCTGCCGTCTGTACTATCTTTTCGCTCATTTTAAAATCCTCCTTATGTCCTTTATAAGATCCTCATCAGACAGTCGTATGTTATATCGAAGACCGTCTGGTATTTGAAATCGACTTTTGCTTCCTTCATTGCTTCCTTCTGCTTCTCTGTCACTGATGTGTACGGATAGATGCCGAACATGAAAGGGAAAAACACATAGATGATGCTTCTGATCTCCTGAGCTGATTTGCCGGGAAAGAATTTCTCAAGAAGCTCATTCATGTTCTTCAGCGACTCTCCGTAAGCCCTCTTGAACGAAGACAGGAACTCCGGTCTGCTGTTGGCTTCCATATCGTAGTTATTCATTGAAAGGAGCTTTAAAAGCTGCGGCCTGGCAGCTAAAGACTTGGCGATCTTTTTCGCAAATTCTTCCTGCGTCAGCGTGTTGTTATCTTCCAGGATGGATCTGAGATCAACGTTCCAACGGCTGTATTCTCTCTCGAAAAGTGCGAGAAAGATCTCTTCCTTCGTCTGGAAATAGTTGTAAATGGATGTCCTCGTAAATGAAGTGACATTGCCGATATCTTTAAGTGTGATGTCCTTAAAGCTCTTCGTCTGATACAGGAGCTCACATGCATTTACGATCTCTTCTTTTCTTGCTGCTGTAAGTTCGGGTGATCCTTTAGGCATATTCCGTATTCCTTTCACACAACAGTATTCTGACTTCGTGTCAGAATAATCTTAATGCCATTCTGACACTGTGTCAATATGTCGGATCAGATAATAAAAGATCTGAAACAAAAAGGACTGACTCCTGTTATGGAATCAGTCCTGTATTTTGCCGTTTTTAAGTATCACTAATTCTCGTTCGGATATACCAGACGCCTGTCGGTATCGAACCATTCTGCTACCGTTCTGAATGCTTTAACGATGAACTTGCCGCTCTCGGTGATCGAGTAGGAGCCGTCGGGATTCTGCTTGATGGTGCCTGTCTCGACCTGCTCGTTGAAACGCTTTTCGAATGCGCCGTAATCGTTTACATACTTTGATGTGAACACTTCTCCGACGGATTCCTGGGTGAACGTCTGATCGGAATTCTCTTCCATGTAGCTTAACATGAATACCGATACGGAACGCTCGACCGTGACCGGAACGAGTACGAAGAGGACCGTATTAACGCAGCAGAATATAACGAACATCATTATGATGTCCCTGACCGTGATAAAGCCCCAGAATTTTCTGATAATGCCCATGACGACCGCAGCGACTATGCCTGTAATTACGATGAATGCGATTCCCCTGTACATAAGGACTTCCATGTTCTTCAAAAGTCCCGTGTGGAATAATCCTATAAACATTACCGAACATACGAGATAAATAAGAATATATATTCCTATGAGTCCCAGTACGTTGCCTACAGTTCCGCCGCTCTTGCTGGTCTTAGTCATTACCGTTTTCCCCGCTTTTTTTCTTTATGTCTTCAGTCGCAAGCGCCTTAGCCTTCTCGATCGGATCTGCAATATAGGCGATGCCGCTCTGGCTTATCTGGATCGCCGTTCCGCAGAACTGGCAAAAACCCGTAGAGCCTTTTCTGATACGGTTGCCTGTGGAACCGCAGTTAGGGCATTCGACAGCAACGCTCGCACGCGCGATCTCATCTTCGAGCATCGTTCTCCTGTGTCTTGCATTCTCTTCTATTGCTTTCTCTCTTGAAGCTTCAGCCTGAAGACGCGCCCTCTCGGATGCTGTCCTTGAACGCTCGATCTCCTGCTGCTTTAGAATGTGATCGCTTACTCTGAAGCCGATTTTTACTAAACTGCCTAATCCTATCCCAAACATAGTATTCCTCCTTTGGAACCTATACATATTCCAACGATTATTTTACCATGTTTGCCAGTTCTCTTGCCAGTCTTGAGACGGGGAATCCGACGACGTTAGCGTAGTCTCCGTCGATCCTTTTGACCAGGAGCGCGCCCATGTCCTGAATGCCGTATCCGCCCGCTTTATCAAAGGGGGATCCGGTGTCTATATAATCTGAGATCAGCTTTCTCTGATAGTCGTCCAGGCTGTTAAATTCCACAAGCGTCTCTTCGGTAAATGTCTTTTTGTTCCCGCCCTCGAAAACAGCGACTCCGGTCGCGACCACATGCGTATGGCCGGACAGAAGCGAAAGCATATTTACCGCTTCCTCCCTGTCAGCAGGTTTTCCGAAGATGATGTTGTCTAATATGACCGAAGTATCTGCGCCTATGACTATCGAATCCTCCTTCTCCTCATCAGTAAGAGAATCGAAAACAGCCTTAGCCTTTATCTCAGCTAAGTGCTCGCTTACCTTGAGCGCAGGAACTCCGTCTTCCTCCATCTTTATCTCTGCAGCACGTTCGTCGACGTCAGCAGTGATCACTTCGAATCTGTCAGTGATCAAAGACAGCAATTCGCGCCTCCTGGGAGACGCGCTTGCTAGGATTATTCTCTTGTCATTCTTAAAAGAATTCACGCTGCTTATCACTGACCCGGCTTCGGCGGAGGAGCAAAGATTCCGGGCGGAACAACAGGTCCGTCAGAAGAACCGTAGCTCTCGATCTCCTTTTCGAGATCATTGAAAAGATCATCTACAGAAGGCTCCTTTGCAAAGGAAGAGGAATTTGCCTGACCGAAGGAAGGCTTAGCGGGCTCTTCCTTGGCTGCTCCGAAAGAAGCATTGGCAGATGACTTGAACGGGTTCGTATCAGCAGGTGCAGAACTTGCACCGGGTGCCTTAAATGCACTGTTGATAGGCTCTGTCTTCGTTGCGGCAGCAGGTGCTGCAGAAGGACTCGGGAAAGTCGTAGCTGCAGTTGACTGTCTTAAGAATCCGCCGGATGAATTCTCGGAAGACTTGGACAAGCCGCCTGAAGGTGCTGCAGAAGGTCTTGCAACACTATTTGAAGATACTGCAGAAGGTGTATTCTGCGGTCTTGCAAAGCCGCCGGCTCTGGGGAATCCTGCAGAAGGTGCGGGCTTCTCCTTCGGTTCGGGTGCCTTGAATGCCGAATTGATGGACTGTACAGGCTCTGCCTTAGGAGCGGCGGGCTGTGAAGGCTGAGGTCTTGCGAAGCCGCCTGCTCTCGGGAATCCTGCAGAAGGTGCAGGCTTCTCCTTCGGCTCAGGTGCCTTAAAAGCCGAATTGATGGGCTGTACAGGCTCTGCCTTAGGAGCGGCGGGCTGTGAAGGCTGAAGTCTTGCGAATCCGCCTGCTCTCGGGAAACCTGCAGAAGGCGCGGGCTTCTCCTTCGGCTCAGGTGCCTTGAATGCCGAATTGATGGGCTGTACGGGCTCTGCCTTGGGTGCGGCAGGTGCAGCGGGCTGAGGTCTTGCGAATCCGCCTGCTCTCGGGAAACCTGCAGAAGGTGCGGGCTTCTCTTTCGGCTCAGGTGCCTTGAATGCCGAATTGATGGGCTGTACGGGCTCTGCCTTGGGTGCGGTAGGTGCAGCAGGCTGTGTTCTGGCAAATCCCGGTCTCGGGAATCCTGCAGATGCAGGTGCAGAAGGCTTCGGTGCTTCAGTTGCCTTAGGTGCTGCCGGCGGGATTATAGACTTTGCAGGCTCTGCAACCTTTGGAGCTTCGGGAGCCTTCGGTGCCTCAGGCTTATTTGCCTGAGGGATGATCGACTTCGGCTTCTCAGGTGCGGGAGCTTCTACTCTGGTAAACTTCGTAGGTGTGCCGCCGAATCTGAATGTTGTCTCGCTGTTGAGCTTAGGCTCATCTTCTTCAGAGAGCTTTGACTCCTCAGGATCCTTCAGTGTAGAAAGAGGACTTATCGACTTGTTCTCTTCCTTCTCTGCTTCGGCTGCTCTTGCTGCAACCTTAGCGGCAGCTGCTGCGGCAAGCTTCGTGTGGGCAGCAGGTCTCATCGGAGTCTCTGCTGAAGTTGCGGTAGCATGAGCCTTGGAAGTAACATTCTGCTGCTGTTTAAGTCTTGCTTCCATAGCATCGGCAGAGGTCTTGCGCTCTGTCGTTGTCTGTGTTGCTGCTGCAGCCTGAACACCGCCGTGCTGTGCGCCTTCTATAGTATCCTTAAGGGAATCCTTGAAGCTTATCGTAAGCTCGGGAAGAACGCCCTTGCTGTTGTCTTCGAATCTTGCATCCGGATTATCGCTGAAGAGTGTATATGCTTCCTTCGGATTCTCCTTATGCGTGATCTTATAGTAGAAGTCAACGAGCTTAGCCAGAGACTTGCTCATGACGAGCTTGGAAGCTGTCTTGACGGGTGCGTCGTTGCCCTGGATCTCATTAACGTCCTTGAAGAACTCGCCGCTGGTCTTGTAGTCGCCTGATACGATGTAGCCTGCGCCGGGCTCGCCCTTATCTGCAAGAGTGAGCATTGCATTTGCGACGTCTCTTACGTCGACGAATGCACGGCCGCCCTGCTTCGGAGGGATGGTTCCGTTATTAAGATAACTGTTAAGTACCTTATTGATCTCATAGTCTTCAGAGTAACCGGGACCGATTATAAATGTAGGAAGGACCATTACCGCGTTAAGTCTGTTGAGCGATACCTTCTCCATGACATATGCAGCTGCTTCTGCCTTGGACTTGGCATATTCACCGTCAACCTTGTTGCGGTCGAAATGGATCGTTAAGTCTTCGCCCTTTACTTCAGGATTGAGCGCATAAGCGGAACTTAAGTAAACGAGCTTTCCAACCTTGCGCTTAAGGCACATATCGACGATGTTCTCAGCGCCGATGACATTAACTCTTCTCATCGTGAGATTAGTTGAATCTGAAAGTGATACATATTCATCAGTGTGGAACAGGATTGCAGATCTGGGATCTTCGAGATCGAAAAATTCGATCATGGAGTCCTTGTCAGTGGAAATACCGTAGCAGATCTCGATATTGGGATTGTTACGGTAGATCCTGGTATCAGAGAGCTCGCTCATGAGGATTCTCACTTTTTCTCCACGCTGGAGAAGCATACTGATAACAGTCTTTCCTAAAGCGCCTTCGCCGCCTGATACAAGATACTTAACCGCCATACGTTTTCTCCTCGGCTAATTGTTTGCTGTTCGTAAATACGAGGTCTTAAATTGTTATTCAGATATTCATCATCCGAAATCAGCAATTTGCATAAAATCAGATAATAAATAATTACGTATATTTTACACTCTTAACTAGCCGCGTGCAAAAACTAATTTAAAATGATTGTTGACATTTCTGTAACGCAGATATATTCTTATGTCACATTTCGGCTACGAAATGCATACAACTGAATAACTGCTAAAGGCTGTGACGAAGAAAGCCGCAGAGATTCGTTCAATACAGAGAAGTGCTATAAGCTGAGAGGCACGTGACGATATTTGCAATAAGCTATCCCTTCCGAGCCGGCATTCCGAAAAGGATCTTATCCCCAGTAGACAGTGCCCGTGATGCTGCGTTAATGCAAAGGAGTTGTTAGACTTCGTAAGTGGCAAACAGACGTGTTTGCAAATTGAGTGGTACCGCGGATTTATATTCGTCTCAATGTCCAAGTAGGATGTTGGGGCTTTTTTTTTGCCCCGGCAGGGAAAAAACAAGACAGATTGACAGAAAAGGAGAAACGTTATGTCAACAGCAAACAACAGCAACGTTGAGCTAAGACTCGCAGAAGTTGCCGACAGAGTACACGGCCTGAGACTCGACATGGGTCTGACACCTGAGGAAGTTGCCTCCAAGCTTGATATTACCACTGAGGAATATCTCAAGTTCGAAGAAGGCACCCAGGACTTCAACTTTACTTTTATTTATAAATTCGCAAACCTCGCAGGCGTTGAGATCTCCGACATCATGGAAGGTTCATCCCCTGCCCTCACAGAGTATGCAGTAACAAGGAACGGCCAGGGCAGCCCTATCACAAGACGCACAGGCTATAAGTACCAGCGTCTCGCATCAAGATTCAAGAACAAGCTCTGCGAGCCCTTCCGTGTCGTAGTTCCTTATTCTGAAGAGGCTTTGAATCCTCCGTATCACCTCGTTTCACATAACTATCAGGAAATGAACATCGTCGTAAAAGGCACACTCAAGGTAATCATCGGTGATTCCTCCGAAGTACTCCACGAAGGCGACTGCATCTATTTCGACTCCACACAGCCTCACGGCGAATTCGCTTTAGGCGGTGAGGACTGCGTATTCTATGCAATCATCCTGAACCGTGAAGCATGGGGCAAGGGCGAGAACTACACCACTCCTTACAACTCAGAAGAGATGCGCACAGACAACGTTACCAACGTTGATGCCGCCAACCTCAAAGATCCGGTATATGCAAAGTATCTGAACGGCGTTCTTGACGAGAACGGCACAATGGTCGACGTTGACGTCAACGTTCCGGCATGCAAGAAATTCAACTTCGCATTCGACTGCGTAGATGTCATCGCTGACAAGGATCCCAACAAGCTCGCTATGCTCTGGGTCGCAAAGGACTGCGTAACAGAAAGAAGATTCACCTTCGGCGACATCAAGAAATATTCCAACATGACCGCCAATTACTTCAAGTCTCTTGGCATCGGCAAGGGTGACAAGGTAGTCCTCGTCTTAAAGCGCCACTACCAGTTCTGGTTCGCCATGATGGCCCTCGAAAAGCTCGGCGCTGTAGCTATCCCTGCTACCCACCTTCTCCGTGACCACGACTACGAATACCGTTTCAACGCAGCTGGCGTTAAGGCAGTATTCTGCACGGCAGATGACGATGCTGCAGACGAGTGCGAGAAGGCAGCAAAGGTCTGCGGCGTTGAGACACTCATCCTCTGCAACGGTTCAAGACCCGGCTGGCACGACTTCAACGAGGAGTTCAAGAACTTCTCCGACGTATTTGAGCGTCCCGCTGACTACGCATGCGGATACGATCCGATGGTAATGTTCTTCACATCCGGCACAACAGGCTATCCTAAGATGGCTCTGCACTCATACATGTATGCGATCGGCCACATCCCGACAGCCAAGTACTGGCAGAACGTAGATCCTAACGGTCTCCACTTCTCCATCTCCGATACAGGCTGGGGTAAGGCACTCTGGGGCAAGCTCTACGGTCAGTGGCTCTGCGAAGCTCCTGTCTTCACATTCGACTTCGACCGCTTCAAGGCTGAAGAGATCCTTCCCATGTTTAAGAAATACAACATCACTACATTCTGCGCACCTCCGACGATGTTCAGATTCTTCATCAAGGAAGACCTCTCCAAGTACGATCTGTCTTCACTCAAGTATGCCGTTACCGCAGGCGAAGCTCTGAACCCTGAGGTATTCAACCGCTTCATGGCAGCAACAGGTATCCGCCTCATGGAAGGCTTCGGACAGACAGAGACAACCCTTGCCATCGCAAACCTTGTTGGCTCAAAGCTCCGTATCGGTTCCATGGGTAAGCCCAACCCGCTCTACGACGTTAAGATCCTTGATCCCGACGGTAACGTATGCAAGCCCGGCGAGACAGGTGAGATCTGCATCAATACACAGAACTACCATCCGAAGGGACTCTTCCTCCAGTACTACCTCGCTCCTGAACTTACAAACGAGGCATGGCACGACGGCTGGTACCACACAGGTGATACTGCATGGGCAGACGAAGACGGCTACATCTGGTACGTCGGACGTACAGATGACGTCATCAAGTCTTCCGGCTACCGTATCGGACCCTTCGAGATCGAGAACGTCATCATGGAGCTCCCTTATGTTCTTGAGTGCGCAGTTACAGGCGTACCTGACCCTCAGGGTGTAAGAGGCATCGTCGTAAAGGCTACGATCACACTCGTTAAGGGCACAGAGAGAACCGAGGAACTCAAGAAAGAGATCCAGAACTACGTTAAGGAGAAGACAGCTCCTTACAAGTACCCCAGAGTAGTTGAATTCGTAGATGAACTTCCTAAGACATTCAACGGTAAGATCATGAGAAAGGCTATAAGATCCGCTTCCGAAGAAAAGAAGTAATCTGAAGGCTTTATGAAGCTTTTAACCAGAGCGGCTCTATCGAAGAGCCGCTCTTTTTCTGCCCGGGAATGACCCTCACATCAAAGCGTTTATCTCTTACAAAAGGCCAGAGACAGTCATAAGCTTCCTTGGGATCCTTGAAATCAGGCATCGGAAAATCAGTGATATCAAGGAGCATATTATGTCCGGCACAGCGCTCCAAGAGCAGATGATGCCTCTTGTCGTAGATAATGAAATCTTCGATATCACGGCGCTTGAGGACCGGATTCCTGATTATCGGAAGAACGGAATTCCTTGGGTTTATAACGGCTCCCGCAGCCTCTTCCCCGATATAGAAATCCAGCTCATGCAGTACCGACTGTGACTCCCTGTAAAGATCCCTTATCGCCATCTGTATGCCACTCATGAGTTCGCTCGAATAATCCTCCGCGACCCTCGCACCATACTTAAGGGAACAGAAGATCATCTTATACAGATTGATCTCCAGACCAGATGCATCAGTCAGGAAATAATCCGATACCATCTGCTGGACTTCGGCACTGCTCTTAATGGATATCATGGAACAAAGATACTGTGCATCCTTAAGACTCGTCGCGATATTTACGGCGGCATCCGGCCTGTCCTCAGACCTCCGGTCGGTTATCGAAGCAGGCACCCTGCCCGACCTTAAAGCCGCCAGTACTGCACAAAGATAACCTTCGAAAGTACCGTCATATGTATATCTCATGCCCGGATCTGCCATGCTGTATTCCTCCTGTCCGTCTTTGAGTGCCGTAATTCTATCACCCCAAACATATGTTTGTAAATGTCATTAATGGGACTGTAAGCACTTTTTTCGCAGATAACAAAAAAGAGGCCATCTCATGTGAGATGACCTCTGTAATTATCTGGTTTTCCCATATGAGGAAAGCTTATTCTGAGGCTTTCCGCACAAGCGAAGCGCGGAGGACTTTAGCCGAAGAAAAGCTTTGCTCAGATCTTTAAGGCTTGGGGAATCCGAGCTCCTTAACGAATGCGGAGATCTTTTCCTTATCGCGCTTGCTGCCTTCGATGGAATATACTTCGATGTAAACGTTCT
>Ga0247610_10008995_pt1 | contig 10101 bp, 20 predicted proteins | sample 174DNAGHGhighgp2_FD_193483 | JGI IMG/M metagenome (GOLD analysis project Ga0247610, IMG submission 193483) | Sheep rumen microbial communities from Palmerston North, Manawatu-Wanganui, New Zealand - 1742 DNA GHGhigh gp2 | ecosystem: Host-associated > Mammals > Digestive system > Stomach > Rumen... | reverse complement strand
TTATAATGTGGGATTATTATGCTTAATCGTTTCATTCAACCTCAATTGCAAATGGAGTGGCACAGCTGACAAAGCCACATATAAACAAAACTGGGAACTGATTTTGCCAAATTGGGAAAATTTTTTATGGCATTGTGTAAAAATCTATTTTAAGGAGTGTCTCTATTACTACACACAAAAGCAGTCAGTTGTTTTTCCACTTACACGCCCACTATATCACATTTATGGCAATCTGTCAAGCGTTTTTTATGCCCTTTTACAAATTTCACAAAAATTTTTCGGTGCCCCTATTATATATAGTTTTTTAGTTTATCTAATAGATAAACATAAACTAAAAAACGAGCGTCTAGAAAACTGCTATAAAATTGTGCACGGATTTTATGTAAGCCCGAGCAGTGAAATGATTAGTTTTGGCACAAACTGGCACTTTCTCTTATATATTCTCTTTATTATAAAACCCAACCCTACTGATTTTTTCTGGCCATATGCTCATATCTTATGTTTTTACGCCCCTTTTGTTTTTATTATTTAATAAACAAACATCGCCCTTTTTATGCCCCTTTTATTTTTTGTGGAAATTTAGAGGGCACTTCCCCCGCTTTCCCGCTGTTCTGCTATAACACCCCTACACCGCCCGCCCGCCTTAAAAAGTTTTTAACACTATGTTAATAACTATGTTAATAAATCAGGCTTTTATTATGTGAACATATGTTTTGGTTAAATTGCACAAAAATTAATTTTTTTTAAAAATACCCCTTTTTTGTTTTGTAAATTATTTTTAATGTGCTAATATATATATGTAAGCAAGAATAAATAAAACCACTTGCAAGCAAGCGCTAGTGCATAGGCGCTTAAAATGAGATTATGCACGCATAACCTATTTTGCAATAAATAGGCGGTATATAAACTGCTAGTGAAAAAGTTATAGAGTTGGTTAGTTTATAAAGTGCGTTTTAGGCACTAACCAAAAAAAGCGGTTAAAAACTAACACTTGCAAGGCGCTTGCAATTTATAAAGCATTAAAAAAGTTATATTTTTATAACTATCATTTATTGAATAGTTAAGAACAAAAAACGCAACTTGCTTGCGGTTTAATGCTTAAAGTTGAGCGGTGCAAGTTTAAAAAACAAGCAACCAAAAAAAACTAAAAAAGTGAGGTATTAAAAAATGAATAAGAACATAAAAAACAGATTTTTGAACAACTATAAAAGCTATTCAGTTATGCTAGACAGCAAAAAGTTAAAAGCAGGCTTGAACAGTGTTGCAGACTACTTAACTAGCAATATTGAAGGCGAGCTAGAATATAAAAGCGAGCTATTAGACAAAGTTTTAACAGGTAGTTACACAGCAGAAAAGAAAAAAGCAAGTATAAATAATACTATTATTGAGTTAACTAATAATGCTTTGGAGTTATGTTTTAAAAGTCAGGCACTACTTGACAAGTTTAACAGTTTAAGCAATAACAAGGCAAGGGCTATTATATTAAAAGCTATTAAACTAGCAACCACTATTGACTATATTTTTAATAGACAAGCAAGTGTTTATAATATTCAAGCTAAATGCTATACACAAAAAGTATATACTAAAAGTTATAAACTATCACTATCTCAATATTTATATAGTATTGCAGTTTTGTTAGGCGATAGCAAGCTAACCATATAAACCGCAACAAAAGCGGTTTTTTGTTATGTTTTTATAACAATAAAACACACGCACGCAAAATAGAAAAATGGCATTTTCAAAATATGCTATTTTCAAAAAATGGCATTTTCAAAATATGGCACGCAATAGGTGTCAATTTTGTTATGCAAAAAAATAAGGGGTAAAACAATTATGGAACAAACAATTTTAATAAATGGCGTTGTTGCCACAAATGACGACTTCAAACGCCTTATGCAAGACCACTTAACAAAAGGTGTCTGTGCTAAACTTCAAAAGTTTTATATCATAGACGCATATAGTGGCAAAAAGATTTGTGCATATAATCTCATAACCAATAATTAAGTGTTGGCTTTTCAAAACTTGCGTGGCGTGATAGACAAAAATGGTATTTTCAAAATAAGAGGTTTTCAAAATGGTAGAATATACAATATATTTTGCGAACTTTAAACAAGCAAGAACGGGCTTTGTGTCATATTTTGCACACAATACCGAAAGTGCAAAAAAGATGTTTCGCAAGGACTATTCTAGCGACTATCAAATTTTAACAATAATAAAATAATCAAACTAAACATTAACGCTATTTATGCGTTGTTGGCTTAATGTTTTCAAAATACAACGCAATTTTTAGGAGAATACTATGACAAGAAATAGTGTAGAATATCACGACTTGGCAAATGGTAGGTTTCCAAAACTATGGGTTAGGTATAAACAACGCAATTTTTATACCTATACAAAAGCGAATAACAAAGTTTTGGCTTCATATGATACCATTGTCGGCTTAGTGATAGACAAAGTGGCTTATACCACAACAACAAAATATTCGCCAACGACTTCAAAACAAATTACAGAATATTGCAGAGAGCAAAATTTGGAGCGAATACCGCTTGAAAACTCTTTGCTTGATAAATTACTCATAAAATATGACTTTGTGTCATAGAAGGGCAAATTTGGGCGAAAAATAACTATTTCAAAGGAGAATTTCAAAATGTCTAGGAAACAAAAAAGAGAATTTATGCAATTCTGGGTAGATATTATGGGTTGGGAACACGACCTAGTTAGATGGGTGGCTCACTCATAATGGCAAAGACAAAATATTTATTGATTAAAGCAGGCACGGATAGAGTAGTCGGTGAATTTCGTTCACTTGATGAAGTAGATAGGTGCTTTGAAAGTTATGTCAACCGCTATGGTTGGTGTAGAATTCAAAAAATATAGGTTTTAAAAGGAGTAGTTATGAAAAACTTTATTCAATGCTCAAAAAGAATACAAAACTTCTTTAATGAGAACAATATTCACTACTCAAAAATAAGTGAAGAAGTTTTTAACAGCAAGGGCTACAAAAATAAAAGTTTTATGTTTGATTGTGATTATGCGTTAATACACATACACAAAAACAAAAAATATATCAAATTTATTCCGTATAATGACAAAATTGGGTGTGAATTATTCCTAAACATTGACGAGGTTATGCACCATTTAGAAAAAGAGAAAACAAAAAGGAGCAAATTATGGCAAGCATAGAAGAAAACGCAAATAAAATTCAAAAGGTGCTAGACAAACACAACATAGAATATGATAGAGAAGTCTGGGAAGATGACAAAAACAAGAGCATTTCATTTAACTTAATTGGAAAAGGCGGATATGAAATTAGTGAATACACAAGCATGTCACTATCAACCGATGAAGAAGATGAGTGCAATATATTCAACGGATACTTGGTAGATTGTGGTGGTTTTTGGTCTGAACCTAGCGAAAATGTAAGTATTGAAGATGCCGTATTTTATATAGAGAATATAGCAGAATTTCAAAAAGCCTTTGATGCCGCAGAAAAGTTTACAAGCAACCCGTTTGAATATATTAAAGAAAACCACAAGGAGTAAATTATGGTAAAAAACTTTAATGTTTTAAGTGTGGAAGATATAAAACCACACATTTATGCAAATGGCTGGGCAGTTAGCAGCATAATTAGTTCAATGTCAAAATGCAAACACATAATACAATTGGCAAGTTTTTGCAACGCCCTAGATATCCCCTATACAATAGGCGACACAATGCAAGGATACATTGTTATAGTTGTTGGTGTTGGTTGCGGAAAATGCAATGACAAAACAATATCTTTTGACCAACACCCAACAGAAGATATTTTAACCGTATATGTGGGTAAAAAAGTTGGCAAAAAGAAACTCATAGAAACCACAATAAAAGACGCTTTTAAACTAATAATGAAAAAATATGTAAAATAAAGGAGTGATTATGGAAATAACAGATTTGCAACATAACCATAAATTCATAAAAGAAAGTTTTGACAAAATTCAAGAAGCAAAAGATGACGCAGAGTGTTTGTTGTCAAGCATTAGAGAGAGTGCAACAATAACACAGACTGAAATTCTTATTATAAAAGACTTGTTGCTTTTTCTTGACGTCATAGACAATGCGATACTCAAATTAAATGCAATTCTTGAAATAGCAAAATAAAAAAACATAAGGAGTAAATTATGGTAAAAAAACAAAAATGTGAGTTTTGCGATGAAACAAAGTATGAGAAAGATTATTATGCTGGGCAAGTTAGCAAAAGGCTTGCAAATGGTGGTTGGACTGGTCTTGATATAGGAAAAGACTATAAAGGTTTTTATTTGCAGGCACTTGGAGATGGGGAAGGGGACAAGGTCTATATCAAATATTGCCCATTCTGTGGAAGAAAACTATAAGGAGCAAACTATGGCAAAAACAAATGATGTTGTAACAATAGTGTGTTATGACAGAACTACAAAAATGAAACGCCAAGACGCTTTAAAGTTTTACATAAATTGTATGGCTTGTAGCGAAGGAGCGGAGCGAGATAGGTATGTCAACATATACCTTGACTTGCTAGATGGCAAAAAAGTGTGCCACGACTAAAAAATAAAGGCACGCAAGAGCCTTAATCTTGCAAAGGAGTAAAAAAATGAAATACAACTTAATATTTAACGAAGACACAAAATTGCCAAATAGGTTTTGTGTCGTCAAGACTTTATCAAAAGAAGTCTTAATGCAAAATGGGAACACAGAGCGTTTTGCAAGCATAATAGCAGACAAATGGCTGATTGTTATGCATAAAGATACTGGCGAGAGGGTATATGCGTGGTGCAACCCACACATTGCAGACAAACTGCAAGAAAATAGGTGCGATACTTGGCGCATAGACAATATAGGCTTATGCGTGTCAAGCGTTCAAAACCTAGACAATTTCACAACCGCTGGAACATTTGTATTTGATACAAGAGATGGAACTTTTACAAGGTTTATAAGGCCAGGTGCAAAAGTTTGCGTCTCGTGCGGTGAAGAAATAACAGACGATAAATGCGTAGGGCATATGTGTCATAGGTGTTTGACAAAAAGCAATGGCTTGGCATACCGATTTGGCTATCACGGCTATTATGACGGCTACCCAGTGCGTGAACGCATAGACACAAAAACAACACCAGTATTTGGCTGTGAAATTGAGAGAGACTATGTTTCTCGTTATGGCAGTGGCGACTTTGATACAGACTTAAAAACTGCAATGCTAGACGCTTGCAAAATATTGTATGAAAAAGACATAGACAAGCGAGTGCCAGATAGAAAAGCCGTCTTTATGAGTGATGGCTCACTTAATCGTGGTGGCATTGAGTGGATAACCTTTCCGCAGTCTTATCAAGCATACAAGAAAAATAAAGATGTCTTGCAGAGAACTATTGACGAAATGAAGTCAAAAGGCTTCAAAAACTCATCTTCTGTGGGTAATCATATACACATCAACGCCGATTTCTTTGGCACAAGCACATATGCAAGAAAATATGCTGGTGCAAAAATGGCATTAGTGTTTAATGCGTATTGGGACGAACTCAAAGCAATAGCAAAACGCACAGACACTGGCTATTGTCAAAAGCCAAACCAACAAAAGGGTGATGACATTTATACCGTTGTTATGAAAACAGAGCATAGCACTGGTGACCACTCTGTCGCTGTAAACTTGCAACATAATAACACGATAGAACTAAGGTTGTGGAGTGGCATAGATAGTGTCGACGACCTACTATTCTACCTAGATATGACAAAATGTATTGCTACCTATGCAAAGAAGAAAAGTGTAGACACAATACAAGCAGGCAAGTTTATAGATGTGTTGAAATATATTAGCGATAAAGACCACTATGACGAAATCTTAAAACGCCTACACGCAAAAGGCATAACAAGATATGATGACGATATCAATAAATTAAAAGGAGCAAAATAATATGTGTATCTTAGCAATTAAACCACAAGGCGCATTAGTGCCAAGTGATGAAATATTAAAGCGTATGTTCCATACAAACCCTGATGGTGGTGGAATATCTTACGCACAAGGTGGCAAAATTTATATTATCAAAGGACTTATGACAGAGAGTGAGTTTTTAGATGAGTGCCACAAAATTCCAGTGGATAGCACAGCGTTAATCCACACAAGAATACAAACCAGTGGCGGAACTTGCCAACAACTAACTCACCCATACCCACTAACGAACGATTATGAACAACTCACAGCAACAAAAGTGATAATATCAAAAGGCTTTGCAGTTGGGCATAATGGAATATTTAGCGGCTTTGGAAGTAAAGAAGGGTATAATGACACCATACAATTCATTGGCAACATCTTAACACCAATAGAAAAAATGTGCCGAGCGAGCAAAAAGTCAATATTAGACAAGTCGCTTATTCCAGTTATCAACAAATTAGTGGACACAAGCCGATTAGCCATAATGGACACTTTTGGCAACTATGAGAAATATGGTAATGGTTGGACAGAAGATAACGGAGTTTGGTATAGCAATACGGGCTACAAACCATATGTTTATCAGCCATCATTTAAGGACTATAAGGACTACTACTATGATGACGAAGATGAATGGTCAGACACATACTCACATTGGGCTAGTGGCGGTGGAGCATACTACAACAAGTCTTATAAAAACTTATGCTACAAACCTAAAAAGACAGACGACAACTTAGAAAAACTGGTTAAGGACTACCCAGTGTTTGAGCCTGAAATTAGAAAATATGTGGAAGATTATGAGTTCCCAGTCGATACAATTAGACAATGGGCTGAAAAGGGCTGGTTAGGAATTATGGAGGATACTAGCGATGTTAAATCTTAAAAACATAGACAAAACGCTTAGGAGTAGATTGTCGTGGATAGGACACGATATATTATACCTAGCAAGCAACAATATTAAAAAACTCAATAAAAATGAGTTTAAGAAAACAGACGATATTTTTGATAGCACATTAGATTATGCGTTTGATTATGTTCCAACAATAAATAGTGAGTTAGAAAGTATATTAAAAATGAAAAATATGCAAAAATATATTATTGAAGCAACAGATATAGCAATGGAAGACGCATATAGATTTCACGATATGTTATCACTCGCATATTCAATGTTTGTCGAAGATGATATGATGTTATCTGTTGTGAAAATAGCAAAACTCATAATGCTAAACTACTACCAAAATGTGTTGAAGATAAATGAGTTAGACGCAAAAGAACTCAGTGCATTATTCTCCATAACTCAACAAACGGTAGAAGACAATGATTATAGTTTCTGCTACAACGACATCTTAGACATTATTAAAGATGTGGAGGTAAAATTATGTCATTCAAAGTCGGAGAAAAAGTAAGGGTTATATCAGAAGAAAGAATTAAAAAGTTTCCCGTTTACGAAGATTTTTGGGGTATGCAAGGATGGCAAACGCCGAAAGGACTATTCTTTCGCAGAGATATGCTACAATATTGTGGCAAAATTTTTCAGATAACTAATGCCTTCCTAGCACCTGAGGGGAAAAGGAGATATGCTTTAGACGCAAGTCCAAGATGTAGTTGGTATTTTGACGATTGTTGTCTTGAACCATTAAGCCATTATGTGTCAATAGAAACATTTTCATCAGACAACCCCGACGAAGAGTTTTATATCTCATTCATACATAACGCTTTACTGGAAAATGATGTAAATGTGGACTATGAGAACGAAAAAGTGTTTAACGCTATAAAAACTTTGTCAAGAGAGTTTATCAATAGTAAAGATTTTCTTCGTGAGAGTAGCCCATATTTATCAGTAAGACAATGGGTAGACGACAATTTAGATAAGATAATAAAAACAGTAGAGGGGGTAAAAATCAATGTTTAATGTAGGAGACAAAGTAAGGGTTTTATCTAAAACGGAAATATCAAGTCGCCTTAATTACGACAATAGGTCAACAGATAGTTGCTATTTTAATGAAGAAATGTTTAAGTATTGCGATAAAATTTTTACAGTAATATCTAAACGAATAAATTATATGGGGACAACTTGGTATCAATTAAGTACGGGCGGATTTGAGTGGGACTGGTCAGAAGAGTGGTTAAAACCAGCAATTTCATATGTTAATATCAACCCCGAAGAAAAAATGCCCGATGAAGATTTCTATATATCCGCCATCAAAAAATTCTTGGAAGACAGCGGAGTTTTAGATATTGATTATAAAAAAGAAGAACCATACAAGAGAATAAAAACACTAGCGAGAGAGTTTATCAATAGTGACGACTTTCTTAAAGAAGAAGTGCCTTTTATAGGCGTATGCAAGTGGTTTGAAAACAACAAAAAGAGAATAATTAACACAATAAGGGGGATAAGTTATGTATAAAAATGGCGACTGGGTTATAATAAAAACAAGACAAGAACTAGAATTAACAGATACCCTTCTTGTAAATGTTGGTCATAGCGACGCCCCGTTTATAGCAAAAGATGCGGGGTTATACTGGGTAAAAGAAATGTTTAACTACTCTGGCAAAAAAGCAATGGTTTATAGTGTTGAACCCATCTCAAAACTTTTCCACTTAAAAATTGATGGTCTAGGGATACCTTTTACTTGGTGCGAAGAATTTGTTAAACCGTGTCCCAAATATATCGTTGTTGACCCAATAGCAAAAAACCCCGAAAAAGAGTATTATATTTCGGCACTACACGAGTTTCTTATAAACGATGTAAAGCCTATAAAAATAAACTTTGACAAAGAAGAAAACTATAACACTTTAAAACTTTTAGCAGAGAAGTTTATTGATAGTGACGCATTTGTAAAGGAAGGTTCAACACCATACACAGCAATAGCAGATTGGTTTACAGCCAACAAAACAAAAATAATCAAACTATTAAAGGAGAATAAATAATTATGGAATACAAACAAAAAGTATATGTGCTTATGTGGCACACGGACGAAGATGGAGATACAGACTGGGGAGTATGTGGTGTATATTCAAGCCTAGACAAAGCGAGGTATGAAATGAAAGTTAGGGCAGAAGAAAAACAAGGCATACTAGCAGATGAAGAAGATTGCAGTTTAGAAGATATTTGCATTTCTATATCATCAAGGGCGGCATATGTTAATAACGATTGCAGCAACTACTATTCTTGGGGCATTGAAGAGCACTATATCAACTACAAGAGACCACCAGTCACCACTGAAAGTTTGCCAAATTAGTCAAAAAAGCATAAAAAACGCTTGACAAGTTGGTTACAAAGGTATATACTATATATGAAGGAGTGAAAGAGATATGCAAATAACACCTGACGAATACAGATTATTAAGGCATAAAATATTACCCGAAGAAATATCTATTTGCATAGACAAATTATGTAGAGTGACTTTTGTTGTGATTAGCGAAGTCACTGGTGTCGCTGAAAAGATAAAGTTTAGAGATACCATTATTAAATATGTGTCTATGTGCGATTTAGATAAATTAACAAAAAAAGAAATTCATACACTTATTGGCTTGCTTTTGAAGAGTATAAAAACATACTAAGGAGCAACAAATATGGATAAGCAAAAGTATTTAATTCATTTATACGAAATGAAGGAAAAATGGGAAAGCAAGATTATTGCAAAAGAACAAACCATTTCTTTGTTTAGCGAGTTTTTTAATGATAGAGAACTAGAAAAGCAGTATAAAATTCTCGCATACTATCGTGAGTGTCTTGATGCCATCAACGCTGACATAGAAATAACAAAAAAGGTTTGATGACCGATATAGCAAAATAAAAAGGGAGGTGATAAAGATAGATGCCAACAAATAGAAGCGACTATATGAAGGAATATTACAAAGCTCATCGTGAAGAAATCCGCAAACGCAACAATCTCGAAGTGAAAAAGCACAGAGAACTACACAGAAAAGAAGCAATGATAAAATCACAAGAGAAGTTGTTTGCAGCACGAAAAAAGGCAGAGGAGTATTTCAATAGTATAGATGGAAAAGGATAATAAGAAAAGGGGTTTATGGACTATCTTTGACAAGATATGTGGTTATTCTCTTATCTTTTTAAGAACTCTTATTATCTTAACAATTGCATTTATATCAGTTTTTGTAGGAGGAGATAAAAAATAAAAATGAACAAAGCAAAAATTAAAAGT
>Ga0247610_10008993_pt1 | contig 10103 bp, 6 predicted proteins | sample 174DNAGHGhighgp2_FD_193483 | JGI IMG/M metagenome (GOLD analysis project Ga0247610, IMG submission 193483) | Sheep rumen microbial communities from Palmerston North, Manawatu-Wanganui, New Zealand - 1742 DNA GHGhigh gp2 | ecosystem: Host-associated > Mammals > Digestive system > Stomach > Rumen ... | reverse complement strand
TGTCATGAGGAAATTCGACGAGACGGAGGCCGCCGTATTGCCGGTCATCGACAATGAGGCGCACCTCATAGGATATATCAGCCGCACAAGAATGTATGCCATGTACCGCAAGATGGTGGCCGACATGTCGGCAGAATGACATCTAGTGTCTCTAGTGTCTCTAGTATCCCTAGTATCCCTAGTATCTCTAGTGTCTCTAGTATCCCTAGTATCTCTAATATTCCTAGAACCTCTAAAAAGCCCTATAATCAATGATTGAAAAGAAAGACTTGAGAATCGTTTTTATGGGTACGCCGGAGTTTGCCGTTGGCACTTTGGAAGCCCTTGTGGAAGGTGGTTACAACGTGGTGGCCGTTGTCACACAACCCGACAAACCCGTGGGGAGGCACGGAAGCGTGCTCATGCCCACGGAGGTGAAGAAATATGCCTTGCAGAAGGGCATCCCCGTACTGCAACCTGAGAAGATGAAAGACCCGGAGTTTGTTGCCACGCTCCAGGGATACGAGGCCGACTTGCAGGTCGTCGTGGCCTTCAGAATGCTTCCCGAGGTGGTGTGGGCCATGCCAAAATACGGCACTTTCAACGTCCATGCCGCACTCCTCCCACAATATCGCGGTGCGGCTCCCATCAACTGGGCGGTCATCAATGGCGAGACGGTCACCGGGGTGACCACATTCTTCCTCGACCACGACATCGACACGGGAAGGGTCATCTTGAAGCGCTCCTTCGACATTCCCGACGATGCGGACGTGGAATATGTATACGATGGTTTGATGAAACTTGGTGCCCAAGCTGCCATCGACACCATAGAACGCATCAGGGAGGGTGACGGGAACGTGGAGGCTATCGCACAAGAAGAGATGATGGATGGAACCCAACTGAAACCTGCTCCCAAGATTTTCAAGGATACATGCCGCATAGACTGGACTCTCCCTTCCAAACGCGTCTATGACTTTGTAAGAGGACTGAGCCCTTATCCGGGGGCATGGACCACCATGAGGCAAATAGGTGTTGCTGAGGAGGTCGTGGTGAAAATCTACAAAACCACCAAATGCCAGATTGCAGGAAAAGGGATGACACCTGGAACGCTGGTTGTCGAAAAGGGAAAACTCTTGGTGTGCACCGGAGACGGCATGCTGGAGGTGGAACAGTTGCAGAAAGCAGGGAAGAAAAAAATGGATGCCGCTGCATTCATCAATGGCTTGCACGACATTGAAGCCTGCTCTTTCGCATGATAACTACCGTGAAATCCATATGATTATCCGCACACATCCGTTAGGTAATCAATATCTTGTTGTTTCACTTCCCCGAAGTCATAGGGGCGGGTCTTGTGCCCGTCCGAAAATCGTTTTTTTCAATGCGGGCGCGGATGCTCGCGCTCCCGTAATGGTAGGATTGCAGCCTTTAAAAAAAACGGTAAAAAAAGCCATTCCGCAGGGGAGATGGGAAGAATCCCATCTCTACAGTGTGAACGGTGGTTTGTAATCGGCAACTTTGAATCGCCGTTTTGGGCGAAGAGTTGTCCTTGGTGTTCTTGGGAAATATCTACGAAATTTCGAAGGAAGGGAGGATGCACCTTAGGCGCATCCTCCCTTCTTCCCAGACTCCGTATGCCTGTTTCATCCATGGCAGGCCGAATATCATCCCATTTATACGGATGATTATCGGAAGCATGTGGATAATCATTTTTTATTCTTCTTTCACGATGTTCCCTTTCTTGTCAATCGTAACCCATTCCTCGTTTTCATCTTGAACGGAGGCAGTGCCATCTTCAAACCCCAAAATGCCTATGTCTTTCCATTTACAGGGAATGACCAACTTGCCAGACTTGTCAATGAATCCCCATTTCTCATTGGCATCTTGAACAGCAGCCAAGCCCTCACTGAAAGAATATGCACCATCCCATTTGCAAGGAACAATCAATTTGCCTGTCTTGTCGATGAAACCACATTTCTCGTTTCCATCAGTAACAATGACCATGCTTTCGCTGAAAAGAGAAGTAGTTTCCCATTTGCAGGGGATGACCAAATTGCCTGTCTTGTCGATGAACCCCCATTTGTCTTGTTCATCCATAACAGCTGCCAAACCCTCGGAGAAAATGTATGCAGAACCCCATTTGCATGGAATGACTACTTTCCCGGTCCTGTCGATGAATCCATAATGCCAATCCTCATGGACTAAGGCTAATCCATCATTGAAATCATCAAAATAATCCCATTTGCAAGGAATGACCATTTTCCCAGTCTTATCTATGGCTCCCCATTTCTCATTGGCATCTTCAACTATGGCAAGTCCCTCGTCGAACGATCTAAAAGTTTTCCATTTGCAGGGAACGACCAACTTCCCCGTCTTGTCCATAAGTCCCCATTTCTCATTCTCATCTTCAACAATGGCAAAACCTTCATCATCGAGAGATTCAATATATTTCCATTTTAAAGGGGTGATTGTATTCCCTTTCTTGTTGATGATGCCGTATTTCTCATTGTCATCTTGAACGATGGCTAAACCATTGTCGAAATAAAAGGAATATAAGAATTTGCAGGGAACGACCAATTTCCCTGTCTTGTCAATAAGTCCCCATTTCTCGTTGTCATCCTGGACTTGGGCCAGACCCTCATCGAAAGACCATGCGTCTTTCCATTTGCATGGAATGACTACTTTCCCATCTTCATCGATGTAACCATATTTCCCATTGCTGTCCTTGACATAGGCTAAGCCTTCGGAAAGCCATCCCTCATCTTCCCATTGTGCCATGCTGTTCATGGGAATGAGCAATGACATGATAACCAAAAATTGTTTGAATTGTTTCATAATATGTATTTTTTATAGTTATGTCGATGAATGATTGGTGTTACTTGTATGACCAAGGATGATTGTAATGCAAATGTAATGCTTTTCTATGACAACACAAAACAAATGTCGCTTTTTATTTCGTGTTCGTTTTTCATCGTTATGCATTCATAATAAGTATTTCTTCCACCATCTTGAAAACTAATCAAAATACTCGTAAAAAACTCCAAAAAAACACAAAGATGAATAACTACATTTTCCCTCGTTTTACGTCTTTATTTAAGGGGGTGATTTCACTGAACCATCCCCTCGGCAAACTGATAATAAGACTCAACTTTCGCAAGTAAGGGATAATAAGGCTTGAAGAGGGCTTTGAAAAGTAAGGGGTAATCATTTCCCCTAAAGAAGTGGTAAAAGTGAGCATATGCCCCTTTAACTCCTCTTTAATTCCCTTTTAACTTCCCTTTAACTCCAGAAAGTTGGGCGAATGCGAAACTTGTAATAAGAAAAAATGAAGAAACCAACCTTTATCGCCCTTGCGATGCTGATGACGGCATCCACGGCACTGGCACAGTACCCGCAACTCACGGATGAGGCCAAGCACCTCATCGACTCCCTTGAAACATGCTGGAAGGCACATAGCGACTCCGCCTGGCAGGCGGCATTCCCCATCGTTGTCAAAGAGGCGAAGGAAGGAAGGCCCTACGTGCCGTGGGCGGCAAGGCCCTATGACCTGAGACAAGCCAAAATCCCCGCCTTCCCTGGCGCAGAGGGGGGAGGAATGTACACCTTTGGCGGACGAGGAGGCAAGGTGCTCACTGTCACCAACCTCAACGATGACGGTCCGGGGTCCTTCCGATGGGCTTGTGAACAAGGTGGGGCGCGCATCGTCGTCTTCAATGTCTCCGGCATCATCCGACTCAAGTCGCCCATCTTCGTCAGGGCACCTTATATCACCATTGCAGGACAGACCGCTCCCGGCGACGGCGTCATCATCGCCGGAGAGTCTTTCCAGGTGGACACCCACGATGTCATCGTCAGGCACATGCGATTCAGAAGGGGGGAGACCCTCGTCTGGCACAGGGAGGACTCCTTTGGCGGAAACCCCGTGGGGAACATCATGATCGACCACTGCTCATGCGAGTGGGGATTGGATGAAAACATCTCCTTCTACCGGCATATGTTCGATCTCGGAGATGGAAAGGACAAGAGGAAGGAACCCACTGTCAACGTCACCATACAGAACACCATTTCCGCCAAGGCACTCGACACCTGGAACCATTCCTTCGGTTCCACCATCGGAGGGGAGAACACCACTTTCATGCGCAACCTCTGGGCCGACAACACTGGAAGAAACCCGTCAATAGGGTGGGGGGGCGTGTTCAATTTCATCAACAACGTCGTCTACAACTGGGTGCACCGCACCGCCGACGGAGGGGAGTACACCACCATGTCCAATTTCATCAACAACTACTACAAACCAGGACCGCTGACGCCAAAGGATACCCCGGTGGGACACCGCATCATCAAGTCGGAGAGCAGAAGCGTCAACCTCTTCCCCTTCAAGCAGTTTGGAAGGATTTATGCCACAGGAAACATCATGGAGGGCTACCCGGAAATCTGCAAGGACAACTGGAACGGTGGCATACAGACCGCCGACAAGGACGGGGAGATGGACGAGACCGAATTGGCACTGATGCGCTCAGACGAACCTTTCGAGATGCCTTTCGTCACCATCATGGGGGCGGAGAAGGCCTTCCAGTGGGTGCTCGACAACGTAGGGGCTACCGTTCCTTGCCGTGACATCGTAGACCAGCGCATCACAGAGGAGGTGCGCACGGGGGTGCCCTACTATGTGGACAAGTATGAGAAGAAGGTGAAGGACAATCCCTATGGCGACATGTGGGGACTGCACCAGAAGTCGCAGGATGAGGACGGACTGTTCAAATACCGTCGTTTGCCGAAGGACTCCTACAAGCAGGGCATCATCACCGACCCAAGGCAGATGGGCGGCTATCCCGACTTCAGTGATTGGACGCCTCGCGTGGATACCGACGGTGACGGAATGCCCGACGAATGGGAGAAGGAAAACGGACTCGACCCCAACGACCCCTCGGACGCCGTCAAGGACTGCAACGGTGATGGTTACACCAACATCGAGAAATACATCAACGCCATTCCCACCAAGACCAAGGTGGACTGGAGAAACCTCAACAACAATTACGACACTCTGGCTGCAAAGGGAAGACTCTGAAACGCAACTTTAGCAAATAAGGAAATATAAGGCGTCTTAAAACTCCCCAACGAAGTGAACATATGTCCCTTTAACTCCCCTTTAACTCCTCTTTAACTCCCCTTTAACTCCTAAAAATATAAAACCTCCTGAATCATGAAAAGAATCATTGCCATAGACCAAAGCACGTCGTCGACAAAGGCCATGCTCTTCGACGAGCAATGCCGTATGCTCGACAGGTGCGACGTGGACCACCAGCAGCATTATCCACAATCAGGATGGGTGGAGCACGACCCCGAGGAAATATACGACAACATGGTGAAGGCCATCGCCCAACTGGTGAAAGGCAGGGAGGACGATGACTACTCCCTTGCCATCACCAACCAACGGGAGACCGTCGTGGTGTGGGACAAAGAAACTTCAAAACCCGTTTACAATGCACTCGTATGGCAGGACAACCGTGGCGCCGCTCTCTGCCGACAGTTGCGCGAACAAGGCCATGCGCTGATGGTACTGGAAAGAAGCGGGCTCCTCATAGACCCCAACTTCTCAGCATCGGGGGTAAGGTGGGTGCTCGACAACGTGGAGGGTGCGCGCCAGGCGGCCGAAGAGGGCAGGTTGTTGATGGGCACCATCGACACCTGGCTCTTGTGGAAACTGACGAAAGGAAAAAGTTTCCTCACCGACACCACAAACGCTTCTCGCACCATGCTCTTCAACATACACACCATGCAGTGGGATGACGAATTGCTCCGACTCTTCGGCATTCCGCGTTCCATGATGGCCGAGGTGGTGCCGTGCGACGCCGTCTTCGGCGAGACAACTGTCGAGGGCGTTTCCCGCAAACCCATCACCATCGCCGGCGTGCTCGGCGACTCCCATGGCGCTCTCGTCGGACAGATGTGCTTCTCCTCGGGGTCGGGAAAAGTCACCTACGGTACGGGGTCGTCGGTAATGGTCAACATCGGGGAGAAACCTTTGGAGGCACCGGAAGGCCTGGTGACTTCGGTGGGATTTTCCGCCCTCGGAAGGCATTTCTATGGCTATGAGGGAAACATATACAGCACGGGGGCCACGCTAAAATGGATGGCCGACCAACTGAAACTCGTCAACCACCCGAGAGAGATGGAGAAGGAGGCCGTCGCCGTAGATTCCACAGTGGGCGTCTACGTCGTTCCGGCTTTCGCCGGTCTTGGTGCGCCGTGGTGGAAACCCGACGCCAAGGCGGCCATCGTGGGTATGACATTCGCCACGACAAGGGCCCATGTGCTCAGGGCGGCATTGGAGTCCATCGCCTATCAGGTGAGCGACCTGGTGGGGGTGATGGAAAAGGCCACGGGAGGAAAACTCAACGAAATCTGCGCCGACGGCGGACCGACGAAAAACCAGTTCCTCATGCAGTTTCAGGCCGACTTGCTCGGCACTCCGGTCGTCTGCACCGAGGTGGAGGACGCCTCGGCTTTGGGAGCGGTGGTCATGAATGGATTCGCTCGCCGGCAGTGGACGGATTTCAGTCAAGTGACTCCTTTCAGAAAGGTTGTCAGGACCTTTGCCCCCAACGCATCCGCACAGATGGACGCTCTGTACCAAGGATGGCGTGAGGCTGTCTTGAAAATCACGAAATAGGGAATAGGAGGCTCCATCCCGAATTAGAGAATTGGAGAATTTCCGATTATTCCGATTATTCCGATTACTCAGATTCCTCCGATTCTTCCGATTCCTCAGATTCCTCCGATTATTCAGACTTCAGTTAAACCCCAACAATATAAAGACAAATATGAAAAACGGAAAGACTTGTTTCGGCGTGATCATTGGGACACGCGCGTATTTTAATTCAGAACTGGCGAGAGACGTGAGAAAGCAGTTGCTCAAGACGATGGATGACCTGGGCTACGAATACGTCATCCTGCCGGAGGATGCCACACCCACGGGAAGCAGCAGCATCGAGACCCGAGAGGATGGACTGAAGGTGGCAAGGCAGTTTCGTGAGCACCGCGATGAGATTGACGGCATCGTTGTCTCACTGCCCAATTTCGGCTTCGAAATCGGCATCATCAATGCCATCAGCGATGCAGAACTCAACGTGCCGGTGCTCGTACAGGCTTGCGATGACGAGAACGACAAGGTGGACCTCGACAGCAGGAGGGACGCTTTTTGTGGGAAAATCTCTGTCTGCAACAACCTCTACCAATATGGCATCCCTTTCACCGACACCACCTTGCACACCTATTCCATCTATAGTCCGCTACTGGCGAAGGACCTGGAGAAGTTTGCCGCCATCTGCCGCGTGGTCAACGGCTTGCGCCATTGCCGCATCGGACAGATAGGGACGCGCCCCTTGGGATTCAACACCTGCAGGGCCAGTGAGAAACTACTTCAGCGCTACGGCATCACCGTTGTACCGGCCGACTTGTCGGAAATACTCTTCGCAGCACAGAAAATCAACGACGACGACCCCGCCTTCGTGGAAATGTGCCAACGGGTGAGCCACTATGCCGAGGTGCCGGAGAACTACCGCGAGAAACTCAAATTACAGGCGAAGTTTGGCGTGGCTGTGGAGCAGTGGATAAAAGCCAACGACGTGCAGGCCGTGGCCATACAGTGTTGGGACTCGCTGGAGCAGAACTTCGGCTGTGCCGCTTGTGTCACCATGTCGATGCTCAGTGACAAACTCATCCCCGCGGCCTGTGAGACGGACATTGCAGGGGCGGTATCCATGTATGCCCTCGCCCTCGCATCGGGAAAGGCTCCCGCATTGCTCGACTGGAACAACAACTTCGCTGAGGAAAGAGACAAATGTGTTTGCACCCATTGTGGCAACTTCCCCAAGTCGTTCGTGCAAAACAACCTCCGGCTGGGACCGCTCGGCGTGTTGGGACGCACCTTGGGCAAGGTCAACACCTTCGGTGCCGTATATGCCAAGGTGGCCGCTGGCGACTTCACCTTCTTCCGCATCTCCACCGACGACCCGAAGGGATGCATCAAGGCATACCTTGGAAAGGGGGTCATTACCGACGAGCCTTATGGTATGGATGGATGCATCGCCGTCACCAAGGTGGAGCATCTGCAGCAGTTGATGAAATATATCTGCAAAAACGGGTTCGAGCACCACGTCGCCATGTGTCGCACCGATGTCGTAGACATCCTCAACGAGGCCATCGACACCTACCTCGGCTGGAACCTCCATGTGCATGAGTGAAATAGATTGAAGATTGAAAATTGAAGATTGAGAATTGAGAATTGAGAATTGAGAATTGAGAATTGAGAATTGAGAATTGAGATTGGTTGTACTTCCCCCGAAGTTGTAGGGGCGGGTCTTGTGCCCGCCCGAACGCCAAGGGGTGGTGTTCATTTAGGGGGCGACGCTTCCCAGCGTCGCTACGCCAAGAGGCCGTGATTACATCCGGAGTGTTCATATCCCCTCCCCTCGAGGGGAGGGGCAGGGGTGGGGTCTTTGCCCAAAATCTTAGAGAAACGAAGGTCTTTGACCAAAATCTTAGAGTAACGAAGGTCTTTGACCAAAATCTTAGAGAAACGAAGGTCTTTTGTGTCTCCAAGAGGCCGTGAGCTCACCCGGAGTGTTCATTGAATAACTTTACCCTCCGATTGTCGCTAAGGCAAGCTCCGGGGTGTTGTGCGACGTTCGGAGGACGTCGCCCCCTATGTGCGCACCAACCCTCTTGGCGTTCGAACAATCTTCCCGAAACCAGGGATGTGTCATCCCCAACAGATGTTGTGGAAATGCAAATCCAAAACAACCACAACAGTGATAATGAATGGCGAAACAAAAAGGTGAGCATATTTGGATAATTCGTATAATTTTCATACCTTTGCTTGCGGTGCGCGAAGACGCTCATGTCCGGTCATTCAAACATGGTTGATGGCACATCCATCATCGCAATTTTACAGCATCATTGAAAAAGGAACAAGCCATGGCAGCAAAGAGAAAATATCCCGTAGGCATCCAGAGTTTCGAGAGAATCCGTCAGGACGGGTACGTGTACGTGGACAAGACCCCCTTCATCTACAAGATGATTACCGAGGGTTGTCCTTACTTCCTGAGTAGGCCCCGCCGTTTCGGCAAGTCGCTGCTCGTCTCGACGCTTGCTGCCGTCTTCGAGGGGCGCCGCGAATTGTTCGAGGCGTTCACCACGAAACAAGGCATCGAGCAGCCGCAGCTGTTCATAGCCCAATCGGACTGGGAGTGGGAGAAGTACCCGGTGATAAGGTTCGACTTCAGCTCAGGTGATTTGGTGACCATTGAACAGTTGGACGAGTGGATAGGCGTAACGCTCGGCAGCTATGAGAAACAGTACAATATTACACCTCCGGCAAAAGGTGCCAACGTCCGTATGGTGAACCTGCTGCGCACGCTACACAAGCAGACCGGCAAGCGCGTGGTGGTGCTCGTCGATGAGTACGACAACTTCATCCTCCACTCTTTGGGCGATGCGGAGAAGGTGACGCAGGCTCGCCAGCGGTTCCAGAACGTGTTCGGTCCGCTGAAGGCCGAGGACGACCACCTGCAGTTCGTCTTTATCACCGGCATCTCGAAATTCTCACAGATGGGCATCTTCTCGAAACTCAACAATTTGGAGAACATCTCGATGCAACCTGCCTACGAGAGCCTCTGCGGCATCAGCGAGGAGGAGTTGACCACCGTGTTGCGCCCCGACATCGAACTGATGGCTGCCAACCGAGGAAAGACCTATGACGAGACGTTGGCCGCGCTGAAGCGTATGTACGACGGCTACCACTTCAGCGAAGGGATGACTGACATGTACAATCCCTTTAGCGTGGTTAACGCTCTGAAGTCGGGGAAAATAGATAAGTACTGGTTTGACAGCGCCACGCCGAGCGCACTCATTGCCATGCTCCGCGAGATGCCGCCATTGGGAATCAGCGACGTAGACGGTGCCTTGTGCGAGTCGGATGACTTCAACAAAGCTTTCGACAGTTACCAAGCCCCGCTGCCCGTGCTCTACCAGAGCGGCTACCTCACCATCAAGCATTATGACGGTGACCGCGATATGTATACCTTGGGCTTCCCTAACGAGGAAGTGAGGAAGGGCTTTGCCGG
>Ga0247610_10008990_pt1 | contig 10105 bp, 7 predicted proteins | sample 174DNAGHGhighgp2_FD_193483 | JGI IMG/M metagenome (GOLD analysis project Ga0247610, IMG submission 193483) | Sheep rumen microbial communities from Palmerston North, Manawatu-Wanganui, New Zealand - 1742 DNA GHGhigh gp2 | ecosystem: Host-associated > Mammals > Digestive system > Stomach > Rumen ... | reverse complement strand
TTCTATATCTTATAAAATCATCATGTTTTTCTTCATATCTATTAATATATTCATTAATAACATTTACATTTGTATAATATAATGCCAAGACATATTCACAAATATCTTTACTATAAATAGGCGCACCAATATCATATTTATTTACATATTTATCAATCAATTCAATAATATTCACAATTATGCCTCCTTGTTATATTTTTGTTAAAATAATTATAGTTTTTCAACATTATTATAACAATATTTAACATAAAAATCAAACATATTAATCAAAAATTAGTATTATAAAGGCGTTTTTAGACAAAAAATAAAAGCCCCAGAATAATCTGAGACTTGAATTTTTAAACTGGTGACCAATACGGGGTTCGAACCCGTGGATGTCGCCTTGAGAGGGCGATGTGTTAACCATTTCACCAATTGGCCATATATATGTGCAAATGCACATATATTTTATATGATATTTATAATATTTTCAATTCTTTTTATTACTTTTTCTTTTCCTAATATTTTTTGTACATAATAAATATTAGGAGTATTCTTTCTAAGAGCTAAGCATAATCTAATAAATCCTGCGGCATCACCAATTTGACCATTGAATTGCATTGGATCATTTTTATATGCTTTTCTATCTGCTGTGAAATTATATTTAGAAGCTAAATCTTTTAAATTATTAAACCAAGTATCTTCATCAACATCTAAATTATATGTATTAATGTATTCTTTTAATAATTCTTTTACTACATTTAAATCAACTAATCTAGATTCACCCTTTGATTTCATTATAGTCCAATCTAAATTTGATTTATCAGTTGATTCATATACATCATCGTAGAAAAATGAAATAATAGGATATATATCAGAATATTTAGCATAATCCTTTCTAGGATTATCCTTTTCTCTTTCAATATTTAAAATTTGAATTAGGAAATCTCTATCATTAATAATCTTTTGATAGAATTCTTTATTATATTCCTTAGCCCAATTCTCTACTTCCTTTTCTAAATCAGTTGCTTTTCTATAAGCCATTCTTTCTTTAGAAATTGATTCAACCTTTTCTAAATCAAATAATGCACCATCAAGTGACATTTTATCAAATGATAATTTAAAGTCATATGGTGATTTATCTAAATTTTCATTTCTCCATGCTTCATAATTTGAATTAGCGATAGTTAATAAATATTCAATAAATCCATATTTTGGATATCCCTTTTCTAAGAAATATGAACAAGCTGCTTCTTGATCCTTTCTTTTTGAAAGCTTTCTTCTGTTTCCGTTTTCAACTTTCATAATAACAGGGAAATGTGCATATTTTGGTCTTTCAAATCCTAGTGTATCAAATAATTCTAAATGAATAGGAAGACTTGGTAACCATTCTTCTCCTCTTGTAACTACTGTTGTATGCATAAAATGATCATCACAAAGATGAGCAAAATGATATGTTGGTAAGCCATCAGATTTTAAAATAACAATATCTTGATCATTTTGAGTTAATTCTAAATCTCCTCTTATTTCATCATGGAATGCAATTTTATTGTTATGATCACCTAATGATTTAAATCTAATAATATATTTTTCGCCATTTTTAATCTTATTAATAGCTTCGTCTACAGGTAAATCTCTATATATAGCATATTTACCATAATATCCTGGTATTTCTTTTAAAGCTTCTTGTTTTTTTCTTAATTCAGCTAATTCTTCTTGTGTTGCGAAACAAGGATAAGCTCTACCAATTTTAATTAAATGCTTTATTACTGTATTATATATTTCACTTCTATTAGATTGTTTATATGGTCCATAAGAACCAATTTCTTTAGAATCAGAAATATATCCTTCATCAGGAATAACATCAAAAACCTTAAGCTGACTAATTAAAGATTCACCAGAGCCTTCAATTTCACGCTTAGTATCTGTGTCCTCAAGTCTAATATAAAAAACACCACCAGATTGTTTTGCAAAACGAGCTGACACTAATGAAGTAAATAAGCTACCAGTATGTAAAAAACCTGTAGGAGATGGTGCGAATCTAGTAACCATTTGATCTGAATTTAAATTTCTACTTGGATACTTTTTTTCTAAATCATCAATAGTTAAATTTATATTTGGAAATATTAATTCTGCTAAATCATTATAATTTGCCATAAATATACCTCAATTCATACTCTATTATTATATTAAAATAATAAAACTATTTCAAGAAAAATAAAGATATATAAAACAATATATGTACTATAATTTTGTATGTTTTTCCACATTTATACCCAAAATTCGCGATTTATATTTAATTTTTTTTCTTGCTGTTATATAATCAACATATGGAGGAATTTTTATGGCAAAAGAAAAATGGAGTTCAAGTACCACATTCATTTTAGCTTCAATAGGTTCTGCAGTTGGTCTAGGTAATGCTTGGAGATTTCCTGGTTTATGTGCTAAACATGGTGGTGGCGCATTCTTAATGGCATATATAGTATGTATGCTACTTCTTGGTATCCCGCTATTAATGATGGAAATAGCTGTTGGTAGAAAAGCACAAGGTGGTGCACCAAAAGCTATGCGATATATAAACAAAAAGGCTGAGCCTGTTGGATGGGCTGCAACAGCAAACGCATTTGTAATATTAACTTATTATGCTGTTGTATTTGCATGGTGTATTTTAATGTGTTTTGTAAGCTTTAAATTTGCAACAAGTGCTAAATCTACAGCCGATGCTGGTGCTTTATGGTCAAAGGAAATAGGAGTTACATGGAAAACATCATTCTTAGGTGATGGTGGAAATATTAAAATTTTAGTATTAATATGCTTAGGTATTGCGTGGGCATTTATATATGGTTGTATTAGAAATGGTGCTTCACAAGTAGGTAAAGTTGTAAAATATACAGTATTCTTACCTGTTGTAATGCTACTAATATTAGCAGTTAAAGGTTTTATAAATAACCCTCATTTAGGAGATGCACTACATGATTTATTTGTTCCTGATTGGGATTCATTAATAACTGCTAAATTATGGGTGGCAGCTATGGGACAAGCATTCTATAGCTTATCTATTATGATGGCAATTATGTTTGCGTATGGTTCTTATTTGAAAAAATCATCAAATGTCGCAACAAATACGATTATAATAGCTGTATCAGATTTATTAATATCTGTACTTGCAGGTATCGTATTATTCACAACAATGTATTCAACAGGTAAAACAACTGCTGATATGTCTGATTCAGGTATAGGAACTGCATTCTTAATATATCCTACTGCTATTGTTAAATTAACATCTATAGGATTTGTTAATGCAACATTTGGTTTTATATTCTACTTTATGCTTTGTACACTCGCAATAGATTCAGCCTTCTCTATATTAGAAGGTATAGCTCTTGCGGTTTCTGATAAATTTAAAACACCAAAAAGAAAGACAACACTTATTATCGCTATAATCGCCGGTATAATATCTATTATATATACAACAGGTGCTGGTGTTGGTTGGTTAGATATAGTTGATTATTATATTAATCAATACACATTAATTATAATTGGTATATTAGAAACAATATTCATTGGATGGTTCTTTAAAACATACAAGGTATTGGATGAAATCAATAAAAATACAAATAAATTCAAAATGCCAAAATGGTGGTTCTATGCGTCAGTTAAGGTTATAGCTCCACTAAGCCTTAGTTTCTTATTTGTATGGCAATTTATTGATTTAGCAAAAGGTGGATTTAGATATAATAAAGAATATAATCTAGCTGCTGAAATCATTGCTGGATGGCTTGTAATGATTCTAACATTCGTATCAGGATTCATTATTATGATAATAATGAAAAAGACTAAAAAAGGTCAAGAATTATCAAAATTAGAAGAAAACGAACCAACTTGGAATGATGAACAAGAAAAAATTACTAAGAATCAATTAATCGATGAACAAACAGAAATTAAATTAGATGAACAGGTTAACGAAAAAGAGTCAAGCGAATAGCTTGGCTCTTTCATTTTATATTTAATTATTTAAAATATCTTTTTAGCATTCCTTCAAGAGCACGACCATGTCTTGCTTCATCTCTTGCCATTTCATGAACTGTATCGTGAATAGCATCTAAATTATATTTTTTTGCAAGCTTAGCTAAATCAGTCTTACCAAGAGTAGCACCATATTCACATTCTACTCTCCATGCTAAATTCTTCTTTGTACTATCAGTCATATTCTTTTCAAGATCGCTACCTAATAATTCAGCGAACTTAGCTGCATGCTCTGCTTCCTCATATGCAGCCTTTTCCCAATATAGACCAATTTCAGGATATCCTTCTCTATGTGCAATTCTTGCCATACATAAATACATACCAACCTCTGAACATTCACCATTAAAGTTAGATAATAATTGATCAAAAATTGACTTCTTAACATCGTCTGGAATATCAGGATTATTTTTAACAGTTTTTGCATAAACACCAAATTCATGTTCTGCTGCTAATGGCATTTCTCCTTCTACCTCTTGGAATGCCTTGGCTGGTGCTTTACAAACAGGACATTTGAAATCCTCTGGTAAAGAATCACCTTCATAAACATATCCACATACTTTACATACATATTTCTTCATAAAATTCCTCCTCTAATATACTTATTAATATAATTATGTAATTTATTAATAGTCTTATTATAATCATATTATAAATTATAAATTCTATTTTAGCAAATAAAAAAGAAAAACAGGAATAATCCTGTTAATCTAATAATCCCAAAATATCCTGTTTAGACAATTTTATGCCATCTTGAACAACACTATTTGCTAAATCAGTCTTAATCTTTTGTAATTCTACAACCTTTTCTTCAATTGTATTTTTACAAATTAGCTTAATAACATATACATTCTTTGTTTGACCAATTCTATATGCTCTATCTGATGCCTGCATTTCAGCTGATTGATTCCACCATGGATCTAAGTGGATTACCATATCTGCACCAACTAGATTTAAACCTGTTCCACCAGCCTTTAATGATATTAAGAATACCTTAATATCTTTATTTTGATTAAATTCATCAACCATTTCAATTCTATTTTTAGCTTTAGTAGTACCATCTAATATGAAATGTCTAATACCTAATTCATCTAATTCCTTTGATATTAGAGGGAAGCTTTGTGAGAATTGTGAGAATAATAATATTCTATGACCACCTAATATTGATGATTTAACAATATCAAGGGCCATATTAATCTTAGTATTTTCAAAATGCTCCTGCATGATTAATTCAGGTGTAATACATACCTGACGTAATCTTGTTAATAAAGCTAATACATTATTACCATCATTTTTAAGATCATCCTTTAGCTTATCTACATAAGATGTATAAACATCTCTTTGTTTTTTATCCATTTTGTAATAGTAATATTCTTCAATCTTATCAGGTAAATCATTTAATACATCTTTCTTAGTTCTTCTTAAGATAAATGGATTAACACGCTTTTTAAGATTATCTAATGCTTCTCTATCATCGTGAATTATTAATGATTCATATCTTGATTTAAAATGATTATAGCTTTGTAAATAACCAGGCATTAAGAAATCAAAAATACTCCATAAATCCTGTAATCCATTTTCAATAGGTGTACCAGTTAGGGCAAATCGTATTTCACCATCTAAGCTCTTTATTGCTTCACTCTTTTGAGCATATTGATTTTTAATAAATTGAGCTTCATCAGCTATTATAAATCTAAAATGAGATTTATATAATGAAACATCTCTTCTTAATGAATCATATGATGTTATATATAATACCTTTTTATTATCATCAATATTAGTAATTAAATCATTTCTTTCTTCAATAGATCCTAATATTAATTTAACATCATTATTAAAATTCCATTTTTCACATTCGTTTTCCCAGTTATATACAAGTGACATAGGACAAACAATTAATGATGGCTTATTCTCATTATCACTATCAATAAATGAAATTATTTCAAGTGTTTTACCAAGACCCATATCATCTGCTAAAATACCACCAAATTTAAATTCAGCTAATGTCTTTAACCATTTAAAGCCTAGTAATTGATATTCTCTTAATAAATTTTTAAATGAATCATTAGGCATATATTTAGATTTATGATAATTTTGAATAGTATTAATCATCTTAATAATATTATCATCAAGTGATAAATTATTATCTACTCCATTAACAAGCTTTAAAACATAATTTAAAGGCTTAGAAATAGGTTTATCAATATCTTTAATAGAAATATTGAAATCCTCTAAGAAATCTAATATTTCCTTAGCTTTATCATCATCTATTTCTAATATAGTATCATCCTTAAGTCTAACAAAATGCTTGTTTTCCTTATATGCTAATAACATAGCTTTTATATCATCAGGTGTTAAATTTTCACTTTCAAATCTAAAATCAAGTAAACCAACATTATATGAAATATTAACAAATGTCTTTTTACTCTTTCTTGCCTTAATTCTTTTAACTGAATCATCAAAGAATATTTCACCAAATGCTTTAATACTAGATAAATCACTAGTTAATAATTCATATTGAGCTTGAATATCATTAATTATATATGATTTAGTATTGCCTTTTTTGAATTTATATCCTTCAATAACCTTAAAATAGCTATCAAGCATTTCTCTTAAATATGGAGATTGTCTTTCTATTTCCTTACAACTTATTTTAGGCTGTAAGAAAATAACCTCATTTGAATATGATAAATATGAATTTATTTTAATATTAGGCACTGGATATTTATTATAAAAATCATCAGTAATTGTAATTTGATTTCTAATTAATGGTAATAAATTTGAAATAAAATTATTACTATTTAATTCAATATTTAAATTACCTTCAACCTTATATAATGAATTAATAATCTTATTCTCTAATTTATTTTTAAACGAATATGCATAAATTCTATCATTAGCTAAAAAATAAGCTCTTCTAACACCAGATACTAATAAAGTACTACCTTCTGGTGCTACAATTCTTAATTCTTTATTATTTAATTCAATATCGCATTTATTAATATCTTCTATAAATCTAATTTGAGGTTTAAATTCGCTACTAGATCTAAAGAATATAGTATTACCATTATATATTTCTAAAATCTTTAATAAATGAGATTTTCTAATCTTTAAGCATTTTTGAGTATTCTCATTACTTATATTTGTTACAAATGTATATAATTCTTTTGAAATATCATCAAAGCATTCATATGAATGAATAAATTCTAATCTTTGACCATATGAAATAATATTATTATTTTCTGTAGCTAAAATGAAATCATATATATTCTTAATAATATAATCCTTATCATATCCTATTTTTAAGCTTAATACATAATCTCCTTGAATAACCTCAACAACAGGAATTAAATGAATAGAATTAAAATATGGATTAGCTATTTTAATATTAGATGACATAAAATCAATTACATTATTATGTAATGTTTTCTTAAGCATTTCTTTATACAATTCATATTCAGTATTGTATTTCTTTTCATCTAATAATATTAAGCTTACAGCATATAATGCAGCTATATGAATACATTCCTTATTATTATAAAAATGAAGACAAGCACATTCACTACTTACTAAATTTAAATCATTATCTAATACAATATTTAATTTATTACATGACATTGCGTTTAAGAATAAATTTGTAGGTGTAACAACAATATTATCACCCTCAATTATTTTGGCATACAATGTCGGTGAATTAATTGCATTATCTAAAAAAATCTTTAATGTACTATTGTCCTTATATTTGTATAATAATTCACTTAACTTCATAAAAATCCCCTTAAATTCAATTTTAGCGCACTTGTTTATTATAACACATTTAATTAATTAATTGAATATAATTTTTATAACATTTATAAAATTATTTTATAATAATATTTCTTCAAAATATCACAATAATTTGATATAATATTTTTGAAAGAAGGCGATTTATATGAACATGCTAGAAAGTGGAGAGGACTATCTTGAAGCAATATTAATGTTAACAAAGGAAAAGGATGGCGTTCATGCGATTGACGTATGTGAAAAGCTACAAATTACTAAACCATCTGTATCTGTTATGCTTAAAAAGCTTAGAGAGGATAAATATATAACAATAGATTCTGATAATCATCTTCATTTAACTAAAACAGGATTAGAAATAGCTGAAAAGATATTTGAACGACATGAAATATTAACAGACATATTAATCCGCCTAGGTGTACCTAACACAAAAGCTGAAGACGATGCTTGCAAACTTGAGCATGATTTAAGCGATGAATCATGGGATAAGATTAAAAATTATTATTATGAAAATATAAAAAAATAAAAAAAATCCAAATTATTGGTATTCCAACAATTTGGTTTTTTTTAATTAGCAGCTCTTCTTAAGAAATTTTCAATAATATTTCTTAATTCATCAAGTGTTACTTTAATTTTTCCATTATAATATAATAATACTGTCTCTATTAATCCAGCAGTAATAAAATGAATTACGGCCTTTCTTTCTTCATTATTATTTGTTTCATATAATGCCATATTTGGATATTTATCAATGTAAAATGACAATTTTTCTCTATACATATCTATGAATTCCTTAGGATATGAACATTTTAATATTAATTTATATTCTTCATCATGTTCCTTAAGCATATCAAAAATATGATTTAATTGTTCCTCAACAAGAAAATTCGAATCTACATTTGCGTTACTTATAGCATCTGTAATTGAATTAATCATTTCAACTACTATTTCTTTTACTAGAGCATCTAAATCTGTATAATGCGCATAAAATGTTGATTTAGAAATATCAGCTCTCTCTACTATTTCTTTAACTGAAATTTTATTAATAGAACCTTTTTCAGCTAATAGATTAGCAAAAGCCAATCTAATTTGTTTTCTTGATCTAATTGCATTTCTATATTCTTTTGCCATATTTTCATCACCTACATATATTATATCACACTTTTTTATAAAAATAAAACAATATCATACTATTAGATTGATTTTTAACTATTTCAATGAAAACATATACATTATTATAGATCCAGCTACACTTACATTAAGAGATTCCATATTATTCATTTTAATATATATGTTATTTTTCAATAACTTTTTAATGTTATTATCTATTCCATTTCCTTCATTACCTAATACAACTGCTACTTTATCAGCTTTACAAATATCTTTAACATCAATTCCGTTAATAACATCTGTACCATAAACATCATAATCAGTAAGTGTAGGAATAAATTCTAATAAATTTTTATTAATAAAATTTAACTTAAAGATAGCTCCTTGGCTTGATCTAATAACCTTGTCGTTATAAATATCTACACAACCTTCACCAAGTATTAGAGTATCAAAACCAAAAGCTTTACTACTTCTCATTAAGGCTCCCATATTACCTGGATCTTGTATCTTATCTAATATTAATATCTTATTAGATAATTTATTATTTTCTATTATTTTACATAAACCAATTTCAGAAACAACTGTATCAGTATTTGCGATTTTTTTCATTATTTCTTTAGTAACTGTAATATAATTAGGCTTTTCTTCAATTGAATAAGCTTCAATTAATAATCCCAAATTTAAAGCTTCTTTTACTAAATGTTTGCCTTCAACGACAAACATTTTTTCTTTCTTTCTATATTTTGTTTCCTTTAATTTAATTAATAATTTAATTTTTGGATTATCTAAAGACGTAATTTGCATAATATCACCAAAATTATTATATATTATTTTAATATTTAAGTTAATATTTCTTTTGGTTTTTCTTCAAATAAGCTTACATATTTAGGATTATTCCTTAACCTTAAAATAAATGCTAAGCATAAGCTAAATGTAATAATACCAGACATCGTATTAGATACAAACATACAAATACCACAGGCCTCATAATCCATTTTAACAACATACATTAAGAATAATAATGTAGGTAATCTAAACACAAATAGATTAACCATTGACATAATACTTGTAACCTTAGTTTTACCAAAGCCATAGAATATGGCATTTGAAGCACCTGCAATACCTGTAAAGAATACGTCTAAACATTCCCATTTAAAGATATTAATAATATATTTTTTATATTCTAAGTCATCTCCTGCAAAAAAGCCTGCAA
>Ga0247610_10008986_pt1 | contig 10107 bp, 7 predicted proteins | sample 174DNAGHGhighgp2_FD_193483 | JGI IMG/M metagenome (GOLD analysis project Ga0247610, IMG submission 193483) | Sheep rumen microbial communities from Palmerston North, Manawatu-Wanganui, New Zealand - 1742 DNA GHGhigh gp2 | ecosystem: Host-associated > Mammals > Digestive system > Stomach > Rumen ... | reverse complement strand
TACCATTTCTTTTGTACATCAAAATATTGATACGATATTTTGATTTAATCTTCATCTCAAGTACAGTCTTTTCAATCATAAAATCAGGTAAACGGTTTAAAATAACCTCTGCCATCGCATCTTTACCATAATTATCTAGTAGGATAATGACATTTTCATAATTACTTCTTTTTAATAAACGCGTTGCGATTGATTGAATAAGCTTTTCAAAGTTTCTTTTGAAAATAGGTATTTGAGTAATAATAATGATTAATACAAATACACTAAATCCATAGACCATAAACATTAGTGTATCTTCTGCACCATCTTTTAAATTTAATAATACATTGATAATCAAGGATACAATTACTACTGAGAATGCATAGCCTGAAATCATTGCCGCAGTTGCGATTCTTCTTCTTAATCTATCTGATGTAATAATTTCACTTTCACTTGTTGTAAAACCTGAATTTGTAAGTAAGGATACAGATTGGAATAAAGCTTTTTCTTTTGTTAAACCTGTAATTCTAAATAATACAGAATAAATTTGTACAAGAATTACATAAATAACAATAAACGCTAATATCAAAATTACCGATGTTGCTAAATTCATGCTATACCCTCCCTTCTTCAAGCATTATTTATTATAGTGAAAATCTATAAATTTTTAAAGAGTAATTTCTACATTTTTTAAATAATCTATAACTCTTTTAACTGCCTCTTCCATCATATCAAGACTAAAATCTTCTCTTTCTTCAGGTAGATGAATGAAAAGTGATTTCCCACTTGTCCCCTCAAGTGCAGTGTAATAAACGGTATTACAAACATATCCACCGGCAGATAAAGATAGTTCTGCCTTAATATGGTGTTCTTCTAACATTTTAAGTATTTCATTTTCATCAAATTTTGTAAATATTGCATCTAGGCCTAAATCAATTTTTTCACCTAGTTTTAAAACTCCATCATTATCTAGCACCTTAGAATATTGATAATTGATTCCAAGCTTTTCTACTCTAATTGCTTTAGCACCATATGCCATACCTAAAGCTAAAATATAGTCTGGCTTTAGCTTATCGATTGCATCAATCAAACCAAATCTTGCCTTTTTATAAGATACTGGCAATAAAAATGTTTTGATATCTTTATCATCTGTTAATCTATTTAGTACGGCCATTGATGAATTAGATACGTGATCTAAGAATGGCTCAAAGGCTGTAACTAATACCTTTTTCATTTTTTCCTCCAGGAAATTAAGAATTTCATCTTGTAAGATTTTTCAGCACTATAAGCATGGCTTGGTAATGTAGATGGACCGCAAGAACCAGTTCCAATACCCATTTGGAATTTAGAAATTGTCACATAAGAACCACTTCTAACCTCATCCTTTCTATGAGTCATTTTCGCAAGTTCTAAATCAGAATATGGCTTTACACCAAGTTCAAATGCAGAGTCGATTGCCTCAAATCTAAAGATAGTTGTATCATTAGAAATTTCAACAAATCTTGTATCCATACGGTTACCACTTTCCTGAGGCTTGATATTATTTTCAACCATATCTAATACCTTAGAATGTACATATCCTATCTTGGTCTGTTCTTGCATATCTAGATAGGATTCCTTTTCTTTACCATAGTAATATACATCATCAAAACTTGAATCTAGCTTAAATGCTTTACCAAATCTTGGTAAATATCCACTAGTAGATATTGGGCTAATGGTAGATGTAACTAAAATGCCTTCCTCATATCCTTCATATACATCCTCTACCATAAAGGAATAATGATTAGCTAAAATTTGAGTTTTAACAACGCTCTTTTCCTTACCAATAAAGGTATTGATAATCTTTTCTTTTTCTCCATACCATTTATCCATGGACTTAAAGAAAAATCTTTCCTTATCATTATCAGTACCCGCTCTAAATAAAATTGTATATGGTCTAGATACAGTCATCTTTACTCCATTAAAGTTAAATTCAGGATAACCATCTACAATCTTAAATTCTTCAGGTAATGAAACTTTCTTAAGTGGCTTTTTCTTAAATTCTTCAGATAAAACAATTTGAGTCTCATCAACTAATCTTTCATCTTTAACTGAATAAATCTTCGCATTTAAGAAACAATCTCCCTTGATTTCTCCTAAATCAATAGCGAAGCTTTTCCTTCTTAATGGCTTAACATCAGGAGTTAGGCTAAACTTCTTACCATTTACCTCAAAATCAATACGATATTCCTTACCATTTGTAAATGATTGTGTATTGAATATCTCAATTGCATTCTCACTCTCAAGTGTTAAACGTAATGGACGGTATGCATGCTTCATGATATAAGCACTAGTTGATGGCATACGATTAGGATAGAATAAACCATCACAACAGAAATTAGAATCGTGAATCCATTCGCCATGATCTCCACCATATGTATAAGATCCATCCTCATGTAATACCGCATGGTCAACCATTTCCCAAATACAACCACCTAAAATATTGTTGTATTTTAAGAATACATCCATATACCCTTCAATATTACCAGGACCTGTTCCCATTGCGTGGGCATATTCACATAACCAGTATGGTCTATCTAAGAAGGCCTTAACCTTGTGAGTTCCTTCACCTACAGCTTTAACATCAGCTACACTTGGATACATTTGAGAGGCAATATCGTATGCCTTTCTTCTTCCCCAAACTGCACCCTCATACTGTACTGGGATATCACTTTTTCTTTTGATATATTCATACATTGCATAGGTATTTACACCATCACCAGATTCATTACCCAAAGACCACATGACAACTGGAGTCTTTAATAATTTGTCTCTATTATAATGAGCTTCCATTCTATGTACATAATGCTTCATCCAAGCTCTTTTATTGGATAAATAGCTAATATTAAAGAATAAAGATTGTGAACGACATCCATGAGTTTCTAAATCACATTCATCAACAATATAAATACCAAGTTCTGTAGCTAATTCAATTAAATATGGATCTGGCTGATAGTGGCTAGTTCTTATACAGTTCACATTGAATTCTTTACAAAGCTTTAAATCCTGTTCAATTTCATCAAGTGTCATTGTATAGCCATTGACAGGAGATGTATCATGGTGATTTACACCAAATAACTTAATTCTTTTACCATTTAGATAATAAACTGCATTATCTATAGTGATAGTTTTAAAGCCTACATGAGTGAATACATAAGAATTAGGAATAGAAACTAATAAATCGTAAACGGTTGGCTTTTCTGCATTCCATTCAACTACCTTTAAATCCTTAAATTCTACTTGTAATAATCCCTCATGTGGTGTACCAACGATATTCTTTTCAACTCCTGGTCCCTTTAGGGTAACTTCTATTTCTTTATCCTCTTTACCAGATAGTTCAACAAAAATATTGGCTGTATAAAGGCCATCCTTGTTCTTTTTATATGTAAAATCAATATCATAAATGTCACATAAATCTTCAACCTTTAAAAGAACATCTCTAAAAATACCATTATTTCTAAACATATCTTGACATTCTAAATAGGTACCTGTTGACCATCTATGAACAATACAAACTAATTCATTTTGACCCTCGTGTAAATACTTTGATAAATCAAATTCTAGCATCATGTGAGATTCTTCTGAATAGCCTACAAATTCTCCATTACAGTAAACCTCAACTGAGCTACATACACCTAAAAAGGTTAAAATATATCTTTTGTTTAAAGAAGCACAATTAATATAGGTTCTATATAATCCTAGATGATTATATTCTCCTTCTTTAGCATGAATCCACTTTGTTTCAAAGCTAAAATATCTTGTAACTGGCTCCTTTGTTGGAATCTTTGGAGGTTGAAATCTAAATGGATATCTAGCATTTAAATACATTGGATTACCATATCCATTGTATTGCCAGCAAGATGGAACATCTAGCTTATCAAATTTGATTGTATCGGTATCAAAATTATCAGGTAAGTCATTAGGATTATCATAATATGCGAAATCCCAAATACCATTTAGGCATACGACCTTATCTGAATCATATCTTTTATCTTTAATATTACTTTTAAGACAGCCATCCTTTGTTAAAAAGGGAATAAAATAGCTTCTTGGCTTCAATCTATTAAGCTCTATTGTATTAAAATCTGCATAATAAGCAGGGGCCTTTTGATATTTCATTTTAAACCTCCATCGTAAAATATATATCTATTATATATTTTTTTCTCCTAAAATAAAAGTCCACAAAGTGGACATTTATCTATCTTTACTGTTTTTTCTTTTCTTTACTTCTCTTATCATTTATTTCTTGCATTTCTTTTTCTGTGATTAGCTTGCAGTTATTCTCATTTGCCCAGTTTACACAGCCTTGTAATACAAGCTTTAAGAAAGGTCTAGGTACCTTTACTAGCATCTTTAATGCATCATCAGTAAATTTAACATCTGTATTTAATCTGTCTGCAGCATATCGAACACTGGATAAATCCACCTCACGATTAGGAATACCAACAGCAATTGGCTTTTCAAAATCAGAACACCAGAAATTCTTTGAATCTCTATAGCCCCAGTTTGTAGCAAGTGGAGCAAAATTCTTTCTTGTAACACCATTTACAATCGCATCATAGTATTCTTCTTTTAAAAGAATATGATCAATCTTTAAAATGAAATGTGCACCAAACTTAGATGTAATACCATTGAAGTTATGATATGGTCCGTTGTATTCATCCTCTACCTTATCATCCTCAGCACCATCTAATTCTTTTACCCAGCTACATTCAATAACTTGAATTGCTTCCTTTAAAATCTTTGGGCATGCCTCATCTGTAGTTTCACTAGTTAAAGATGGAATAGGTGTAAATAACTTTAAATTCTTTGCCTTTTCCTCTGGTGTATCTCCTGGGAAGCCCATTTGAACATGCTCTTCAAAGCCCTTCTTTGAAAAAGGTAGGAAGTTGATTGTACACTTACCAGTTCTTAAAATTCCCTTTGCAGTATTACTTGAATTTCTACATTCCAATACCATCGCATAAAAATCCTTACCTGCAATATAATATGGGAATACTAATGAATATGCACCATAGCTTGTTGTCTTACCATCTTCTGCTAATGTACCAATTAGTGTTAATGGCATAGGAAAGAATAATGAACTTTGGTAAAAATTATCCATTATTCTTATATCTTTAAATTCTTTATCCATAAAAACCCTCCAAATCATTACTATTATACCTCTTTTTAGAAATTAAAAAAAGCAACAGAAAATATATTTCTGTTACTCCATTTTATATTACATATTTACTTTTCTAATTCTTTCAAGATTTAAGTATATCTAAATACTTTCTAGCATAATATTTTGCCATATCTAAATTTAAGTCTAAATAATTCCCACATTCAACAGGAGAAGCTCCTGGAATAGGGCCTTCAAAATCAATTATAAATTCTAGCATTTTGATTACTAAAGGTTTTACCATATCAACACTCTTATTTCCTCTAAAAATCAAATAAAAGCCTGTTCTACAGCCCATAGGACCAAAATACATTGTATCTTCTTTTTGATAATTTCTAAAATATGTAGCACCTAAATGCTCAATCGTATGACAAACAGATGTATCCATTACTGGTTCAAAATTAGGTCTTGTGACTCTTAAGTCATAAGTTGTAAATGTAAAGCCATCCATTGTATCTACTCTTGATATATATAAACCAGGTAATAGGGTTAAATGATTTACCTGAAAGCTTGCTATTTTATCCATATTAATACCTCCTTATTCATTTTATAAAATAAAAAAGCATTTTTCAATGCTTTAAAACTGGTAGAAGGAAATATTGTCTTTATTTCTTCTTTCCTGCCTTTCGGTAAAACCGATTAGCTCTCCATCCTTATCTCTAATTGCCTGCATAAACAAATCACTGTTTTTCTTTTCATTGTAGAATGTTCTAATGATATTGTTTCCTTTATCCATAGAAAACCAATGAACAACTTCAGTAATCTTAAACATACATTCAGGATTGTGGACGGATAATAAGCTTGCTCCGACTAAGCTTTCTCCCCCGTAGCTTTTGTATTCTTCTTTTGCTGCCTTATTCATATAAACAACAGTAAAATTCAAATCACACATAACTATTGAAGATAAGTCATTATCTACAAAGCTTTCTAAAAAAACTCTATTCTCCATCTTTTCCCCTCTCAACATAATTTCATTATAACAAAGATATTACCAATATCTATTTGTAAATGTTTTCAAATAATAATAAATATTAAATAAAACGTTTAAGTAAAAAATTGAATAAAATAAAACAGGACCCAAAAGTCCTGTTAATTATAATTCGTTTCCTGCATTCTTTAGCTTCTCAATATCTGTATCATCCTTATGTGGAATTGTCTTCCAAGCAAGGTTTCTAACAAATAGTGCATGAATATCAATTAAGAATTGGATAGCTAAGAATAATGGCCATAAAATGATTAATGCAATCTTTAAGAAGAAATTTACATGACGGATTTTCTTTCTTCCCATAATAAAGCATAAAATAGCCATAAATACCATACCAAAGTAACCCATAATTATTGTTCTAGCATTTGAGAATAAATAAGATTGATTAAATACTAAATTCATAAACCAATTCTGTGAATAATCATAATTTATGAATATTTGATACATACTTAAATCAGTAAACAATGGTCCTAAAAGTAATAGGATAACCTGTAATACTGTTAGGAAAAAGAAAGTGATTACAATTGGTGAAATATTATATGCAATATCGAATAATGTAACCTTGTATTTACCCTTTTTAGAGAATAAATGCTGTAAGATTTCTTTAAAACGATAATAGAATACTAGATAATGTCCTCTTTTCCAACGAACTCTTTGACGCCACATAATTTTAAATGTTGTAGGCTGTTCATCATAGAAAATAGCATCCTCACAGTATTGTACCTTATTACCTGCTAAGATTTGATCTACTGTTAATTCCCAGTCTTCTGTAATTGTAACGTAGTTCCAACCATCCTTTAGGGATTCAGAATTAATAACATAACCAGTACCTGAAACTCTTGTTGAGCAGCCGCATACTGTTCTACCTCTAGATTCTAAGAAGCATCCAATTGCAAAATAAATACCATATAAGCCTGGGATAATACCCTTACCAAAATTCTTAGAGTTACGGAAGGAGGCTACAATATTTTTACATCCATAATACATGAATGCATCATTCATCTTTTGGAAATAATTAGTAGCAACAATATTATCTGAATCTAGAATAAAATATCCATCATAGCTTTGAATACCATAATCCTTTTCAATTTGTTGGAATAAATATTTTAATCCATAGCCTTTTGTTGCCTCAGCTGGATTATTATATTCATAAACTGTTACGCCATAGCTTCTTGCAACCTCAGCTGTGTTATCTGAGCAGTTATGGGCAATAACAAATATTTTTAGCTTATCCTGAGGATAATTAGCCTTTTGAATACTTTCAATTAGATGACCAACTACCTTACCTTCATTTCTTGCAGGAATGATAATTCCGTAATTACCTTGCTTTTCTGCAGGTGGGAAGGTCTTCTTCTTAAATACGCTGACTACAGCAAAAATAACATAAAATACACTTAGTAATGTTAGTATTCCAAAGATAATTGTGAATACTAAATTTACAATTTCAACATAATTCATAAACTAACTCCTTTCATCATCAGAGGTATCTAATACCTGCGGGAATCTTTTAACAATTGCTTCCCACAAAATATCAGCTGTTGCCTCTGCTCCATAAGAAGAATGATGATCTTTAGCTGCCTTTTCATAAGGAACTAATACAGATGGGTCCTTAACAAAGGATTTAATCATTTTAACAACCTTGCGGTGGTTAAATTCCTTCATTGCACAGTGTACCCACTTAATATAATAATTTCCAATGTTTGTTTCAATTGAGGTAGATGTACCTGTAATAATTGATGGTACACCAAAGAATGTAGGCTCAGCAATCATATTACCTGCCTTACCACAGAATATATCTGCAGAATTTAAATATTCAAAAATATTTGTAATAAAGCCCTGTGGTAAGAATGTTACTTCTGGAGACACCTTAAGGCTCTTGAAATATTCAAGTAACTCTGCATTTTTTCCACAAATTGGAATTACAGTTACAGGAATATGCTCTTTTACAAGCCTTCTACAAATATCTTTCATAGCACCTCTACCATATCCACCCTCAGCTAATACAACAGTAAATTGATTTAAAGGTAAGCCAAGCTTCTTTCTAGATGTCATTTTATCATCCTTTAAATCAAAGGCATCATTTCTAATACAAAATGGTACAAGCTTTAAATTCTGACTATCATAGGTTGAATCTTTCTTTGCTTCAATATAGCCTGTTTCCATACTAACTAAGGAAAGGTCAGCCCTATATTTGAATAGCTTATTCAATAAAGCATCTGGACAATACATTACAGTAAATGGCTTTTTTTCCATTTGTTCTGCATAATAATTGGTTGCCCAGTGTGTTGAAAATACAACATCTGGTTTAAAGGTTTGTAAAAATTCTACACCCTTTTTTGCAGAGCCAGGCACTAAAAATCTCATTGATCCCCAGGTTGATAAATCAGTTCCCCAAAATTCACAATTGAAGGTTGCAAAATGACCAATCAGTGGTTTAGATGTATATCTTCTAACGGCTTGCTTTAATTTTTCGCCTAATTTTTTTACTTTTTTATCTTCAGCTTCGGAAAAGAAATTAAGGTTGATAACTTCTACCTTATCTCCATATTTTTTACTAAATATTTCCTCAACAGCATTACAAGTCATAATGTGACCAAATCCTGCTTCAACTCTTGGAAACATTACTCTTATTTTTTCCATCAAATCACCTCTCATTTATATAAAATGAGTTTCTAATGTATTATATCATTTTTTTGCCATTTTGCAAATAGAGAAAAAAGATGCCATAGCTTTGCTATGACATCCATTTTTTTAGTAACCGAATGAAGATACTAGGCTTCTCCAATTAGTAAAGTTAGTTTGGCTAGATGTATAATATGAAGACTTATAGCATGTAGAAGCTACACTCCAGAACATACATAAACCATTTGAATTACCCGCACCCTTACCACAAGATGAGTATGCAACTAAATTATTAAATGCAGTCTTTACAGCATTTGTATAAGTTGAACCTGGATTAAATGTGGAATTTGCAGATAATTTATTTACGAAATCTAGGGCATCAAATACACCAAAGTAAGTATAATCAGAATCTGCATAATGCTTAACACTCTTTACTAATGTATTGAAAGATGACTTGTTGCTAGAAGTTAATTTATTTGCTAATGCAGCTGCCATATTTTCCCAAGCGTTCTTATATGTAGACATATAAGCAAGATTTAAATAAGCTAATGTTTGATTATTATAAGAACTTGATACGCCACCATTATCAGCAATGAATCCATCAACAATTGCCTTTAAAATTGTAGTTGTTGACTTCTTTGCATATAAATCATAAACCCAAGAATCATAATCCCAACCATAACCTGATTCTGATTCCTCAGAAGCAATCATATAGTTGAAGAATTGAGAATTGAATTCTGCAACGTCTTGTACACTCATTAAACATGCATCATAACCAATGAATTCTAACTTCTTAGTTTGTGAAGTTTTAGAGAATGCATTAGTTAAAGCTGACTTAACCTCAGAGTTTAATAATGAATCACTAGAATAGTTTTCATCGTAGCAAACACCTTGCATTGCTCCACCATGGTTCCACATAACAACACCAGTCTTTTCAGCAGGATATTCAGTTAAACCCCACTCTAAGAAGCTTTGGAATGTTGAAGATAAACCCATGTTTGCCTTTGTAAGCTTGTTATCTAATACAAGTTTCTTGTTGCTTACATGGTATCTAGAAAGATAGCTTGCTGAAATTCCATATGTACTTGACCACTTCTTTGCACCACCAGTTTGGATAATGATATTTACATCATTTGGCTGATTAGATACAGATAAAATTTCCTTTAAATCTGAAGTTGCTAAAGCATTTTGACTTTCCAAATCAGCACCACAAATATAAATCATGATTGTCCATGCAGCTTTACCAGTTGTTGGAGTTTCTGGTTCTTCTGTTTGAGCAGCTGTAACATAAACTGTTGCTTTTGCAGTATAACCACCATCA
>Ga0247610_10008985_pt1 | contig 10107 bp, 8 predicted proteins | sample 174DNAGHGhighgp2_FD_193483 | JGI IMG/M metagenome (GOLD analysis project Ga0247610, IMG submission 193483) | Sheep rumen microbial communities from Palmerston North, Manawatu-Wanganui, New Zealand - 1742 DNA GHGhigh gp2 | ecosystem: Host-associated > Mammals > Digestive system > Stomach > Rumen ... | reverse complement strand
CCTTAGAAATTGAATTCAAACAAATAAATACGTATTTAACATGTTAACACTCAAACTCATCAGTGAGCAAACTGAACGTGTGGTTCGTGGTCTGGAGAAGAAGCATTTTCCCAATGCACAGCAGGCCGTCGACGAAGTATTGGCCGTAGACAAGAAGCGCCGCGAGGCTCAGCAGGAACTCGACAAGAGCCTGAATGAGCAGAAACAGCTATCTGGTCAGATTGGCCGATTGATGAAAGAAGGAAAGAAAGACGAGGCCGAGCAGGTAAAGGCCCAGGTGGCTGAACTCAAAGAGAAATCAAAGCAGCTCGACGAGACGATGGCCAAAGCGCAGGAAGAGATGACAACTCTGCTCTGTCAGATACCCAATATCCCATACGATGAGGTACCTGAGGGTAAGGCCGCAGAGGACAACCACGTGGTAAAGTCAAACCTGAAGGAATGTACCGATAGCGACACTGTCGGCAACTGGGACGTGAACCCCTCATTGGGTATCGCCAATCCCCTGCCCCACTGGGAACTCGCCAAGAAATATAACCTCATCGACTTCGATCTTGGTGTGAAGATCACAGGCGCCGGATTCCCCGTCTATATCGGCAAGGGAGCCCAGTTGCAGCGAGCCCTCATCAATTTCTTCCTCGCTGAAGCTAATAAGGCCGGTTATACGGAGATTATGCCTCCTACGGTTGTGAATGCCGCTTCTGGCTATGGTACTGGTCAGCTGCCTGACAAGGAAGGTCAGATGTATCACTGCGAGATCGATGATTTCTATCTGATTCCGACAGCTGAGGTGCCTGTCACGAATATCTATCGTGACGTGATTCTCGATGAGAAGGATTTGCCGATCAAGAACTGCGCCTATACAGAGTGCTTCCGTCGTGAGGCTGGCTCGTATGGCAAGGACGTGCGAGGATTGAACCGTCTGCATGAGTTCTCGAAGATTGAGATTGTGCGCATCGACAAGCCTGAGCACTCGAAGGAGAGCCACAAGGAGATGCTGGCGCATGTAGAGGGATTGCTGAAGAAGCTTGAACTGCCGTATCGTATTCTGTTGCTTTGCGGTGGTGATCAGAGCTTCACTTCAGCCATCTGCTACGACTTCGAGGTCTATTCTGAGGCTCAAGGCCGCTGGCTCGAGGTGTCATCTGTATCCAATTTCGATACCTATCAGGCCAATCGTCTGAAGTGCCGTTATCGTCCTGAAGGCAGCAAGAAGCCTGAGCTCTGTCACACACTCAACGGCTCTGCCCTAGCTCTGCCCCGCATCGTGGCTGCCCTGCTGGAGAACAACCAGACTGAGAATGGTATCAAGATTCCTGCTGCCCTCGTTCCATACATGGGTTGCGATATCATCGACTAATCAACCAAACTAAACAAATATGAATAAAATAGTAAGAAAAGAGCAGTTCTCTGAGAAGGTCTTCCTTTTTGAGATTGAGGCTCCGCTGATTGCCAAGAGCCGCAAGGCCGGTAACTTCGTGATTGTGCGCGTAGGCAAGAAAGGTGAGCGCATGCCGCTGACCATTGCAGGCGCCGACATCGAGAAAGGTACGATTACACTGGTGGTTCAGATGGTGGGACTTTCATCGAAAAAACTCTGCGCCCTCAACGAAGGCGACTATGTAACAGATGTGGTAGGTCCTCTGGGCAATCCCACGAAGATTGAGAAATACGGTACGGTCGTCTGTGCTGGTGGCGGACTCGGTGTGGCACCGATGCTGCCCATCATCCAGGCATTGAAGGCTGCCGGCAACAGAGTGCTCTCCGTGATGGCCGGTCGTTCGAAGGATCTGATTATCCTCGAAGACAAGGTTCGTGAGAGCTCTGACGAGATGATCATCATGACCGATGATGGCTCGTATGGTGAGAAAGGCGTAGTGACCGTCGGTATGGAGAAGTTCTTCGAGCAGGAGCACGTTGACAAGGTATTTGCCATCGGCCCTCCCATCATGATGAAGTTCTCTAACCTCACTGCTCAGAAGCACAATATCCCCTGCGAAGTATCGCTCAACACCATTATGGTGGATGGTACGGGTATGTGTGGTGCCTGCCGTCTGACGATAGGTGGCAAGACCAAGTTCGTCTGCATCGATGGTCCAGAGTTCGATGGTGCTTTAGTCGACTGGGATGAGATGTTCAAGCGCATGGGTACCTTCAAGCGTGAGGAGCAGGAAGAACTGGCTCACTATGAGGAGCACCTCGACTCGATTGAAGATGGAAAATTGAATATTGAAAAAACAACCACAGATGTCGTGATGGACAGCGATCCTACCAATGATACGATTGATGTACTCACCGACCGCGATGCTGAGTGGCGTAAGGAGCTCCGTGCTTCGATGAAACCCAAGGAGCGCACGCAGATAGAGCGTGTCATCATGCCTGAGCTCGACCCCGTTTATCGTGCCACAACCCGTACTGAGGAAGTCAACATCGGTCTGACTAAGGAGATGGCAATGACAGAGGCCAAGCGTTGTCTGGACTGCGCTAAGCCCAGCTGTGTAGAGGGTTGTCCTGTGAATATCAATATCCCATCATTCATTAAGAATATCGAGCGCGGACAGTTCCTGGCTGCTGCCAAGGTACTGAAGGACACCTCTGCCCTACCCGCCGTCTGTGGTCGTGTCTGTCCGCAGGAGAAGCAGTGTGAGAGCAAGTGTATCCACCTGAAGATGAATGAGCCTGCTGTGGCTATCGGCTATCTGGAGCGTTTTGCTGCAGACTTCGAACGCGAGAGTGGAAATATCTCCCTGCCTGAGATTGCACCAGCCAACGGCATCAAGATCGCCGTCGTGGGTTCTGGCCCTGCCGGACTTTCGTTCGCTGGCGATATGGTGAAGAAGGGCTACGATGTGTATGTCTTCGAGGCTCTGCACGAGATCGGCGGTGTGCTGAAATATGGTATTCCTGAATTCCGTCTGCCGAATAAGATCGTTGACGTGGAAATCGATAACCTCGCTAAGATGGGAGTTCACTTCCAGACTGACGTCATCGTAGGCAAGACCATCAGCGTGGAACAGCTGGAGGCTCAGGGCTTCAAGGGTATCTTCGTAGGCTCTGGCGCTGGTCTGCCCAACTTCATGAATATCCCTGGTGAGAACAGCATCAACATCATGTCGTCTAACGAATATCTGACGCGTGTGAACCTGATGGACGCTGCCAATCCTACAACCGATACCCCATTGAATCCTGCTAAGAGCGTGCTCGTGGTGGGTGGTGGTAACACCGCTATGGACTCTTGTCGTACTGCCAAGCGCTTAGGTGCTGAGGTCACACTGGTGTATCGCCGTTCTGAGGTGGAGATGCCAGCCCGTCTTGAAGAGGTGAAGCACGCCAAGGAGGAAGGTATCAACTTCCTGACGCTCCACAATCCGATCGAGTACATCGCCGATGAAACAGGTGCCGTGAAGCAGGCTGTGCTGCAGGTGATGGAACTTGGTGAGCCTGATGCCTCAGGGCGTCGTTCGCCGGTTCCCGTTGAGGGCAAGACTGTTACCCTCGATGTCGATCAGGTAATCGTAGCCGTCGGTGTATCCCCCAACCCGTTGGTTCCGAAGTCTATCCAAGGCCTCGAACTGGGTCGCAAGAATACGATTGCCGTCAACGACGACATGCAGTCTTCGCGTGCTGAGATCTTCGCCGGTGGTGACATCGTCCGTGGTGGTGCTACGGTGATTCTCGCTATGGGTGACGGTCGTCGTGCTGCCCTGAACATGGACAAGCACCTGAGAAGTGAATAGTGAATAGTGAAAAGTGAATAGTGAAAAGTGATTCAGAGATAGAGAGCCGTCGCTTGGAGAAGCGTTTGAACGAACGGTTCATCAAGGCGATGGCTACTTATCATCTGATAGAAGATGATGATCATATCCTCGTGGGACTCTCTGGTGGCAAGGACTCGCTCCTGCTGACAGAACTTTTGGCAAAGCGTGCCAGAATTGACCACCCACGATTCAAGGTAGAGGCGCTGCATGTCCGTATGGAGAACATCCGTTACGAGAGCGATACCAGTTACCTGCAATCGTTCTGCGATGCCCTCGGCATCAGGCTCCACATCAGAACCACCCGATTCGATGTCGATGCCTCGCCAGAGGTTGAGTCTACTGATGAGCCACAGCCGTCTTCAGAAACAGCCGCCAGGCTCCGCAGGCAAAAGCAGCCCTGCTTTCTCTGTTCCTGGCAGCGCCGCAAGGAGATGTTCAATCTCGCACAACAACTCGGCTGCAACAAGATTGCCCTCGGGCATCATCAGGATGATCTCATCCATACGGCGCTGATGAATCTCACCTTCCAAGGACGGTTCGACACCATGCCGGCGAGCCTGAAGATGCGTAAGATGCCGCTCACGATTATCCGTCCGCTCTGCATGATGGAAGAGACAGACATCAAAGCCTACGCTGAGATGCGAGGCTATCAGAAACAAACGAAACTCTGTCCCTATGAGACAGACTCACACCGTTCAGACATCAAACGTCTCTACAACGAGATGGAACAGATAACCCCCGAGGCTCGTTTCAGTATCTGGAGAGCCCTCAACGCTGAAAACAAACTGATTGAAGAATAAAAAATGATGAAAATAAGGAATATTGCCGTTGTCGCTCTGGCGCTGCTTGCACCCCTTTCGATGCAGGCGCAGAAGAAAAAGAAACCTGTTGTCAAGAAGGCTCCCGTGGTGGTAGTCGAAGAGCCGCAGGAAGACCCGCGTATCACAGAGATGCGTGAGGCCACCCAGCAGATTGTCTTCATCGACTCTGTCGTAGTTGCCAAGAACGATTTCCTTTCTGCCATCCGACTCAATGCCGAATCCGGACGACTCGACTCTTACGATCAGTTCTTCCGAAGCGAAGGCCACGAAGAGAGTTATGTCTATATCAACGAGATGGGCAACAAGTGCTATTTCTCTGACGAAAATGCCAACAGCCGGATGCAACTCTATACCCTCGATAAGCTGGGCGACGACTGGAGTGAGCCACTGGCCTTGAAGGGCATCAGCGACGGCATCAGCGAAGCCAACTATCCCTTCATGATGACCGACGGCACCACGTTCTATTTTGCTGCCAAAGGTGAGGAGAGCATAGGCGGCTACGACATCTTCGTAACACGAGCTGATACGGAGAACGGCCAGTTCCTCAAACCTGAGAACATCGGCATGCCCTTTAATTCAGAGGCCAACGACTATATGTACGTCATCGACGAACTGAGCAATATCGGCTATTTCGTCACCGACCGTCGTCAGCCTGAGGGAAAGGTGTGTGTCTATATGTTCATCCCTCCCACCTCACGTCACATCTACAACAGCGATGCCTACACCGATGAGCAACTGCGTGGATTTGCCGATATCAGCCGCATTGCCAACACTTGGGGGAAGGGCACTGAGCGCAAACTGGCCCTCGAGCGCCTCAAGACCATCGGTAAGTCGAGTGCTGCCAAGCAATCGAAGTCGGCTATCAATTTCATCATCAACGATCGCGTAACCTACACCGACATCAGTCAGTTTCAGGCGCCTGAGTCAGCCGATCTCTATCGTGAACTGCAAAGCACCAGAAAACAACTCAAGGATACTGAGCAACTGCTGGAGAAATCACGCAATTTCTACGCCAAGGCCAAGTCAGAGGACAAGCGCGTGCTTCGTACGGAAATCCTCGATGCAGAAAAGCAATTCGTAAGGCTCACAGCTGATGTGAAGACGCTCGAAAAGCGCATCCGACAAGCCGAGAATAACATTATCAACAATTCTAAATAATTAAAAGCTTATGAAAAGAACATTTCCTGAATCCGAACTGATCATCAATGCTGACGGTTCCTGTTTCCACCTGCATCTGAAGCCAGAGCAACTGGCCGACAAGGTGGTGCTCGTGGGTGATCCTGCCCGTGTTGACACCGTTGCTGCCCATTTCGACTCGAAGGAGTGCGAGGTCAGCAGCCGTGAGTTCCACACCATCACTGGTATGTATAAAGGCAAACGCATCACTTGTCAGAGTCACGGCATTGGCTGCGACAACATCGATATCGTCGTCAACGAACTCGACACCCTTGCCAACATCGACTACAAGACGCGCGAGGAATTTCCTGAGCATCGCACACTCACGATGGTACGCATCGGCACCTGTGGCGGACTGCAGCCCAACACGCCGACTGGCTGTTTTGTGGCATCCGTGAAGAGCATCGGCTTCGATGGCCTGCTCAACTACTATGCCGGACGCAATCAGGTCTGCGACCTACAACTCGAAGAAGCCTTCACCAAGCACATGGCGTGGGATCCCATCAAGGGTGCACCCTACGTGTCTGTGGCTGATGCCGACCTTATCAATCAGATAGCACAGGATGATATGGTACGTGGTTACACCATCTCCTGCGGTGGATTCTATGGTCCTCAGGGACGTGTACTCCGTGCCGACATTGCCGATCCGAAGCAGAACGAGAAGATTGAAGCCTTCGAATACGACGGTCTGAAAATCTGCAACTTCGAGATGGAATCCTCTGCCGTAGCCGGTCTTGCCTCATTGTTGGGCCATCGTGCCATGACCTGCTGTATGGTCATCGCCAACCGTTATGCCCAGAAGATGAACACAGAATACAAGAACTCCATCGATACCCTCATCGAAAAAGTCCTCGACCGCATCTGATGACAGATACAATTTGTGCATTAGCTACTGCTTCAGGCGGAGCCCTTGGCATCATAAGAATCTCAGGCCCTCAGTCGCTTGAGATTCTTTCTCATATCTTCACCAGGAATCTCACTCAGGCTCAGCCCAATACCATCCACTACGGACATATCAAAGATGGTTCAGAGATTATCGACGAAGTATTGGTGAGCATCTTCCGTGCTCCCCACTCCTATACAGGCGAAGACTCTGCAGAGATCTCATGTCACGGATCACGCTATATATTAAATAAGGTGTTAGAACTTCTGATTCAGAACGGCTGTCGTATGGCCCAGCCAGGTGAGTATACCCAGCGGGCATTCCTCAATGGCAAGATGGATCTCTCGCAGGCTGAAGCTGTAGCCGACCTCATTGCATCCGGCAACAAAGCAACTCATCAGATTGCCATGTCTCAACTTCGTGGTAACTTCTCATCCGAACTTTCCCGCCTGCGTGAACAACTGCTGAAACTCACGTCACTTTTGGAACTCGAGCTCGATTTCTCCGACCACGAAGACCTCGAATTTGCCGACCGAAGCGAGCTGTTGGATATTGCGAATAAAATCAACAAACGCATCACACACCTCGCCCACTCTTTCGAGACCGGACAGGCTCTTAAAAACGGCATCCCCGTTGCCATAGTCGGCAAAACAAACGTGGGTAAGTCAACGCTCCTTAACAAACTGCTCCGTGATGACAGGGCTATCGTCTCTTCAGTACACGGAACTACCAGAGATACGGTGGAGGATGTGATAGACATCCAAGGCGTCACCTTCAGATTCATCGATACAGCTGGCATCCGTCAGACCACTGACGAGGTTGAGCAAATAGGCATCAGCCGCACATACGCTGCCATCGATAAAGCCCGCATCGTCTTATGGCTCATTGATGCTGAACCCACTGCTGAAGAAATTAAAGATATGCTTGAGCGCAGCAAAGGCAAATCATTGATAATCATACAAAATAAAATCGACATACAATCACCTGTAGATTCTTCAATTTTCAGTTTGTCTTCGCCACTTGTCCCGTCCAATAACCCTCAACCTTCAATCTTACAAATTTCTGCCAAGCAAGGCACGAACATTGACAGACTGGAAAAGACCATCTTCGAATCAGCCAACATCCCTGAACTCTCCGAGCAAGATATCATCGTTACATCAGTCAGGCAATACCACTCTTTGCTCAGCGCCCAAGAAAATCTTTCACGCGTGCTATCTTCCCTGGAATCCGGCCTAAGCGGAGATTTGGTCTCAGAAGACTTGAGGCTCGTTTTAGACGACCTTGCAAACATTACTGGTCAAAATCGTATTTTAACCGATGAAGTATTAAGAAATATCTTTACACACTTTTGCGTGGGAAAGTAGATTCTGCGTGGGATAATCTTGGCAAAGGCAAAGACGGAAACCATTCAGCTTAGCTGAGATATGGAATGTTTGTTAAGAGGGTGTGTCATTCAAAGTGATACACCCTTTTTAGATGTTAAAATCCTCAATATTGGCAAATCAACTAAACAGAATCGTACATAATCATTGCTTTTTCAATGATTATATAATATTTTTACATTTTATCTTTGTATTTACAATTTTTATTTATATCTTTGCACCCAAAATATATAAGCTATTGATAATATGTGGACAGAACTTAGTGATACAGCTATATTGAAGAGGCTCGGAACGAGGCTGAAAGCCTATCGCATAGCAAGAGGGATGAAACAGCAGGAACTGGCCGCTGAATCGGGCGTTGGTGTGAGCACCATCGCTAAGATTGAGAATGGGCAGTCTGTTTCGCTCTCATTACTAATCAGTGTCATGAGAACGCTTGGATTGCTTGAAAACCTAGACTTGCTTGTGCCAGAGCAGAAGCCATCGCCAATGGAACTGTTGAAGATGCAGGGCAAGCAGGTAAAGCGCGTAAGAACAAAGAAAGATTAAGCAATGGAAGAAATACCAGTTATACAGATATACCTGTGGGGTAACCTTGTAGGAGCCATGTCGTGGGATGATATGAGGGGATATGCAGATTTCCAGTTTGACGACCGTTTTCGCAGGTCTGGCTTGGATATCGCCCCACTAATGATGCCATTGGCAAGAACCCGTGGTGTCGTCTCATTCCCCACCAATGCAAGAACGAAGTGTTTTAGCGGTCTTCCCGGTTTGATAGCTGATGCCCTCCCCGATAAGTTTGGTAGCCAACTTATCACGGAATGGTTCGCGCAACAAGGTAAAACGGAGGGTATGATTACTCCGCTCGACCGTCTGTGCTACGTTGGCAAACGAGCCATGGGAGCCCTGGAGTTTGTACCTGCTGCCAATGTGGTAGGTGTAAACGAATCGACAGAAATCTATATACGCGAACTGATGGCATTATCTGATACAATCTTCAAAGAACGAAGTAGGTTTCAGGAACTCATTCGCCAGAACGACAAGTCGATTCTTGACATCCTTAAAGTTGGAACGTCTGCAGGCGGTGCGAAGCCAAAGGCGATTATTGCCTACAAAGAAGAAACAGGAGAAGTACGTTCTGGCCAGGTTCCTGCACCAGAAGGATTTTCATATTGGCTGTTGAAGTTCGATGGAGGCACTTATAGCGAGCATAATGAGATAACCGATAATCCGCAAGGCATCGGAAACATAGAATATGCCTACTACAAGATGGCTACTGCCTGCGGCATCAGCATGTCGGAGTGTCGCTTATTGCCTGAAGGTGACTGCAACCACTTCATGACCCGTCGTTTTGACAGAACACCGTCAGGAGAGAAAATTCACATGCAAACAGCAGCAGGCATCGCCCATTTGGACAGAGACGTGCGCCATTCATACGAAGAACTTTTTGGCGTTTTGCGCCGACTGGGGTTGAACTATAAGGATTTCGAGCAGCTGTATCGCCGAATGGTGTTCAATGTTATCGCACGCAACCACGATGACCACACCAAGAATTTCTCCTTCCTGATGGATAAGACTGGTCAATGGTCATTTGCTCCTGCATACGACATCTGCTACTCGTACAATCCTGCAGGCAGATGGACAAGCCGTCACCAGCTTTCACTCAACAGCAAGACTGACGACTTTACTCGGGAGGATTTGTTGAATGTGGCACAGAACATCGGCATACGCGATGCCAACCATATCATAGAGGAAGTTCTCTCCACAGTAGCATCCTGGCCTGATACAGCAAAAGATTGTGGGGTAAGACCAGAGCATATAGAGGCAATCAGCAAGACGCTCCTGCTATATATATAAATAAGAAACTTTCCAACATCAAAAGGCTGAATAATCAAATATGAAGCGACTTTTATTCACAATCTCTATCGCTGTTATAGCGTCTCTGAACATTCAGGCTCAAGGCTATCGCAACCCTGTGCTTCCCGGCTTTCATGCCGACCCAAGTGTGTGTACAAACGGAAAGGACTTCTACCTTGTCAACAGCACGTTCCAGTATTTTCCAGGAGTACCTGTGTTTCACAGCAAAG
>Ga0247610_10008984_pt1 | contig 10109 bp, 7 predicted proteins | sample 174DNAGHGhighgp2_FD_193483 | JGI IMG/M metagenome (GOLD analysis project Ga0247610, IMG submission 193483) | Sheep rumen microbial communities from Palmerston North, Manawatu-Wanganui, New Zealand - 1742 DNA GHGhigh gp2 | ecosystem: Host-associated > Mammals > Digestive system > Stomach > Rumen ... | reverse complement strand
CGTTGAAGCCAGCGTCCCACAACAGTCTCCGAGCCATGAGGGAGCCTTTGAGCGAATGGCCTTTCGATGTGAGCACCCCGTTCTCCATGCGGGTGCAGTGGATTTTCCCGATGTCGTGCAGGAGGCATGCGTAGTCCATCACTTCGCGCTCCTCGGTCGTCAGGGAATGGTACTCGTCCATCAGGTGAAGCGCGTCCATTACCATCTGTGTGTGCGTCCACACGTCGCCCTCCCCGTGGTACTGCGGGTTCTGCGGGGTGTTCTTCATCTGCTCGATTACGTCTGGAATCGTCTTCTTGAAATCTTCTATCAGCATACCAGCATGTCACCTTCTATTATCTTTGAATCGTCCTGATACGTGTACACCTGCACACGACCGCATACGCATGCGTTGTCGCACACGTATATGTTCCCGTTCAGCCTAGCCTCGTCGCACACCACCGCGTCGTTCACGACGAAGACGTTGCCGAAAGTCACCGCCTTGTCGCAAACCCTTGCGTTGCCCGATACCGTCGTGAAATCGTTCAGCACCGCGTTGCCGAAAACCTCGGCGTACTGCTCGACAACCGACGCATGCTTGACAAGCGCATTTCCGCTCACCCGCGCATGCCCGACGGTTTTCGCCGAATCGTAAATCCAGCATTTCCCGTCGTGGGACAGGTTGTCCTCCGATTCGACGAAGCCTCCCAGTTCGCCTTCCAGCACAAGGGCACTGTAGTTGTTGCCCAATTCCTGCCATATCGTCCTGCAAGCCATGATTTGCCACAGGTCTCCGACCTTCTTGTACAGGATGTACTTCTTGTTCTGTTGCTTGGCGAGCAGGTAGTCGTTCATCTGCTGTCTTGTGAGCTGACAGTTTTGCAACGGATTGTACGGTCTTTCCATCACGCCCCCTTTACAAAAAAAGCAGACTGGTCAGAAAACTCCTTCCAGTCTGCTTTTCCCCGTCGCCTACATCGGCTTACGCCAACGCCTTCTCGACAGGCTCGTAACGCTTGGAATTCAGCTTTTCAAGCAACACCTCGTAAGGGCTGTTCTTCTGGCTGAAGACCATGCTCGCGATGGTCGGGCTGAACCCGCTCACCAGAGCCAAGCCGTTCTTGTTCTCCTGCATCGGCACGGTGCCAGTGCGACCCGCGATGTTCCAGAAGACAAGCCTCGGAAGCTCGTAGCCCGCTGCCTTGTACTTCTTGCCGATGGCATCGAACAGCGTCTCGAAGATACGGGACTGCTGAGCTTCGGTCTTGCCCCAGAGGGACGTGGAGCCGACGTTCATCTGCTGGTCGAACTCACAGTCCGACAGAATCAGGATGTTCCTCGGCACGTCCTCCTGAGACAGGTTGTGCGCCGTCGCCGTGCGGAGGATGAGGTCGAACACCGCCTCGATGTTGGTGTTCGCGTACTCCGTATGACGCTCCGCCTCGTCGAGCTTCGCCTTCAACGAACCGCAGTTCTTGAAGTTCACAAGCTGAGGACGCTCGGAGAAGGTGATGTACTGGTCATGGAACTGACCATTCATCTTCTCCGCGAAGTAGATGCCGAGGCTTCGTGCGACATCCTCGGCGGTGACGCTCGTGCCACCGACCGAGGCGTTCATGGAGCCACTGCTGTCCACGACGCAAATCGTGTCGCTTCCCTTGCCGTTGGTGTAGTCGGGCAATGCCTTCCACATCTGCTCAAGCGTGGTGTCGGTCGAATACGTGTTGCGGTACCTCGAAACAATGTCGTAAGGGAACGACGCGCTGGAGTTGATTTTGGTCTCGCCCTTCTCAAGAGCCGAGAGGTACTCGGTACGGCGGGTCTCGTCGTGCCTCATGAACGCCTCCTTGTACAGGAGGTTCGCCTTGGACGGGACTGCCTCGTACTTGATGCCAGCCCAGTTCTTCGCGCTCATCTTCGTCTCGACGACGTTGGAGTAGCTACGGAGCTGAGCAAGCCTCTTGCGGTAGTTGCGCTCGGTCAGCTTGAGACGTGCGCAGAGGGAACGAGCCTTCCTGCGGGCGGTCTGGCTGGACGTGTTGACGGAAGGCAACCACTTCGCCAGAAGCGAAATCGGCTTGCCGTTCATGCAACTGTCCGTGTCGGTGTCCAACTGGTTCTTGAGCACGGTGAACGCCTCGTCGTCAACAGTCGTGTTCAGCATGTCAACGAGTATGTCCCAACGGGAGTACTCAGGAATGAGGGACACGACCTTCCTCGCGTCGTCGGCGTGGAACTCGGCGAGCCACTGGAAGCACGTGCGGAACGTGCGCCTCTCGCCCATGCCCTGACGGATGTCGCCCGTCATGAACAGGAGCTTGATTGCGAGCAACGGGTTCTCGTTGTACGCCTCGGCAAAAGCGTCCTTGATGTCTTGGTCGCTCTTGTTGCGGAACGACGCTGCGTTGAAGTTGAAATCGACGAGGGCGGACTTAGAGGTCCTGTAGCCGAGTGCGCCGTTCTCGGTCATCGACTTCTCGTCGTTCAGGGTGTCCTGCAACGCATCTGTGAAAATCATCTTCTTCGACATGTTTTTCTCCTTTGTCTTTGTTCTAGGCTCATAGGTTAGTTTGCAAATGCTGTTCGAGCCTCTTCATGTCAGCATTGTCTTTGGATTTTCCGTTGATTGCTATAATATGAAACGAGGACGGGAAATTTCAAGTGGTTTCCTGAAAAAATTCCCCGTCCTCGCTGTGCTTTACGACCTAGTTGGAAATCCGATTAGATTTCAACTTCCGTGTCCTTGATTTCGAACGTCACGTCAACGCCGTTGGAGACGAGCGTCGGATTGTTCAAATCGAGGTCGCTGAACCACGTCTGACCGACGACGATGGAGAACTTGTCTTCCACGATTTTCTCGTAGAGGTTCCCAGCCTTCTTGTTCGCCGTCTTGATGCTGGTCTTGAGCCATCCGATGAAGTCCTTTTCGGACATGGACGCTTTCTTCGCCACGCATTCGTCGTAGGCGGGCTTGAGAAGCTCCTCTCCAGCCGTCAGAGCCTTGCCAGTCGCGAGCTTCTTGATGAGGGCGTTGTACGACGGGATTGTGGACAAGCCCTTGAATTTCACGGCGAATTCGACCGCCATGTATTTGTCTGTGGCTTCCGCCTGTTTGGTCTTCGGGGAGAAACCGCCGTCCGTAATGCCGAGGGATTTCAGGTATTCGGCGCATTCGTCGCCGTATTTGTCCTTGATTCCTGCGGACTTCTCGGTGGGTTCGACTTCTTCGAGGAAGCCTTTATAGACCTTGACCGCCGCCTTGCACTGCATGTTCTCGTAGATGGTGTCCGCGAGCGTCTTCGCGCTGACGGACTTGACCATTCGGGCGTTGATGACAGGCATGGAGCGCAGGTCGATTGTGCATTTGATGCCGTTCGGGTTCGGCGTGGCGAACATGACGTTCGTCTGTGCGCTCGTGCGCTTTGTGCCGTCCTCGATGGTCATCGGAACGCCTTTCGCCTTGAGCTTGTCAACGGTCGCCTGTGAAATGATGACTGGGAGCTTCTCGATGTTCACCATGCCGTCGCGCACGACGGTGTAGTTGCGGAAGATGCATGTCGGGAAGTCGGTCGGCAACGTGGAAGGTGCATCGGACGGGAGACCGACCGTGCCTTCGAGGTTGACGAGCATGGACACGTTCGGGCGGGTCTCGTTGTAGGAGAAACTGCTGATGCGCGGATGCTTGTCCTTCGCGGAGAATTTCATCTGCGAGCGTTCCTTCGCGAGCTTCGCCGCCGCGTCGGTGTGAGCCTTGATTTCGCGGAGGTTGCCAGAGTTGGCGATGGATTCCGTCAGGGCTTCCGTTTCAGCCTTGGACAGCTCGTCGCTCATTTCCGTGCCACGTCCGATGCGGTTGTACTTCAACGCTTCGAGGTTGATTTGAGCATCGGATTCGCGCAGTTCGTTGAGCAACTGCAAGACCGTGTATGCGTTTTCGTTCGGTTTCAGACCGACCTTCCTGCCCTGCGTGAAGCGGAGCTTGCTGTTGGAACCCGCCTGAATCAGCTTCTCGGCGAAGTCGTAGAGGTTCTGCTTGCCGAACGCATTCGCGTACTGGTTGTACAACGCCTCGTCGCCGATGTCGCTCAACTGCTTCTTGACGAATTCGCTCTCGCGGTTCATGGCGAGGGCGGACAGACCTTGGTACAGGGGCTTCCAGTCCATTTTTTCAGTGGCGGAGACGGTGGCGTTCTCGTCGAACCAGTAGATAGCGTCCACGTCTTCGGGGACGTAAACTTTCCCGTTTTCCACCTTGTAGGAGACCGCGCCCGCGTCGCTGACGCTCCAGACGAAGCCCTTTGCGGGGGAACCGACCTCGACTTCCACCTTCTTGTTCGACAGCTTGCGCTTGCAGATACCGTCGAAAATCGGGTCGTACTTGTCGAAGTCCTCGGCGAAGACGACCGCGCCGTTCGTGGCGTTCGCCATGTCGGTCAGCAACGAGTGGTTGCAGTAGTAGCCGTATTCGACGAACACGGCATTCGCGAGCAGGGACTTGAGCTGTTCGCTGGCGGACAGGATTTCCGAACGGTGCCATTCGTTGTCACAGCCGTCTGTGAGGAACATCATGGAATACACGCTGTTGTCCTGCACAAGCTCCTCGGCGGAGGAGATTTCCTTGACGACTTGCAGGGGTTCGACGAACCCCGTGCAACCAATCGGCTTGAGCCAGCGGTCGATGGCATCGTTCAATTGCCGCAACTCCAAAACGTCGTTGATGTGGACTTTCTCGACCAACGTGCCGAATTCCCCCTTGCCAGAGAACCACACGAGGGAAACCGTGTCGTTTTGTTTCAGAAGGGAAGGGAGCTTGTTCTTCAACTGCTTGCGGATTTTCGGAAGGTCGTAGTACATGCTTCCGCTACAGTCGATGACGAAGATGTGGTTGACTGGAATCTCGACTTGTTTCTTGGAAGCGGTCTTGGCGGATGCGATTTTGAACGAATTCAGCTTGTTCATGTGTTTTTACTCCTTGTTTGGATTCTTACTTGACGATTGTCGGCTTGACTTTGAGCTGTTTCAGAGCCTCAAGTTCCGCGTTCGCCTTCTGGATTTCGATGTTGAGCGTGCCGATTCGCTTGTCAATCGCCTCTTCCCGCTTCCTGCTGAGATAGACGGCTTCAGCCTTCATCAGGGCTTTTCTCGCGCTCTCGCTCTCGGCGTTCTTGATTAGACGACGGTAGTTGGTTGTCTCGGCACCCATCTGCATCCCGATGATGCTCGCCACGGACAATGGCTTCTTCTTTGCGCCCGTTGCTCTGACCGATTTCTTCTTCATTTTGTCGAACTCCTTTATGACTTTTACCTTGGGACAGTATGGCATCCCTGGCAGGACTCGAACCTGCGACATACAGTTTAGGAAACTGTCGTTCTATCCGACTGAACTACAGGGACACGAAAATGATTTCACGTACATATTATAATATGGCGTATTTTATTGGAATTTCAAGTATTTGAGATGAATTTCCCCGCAAGTTCCTGAGCTTTTTCGTCCGAGAGGAACCTTTCGTACAGCACCATGATTTGCTTCTTTGAAAGCCGTCCGCGCATCAGAAGACCGTCGTGGATTGCCTTGACGTGCCTCCTGAATTCGGGGTGGTAGAACCACTTCTCCGACAGGCTCTCCAGCTCCTCCGCCGTAGGCTGTCCGAGTATCATCCAGTCCGAGGTCTTGAACCTCGTCTCCCCGTACCCGATGCTGTCCTTGCACAGCTTGACGCTCGCGTGTTTCCTCTCGAACGCCCATCCGCCGACATGGACGATTCTCTTCATATTATCGCTCAGGCTGTCCGCCGACAGGCTCTCTATGACCTTGCCACCGCCCTTGTCGTTGACGTAGGCATGCTTCGGGGGGCATTTCACGATGAAGTACCCAAGGATGTGCCCTGCCTCGTGCCACGAGGCGTAGTCGAGCCATTTGAGACGCTCTTCCTTCGTCCACGGGGTCATCACCCCGCAGTCCTCAAGACGCTCAAGAATCCCCATCCTGCATCGGGGAACCTCCTCGCTCCCGAATTTCCTTTCGTAGCGTCGGACGAACCTTTCCTTCTGCTCGTTATCGACATGCCATTTAGGGAGGTACAGCAGGAACCTGTCTATTGCCTGCTCTATGTATTCACGGACGGTCATTTTCTGGATGCTCCCGATAATGCTTGTCGAATTCCTTTTCCATGATACAGACGATGGAACGGATTCGCTCGTCTTCCATGAATTCGCCGTAGAGCCGAAGGATGTCCTTTCGGGCAAGCCTTCTCTTCTCGACCAGCTCATCGTGGGCTTTCTGGGCGAACTCAAGCACCGCCTTGTCGTAGAAGAGGACGGATATTGTGTCCATCCTCTCGACCGACGGTCTTCCCAGTTTGTGCCAGTCGCAACTCTTGCCTTTCCTCTTGGTCGTCCCGAACCCGATTGACCTTTTGCATGTATTGATGTCGTAGAACTTTCTTTCCAACGCCCATCCGCCAATGTGGATGATTTCCTTCTTGCCCTTCGGCAGTTTCAGGAAACGCTTCTGGTTGCAGACGAACGCATTCCAGTTGTTTGTGTTGATGCGGACATGGGCGGGGGTGCATTTGACAAGGAACGTGCCAATCAGATGCCCTGTCTCATGCCATGCGTCGCAACTGAGCTTGAGGGGCAGGTAGTCGTCTTCTTCCTTTGAGAAGCCTAAGCGGTCAAGCCAATCGAACATCCGAGGGCTTGACCCGAACAGATTCTTGAGGAAGCCGAACATCGTTCAGTCCTTCGTGATTTCGAGTATGCGGAGGTTTCCGCCAGACTCGATTGTGTCGCAGAGGTTGAACGAGTTCTTCGACGCACGAATCGGGACGTTTGCCGTGTTGCGGTGGGCGTGGATTTGGAACAGGTCGGGGTTGCGCTCAAGCTCATGCTCCTCGAACCACTGGTCAACGGGGTCGCTGTACGTGCCGTTGCCACCGCTTGTGTAGATGAACTGGCTCGCCTTCTCCCTGAGCAGTTGCCCAGGCATGAAGCCAACGCCCGTGTGGTTCACGAAGTAACGCTTGCCGTCGAACTTGAAGAACGCGATGGTCTGGTAGCTACGGCACAACTGCCGCAGGTCCTTCCTGTCGAAGCACTCGATTTGGGGCAGGGTGTTGTAGAAGAATTCCTTGCTCTTGCACAAGCCCTTGAAGCCGTTCGGGTCTCCGCCCTTCGCGGTCGCGTCGTCAGCCTGTCCGAGACTCTTCTTCACAATCTTGATGTCGCCGTCGTAGTCGCCGTTCGCGTACTCGCGAACCCAACGCTCGTGGTTGCCCTCAAGCAGGATGACGTTTTTCTTCTCGTAGTGTTGCAACAGCCACTCGATGACTTCCTTGTTCTGTATGCCACGGTCGGTGTAGTCGCCAGTGAAGATGTACAGGGTGCCGTCGTTGAAGGGGTTCGTGTCGAAGTACTCTTTCAGCGGTTGCCAACAGCCGTGGATGTCGCCGAAGACGACGACCTTCTCGTAGCCGTCCGCGTCGAACGGCTTGTAGTCGTTGACGATGTTGCGAATGGTCTCGTCGTCGTTGTGGTTCACGACCTTGAAGTAGCCCTGCACGTCGAAGTTCAGCAGACGTGCGTACATCTTGTCGATGACTTCCTCTGGGACGTGCTTGTACTCAGGACGCATCAAGTTCTGCTTCTTGCAGACCTCAATCGGCACGTCCGCGAACGATATGCAGTATGCGCGGTAGCGGTGCTTTTCAATCAGCTTCTTGTACTTCTGGAAGTCCTGCGGACGGGAGTGCGTCGCGTCCACTACGCACAGCTCGCCACGGGACATTCGTTGCTCAAGCAGGTTCAGGAGCAAGTCCCAAACATCCTTGTCGTGCCACTGGGACAGCGCATGCTTGCCATGCTCGTTGTCCATAACAGGGGACTCGAAAAGCTCGCGCAACTTGTCAGCGCACAGGGTGTACTGCTCAAGCTTCCACTTCTCGATGAAAGTGGACTTGCCACAACCAGGTGCGCCACGCAAAACTATCAGGTTTCTCATTATATGTTCTCCTTTGAATTGTGAATGTCTTCTGTGTCAACGCCCTTTAATATACACCCTGTTCCGCATTTTGCAAGCGGGCATGTGAAAAATTTTTACGCCGAAGGCGTATTTTTTTCGGCTTCCGCGAGGAAGTCCTTCATCGCGAGGACGAATTGTTGCTTCGCGACATGGATGATGACGTTGAGAATGCTGTCGGTGTTGATTGTGTACTTGTCGTCGGCATAGACCTTGTTCGCGGTCTTCTTGAGGCAACCCCCGTTCTCATCGACGATTTTCCTGATGGCTTCAAGGAACGTGCCATTGGCGCATTTCGCTTTCTTCCCGCCCTTTTGGTTGCCTTTGAAGTATGCGTGGCAGCCGTATTTTGTCTTGTAGTCGCAGTCGCGGTCATCTGGCAAGGGCATGGTTCTGACAAACAGCTCCCTCATCCCTTCCACGAGGTCGTCCTTCCGTATCGTGACGTAGCACAGCATTTCATGCTCGGAGAAATACTGTAGATGCCTGAAGTCCTTCGGGACGAGCTTCGACACATTGAGCGCGAACGTCGTGTCGTCGTCTCCCTGATTCAAGCCGACGTAGTGGGAGAACCCGTGCTTCTCCAATGCCTTGGTGAACATGCCGTAGTATTGCTCGTAGTTGTCTTCCTCGCGTATCGCCATGTCTTTCGTGAAACGATAGGTCTTGCCGTTGACGTTGACTTCGCCGAACCCCAACGTGCCGTGGTCAGCCCACCACTGGTAGGCGATTTCATGCAGGATGTCGGTGCCGAGTCTGGAGATGTTGGACAGGATTCCGTCCTTTTGCTTCTTCTCCTTGTCAACGATGTACTTGTCGGATGCCTTGACCCTCTTCTTCGCGTTCTTGTCGGGGGCTGGTTTGAACCCCGCCTTGTCAAGAGCGTCGAAGACTGACGCGAAACTCTCGTAGTTCCTGCTGTCGCCGAACTCGTGGAACTGCTTGAGGAGATACCCCTTGAACGGCTTGAAATTCGCCTTGTCGTCCTTGTTCAAATAATGCGCCTCGTCCTCGGTGTATCTGTCCGCCGTCATTTTGGCGTATTCGATGAATTCGCCCATCTTGAGTCCGCCGACGAATTCGGCCAGACCGTTCGGGACGGACTTTCTCTTGCTGAAAAGCGAGACGTTGTAGAACATCTCCTTGATGTGGTAGAGGATTGTGCTGTAAAGGTTGGTGTCCTTCACAAGGTCGTCGCCGTCGATGTTGATGAGCCTGTCCTCGACACGCTTCTCGCATTTCAGGTAGTCGGCGATGTTCTCGTCGGATGGGCTATTGAAGCGTTTGTTCTCCTTGCAGTGGAAATGCCACATGATGTTGCGCCCGATGTAGTCCCTTTCGCTTTCGCCCTCGATGTCGCACGGGCAGTCATGACCGAACAGGCGGATGACGGTGAACCCGAATTCGGGGATGAATATGTAGCCGTCCTCTTTGGAAAACGACTTCTTGGTGTTGAGATAATAGACGATATACGCGGTGAAAGACTTGAGCACTTTCACTTTCCCGTATCCGCGGCCGATGACATCCCCTTTCTTGTACGGGACTTCCTCGAAGACGCTGTAGTTGTTGAAAGGGACTACGCCCCAGACCGTGTAGAAGACATTGGTTATGTACTCGCCGAATTTCTCGTAGGTGGTGCCTTGTGCGCGGTACACGGTGCATACCTTCGGGGGGAACGCCTGGCTCAGCATCGACGTTATGGCGTTCTCCTGCAATTCCTCCTTGTATTTCTCTTCATCGACGCGGTTGTTCACCGCATACACCTTCACATGCTTGGTTTCCTTCACCGTCATGCCGAGCTGTTCGGCGACAATCTTGCAGTCGTCGCGCTGGATTGCCTTCTCGAACGCTTCCTTGAAGGAATTGCCGTATTCGATTCCCCAGTGCTCCTTGTAGTCCGCGACGCAGGTGATGTCGCAAGTCCATGTGAACGAGCCACCATGCTTGTCGGACTTGTATTCGGGGGTCTTCGCCAGTGCCACGCCAGACTGACGCAGAAGGAATCCGACCGTGTTCTCAAGACACGGGAAATTCCGCTTCTTGATTTTCTCTTGGACGAGTGAGACTTCGGAATTGACGGAATTGCCGTCCGAAGTCAGCCTGATTAGGAACA
>Ga0247610_10008983_pt1 | contig 10109 bp, 16 predicted proteins | sample 174DNAGHGhighgp2_FD_193483 | JGI IMG/M metagenome (GOLD analysis project Ga0247610, IMG submission 193483) | Sheep rumen microbial communities from Palmerston North, Manawatu-Wanganui, New Zealand - 1742 DNA GHGhigh gp2 | ecosystem: Host-associated > Mammals > Digestive system > Stomach > Rumen... | reverse complement strand
CCTGTGTTTTTTGGCGGCTCTGGTGTGCCAAATTTAAGTTGTTCGTTAGCGCCTAATTTCCTAAACTTTGATGTCTCTGCCATCCAAGCAAGACCTTTGTCAGCCAATATTTTAAGTGCTGAATTTATTTCTTCCTGAGAACAACGCCTCCAATACTCAATATCGCTTACATTGATTGTGTATTCGCAAGTTTTATCATTATCAAGGTCATATTCAAAAACTTTCTCGCACACCCATTTATTTTCACTATTTTGCTCAAAGTGAGATGGGTTATAATAGCATATTAATGAATAATAAGCCTCTTCTCCTTCTCTTGTTGGCTCATATACATCGCCACTAAATATGGCAAATAAGCCGGGAGAAGACTCTTGCGTAATGAAATCTCCCTTATCAAATTTAAAAAAACGCTTCATCTTATTTTTTTTATTTATATTTTGTAATCGTGATTAACAGAGAAATTGTACAGATACAATAAATTTTTATTCATTAAATCTGTCCAAAGATAAACACCAGGATAATAAGATGGAATTACGTTTCCATCTTTTGTAAAGCGATACACATATATTTTCTTTGTGTGCTCTGACGCTTCAACTTCAACCCTCATTGAATATTCATCACTCTGTTCTTTTTTTATTTGGCATAAAATATCTAAAAACGTTTCAGCGTTATCGCATTCTCCAATAACATCATCATTGTGGTATATTACGCCTTTAAGTCCACTATTTATTTTATTATGTATAGTAATCATAACACAAATATACAATAAAACAAATTAAAAAGAAAAATAATTAAGTTAAATAACGTTAATCACCAATCTTTTTCTGTCATTATTATAGAATGAACATTTTTAAGGCTTTTTCTTTGACCAAATGGTTTTTTTGTTATTGACACATAAGATGCAATTACTTTCATTAATTCATCCTCAGTATTATATGGCCCAATCCATATTGTTTTTTTCCATTCAACATGATGGCCATAATATTTTCCACTTTTAGATACTTTGGTTTCAAACTGTTCTTTTGTTATCTGCTTTTCAAACCATTTGTCTTCTTTATTTCTTTTTTTCGGGAGGTGATTGCAAAGCGATTTCATCAATACTTTTCCTGCCATAATATATGTCTCTTAATTCCATATATAGTTTATTCCAAAATCTGCAACCTTCTCTGGTATCATCCCATGAAAAACTATACATTATAATATCATGAGGCTTATCAGAATAGTTTAATATAAATTTTATAATGTTTTTATTTGTTTTGTATGCATCACCATTTAATAATCTAATTTGCCTAATCCAAGATTTAAAGGCGTTTTTTTCTTTTAAATACCTAATAAATTCTTTCTTATTCATATTTAAACGTAATCACTAATGTCTCCAAATTTTTTTGAGTATTTATTCATAAATTCACTATGTAAATTATGCCAATACCAATATCCCTCAGGAGTTGCTTCCCAGGATATTAACATTGAAACCATACGATATATGCCATAATTATGCGCTACTTTATCAAAAGACCAATCATGATTTCTTTTTTGAACTATATTGTAGTAGTTTTTATTATGAATATATCTTTTGTATTTTGAGTAAATGTTTTTTTCTTTTAAAAATCTAAGAAAGAATTTCTTTTTTTCAGCATAAAGGCTATCTTTTTCCATATCTTTAAACATAATATATTTGTGTAAATATACAAAAAAAACGTGAGATAGAAAAATATCTCACGTTAAAGTATGTTAATTGCTTTATCATAATTACGGATTTTGCTGTTGGCTGTATTGAGAAAACCATTTCTTTAATTGGTTTATTGACGAAATGAACTTTTGACCATATGGGTTATTTAAGAAAGCGTCATATTTTAACGCAGTGTCTAGGGAATCATAATCTACATTTGCTGAATTAATAGCACTTTTTGTGTACTCATAAATGAGTTGTAAAGTGCTTTTTATGTGAGGATTATTAACAGCATACTGCTTACTAAATGCGTCTCTAAAATAGTCATTTATTCCGGTTTGAGAAAATGTTGCTCTAAAAGCACCATCAAAATATTTTTTGGTATCATCTTCAAAAGTGTCTAGTGCATCTAAACACTTATCCGCATAGCTTGTTTGAGTATTACCGGTTCCATTTTTTCTATCATAATAAGCATTTCTTTCTTTTTGCGTTTGCTTATAGTATTTGTTACCTTCAGGGCTTGAAACAAATTTATTAATGTTAAGGTTTTGAAGGCATTTTAGTGGGTTATCTGAAATGGACTGAACATATTTTCCAATGTACTGCTCAATGTATTCATTTCCCTGAAAGTCATTAAAGTATTGCTTTACATAATCCACAAAGTTATCGTATGTGCAGTATTGCTCTATATATGCTGTTGCCCCGGTTACACCCATCCACACGCTACTATTAAAAAAGTTTTGCCTACCATAAAGGCTATGGTTTGGCCCCTCCTTATAGTGCAATATTTTTTCCACATTAGCAGCGTGCACTTTAAACCAAGTCATTAGGCATCTTTGCTCTTTTAATCTATCCTCTATATAATCAAATGGCCCTTTACTTCTTATTGATTTTTGAGTTGCGTCAGGATATACGTTATATTTTTTGTTCCATTGACCGTTTGTAGCCCAATCCATATAGTTTGCAACACCATTCCTTACGCCATTCCAAATGCCATTAACCCATTTGTTATTTCTAAAAGCGTTCCACGCGTCACGCATACCCTCTTCTAGCATGAATTCATCAACTGATTCATTAAGTGCGTTTCTTATAATATCTTCATTAATTACAACTCTCATATTTATATATAATATTTTCTATATAAATATCATAACGCATAAAAAACGTGAAACACATTAAGCGTTTCACGTTAATAAAAGTGTTAGTTATGTTGTTGTTTTTTCTTTTTCTTCCTGCTCCATTTCTTTTAGGTTGTCATCGTATACGAATAGAATAACCTCATATAGGCTATCATAGAGTTCACGAAGTTTTTCTGCTGTATATTTTTCTTTTGCTTCACGAAGAACAGTAACAGCCTCAATCTCAATGAAACGCACCTTGTAATCTTCAGGCTTTTTCTTTTCGACACACCAAGAGTCAACCCAAGGAAGGGTTTTGCCAACATAGCCTAGATACTCTGAAAACATTAAAAACAGTGGTGCTGAAATGTTGTATTTTCCATCACCAATGATGTCTTTCAAATCCTCAGTTTTTTCTTCTACAGCAACTTTAGTGGATGTGCTGTTTTCAATTTCGTTCTTTTCCATTATTTTACCAATTTTCGTATTCTGTAATATTTAAACTCTCACCGCAATAATTGCATTTAATCTCAACAATTGTGCCAATGCCACCTGGAGTAAACATATATGTTATAGGATAATTTCCGTCTGTTCCTATATGAACATCTTTTCTGCATTTTTTATGCTCTTTATCAAACTCTTTTACCTTTTCTTGTTGAGATTCGCTTAATACAAACTTATTCATAGCTAATAATATGTTTCGTGATACTCTATTGCTACTGATGATGTTTTTTTAACTGTAGCGTTTTTATGAGGCTTACGCTTCTCATTTTTATTCTCTATTATGCTAGAGAAAAACACTATTTCTTCGTTTTTAGCCATTGTTTATTGCTTTTATTTAGTTGTTATTAATCATCAGTAATGCTTATTTCGCAACGTTTACCTTTTATTGTTTTAGCAACTGCGTTATATTCTTCTGCTTCTTTTTTTGCTTTTAATTTTTTTCTATTACGGTATGATGTATTACTATAATTTGTTGAGTAAGAATTTACATGGTAATCATCAAACCAATTTTTCGTCTGTATATTTGTCTCCCTAATAATTGATACTAATGAATATATGAATAGCACAACCAACGGAAACAAAAATGTGGTGTCTGCGCCATCCATACTTACCATAAGTCCGATATAGTATAGGGATATAAAAATTATCACAACTGATGCAAATAGATACATATTTATGTCATTATATTATTTTTAAGCAAATATACAAATAAAAAATTCATAACAAAAACATTTTAAGTTAAAAAAAGTTAAACGAGAAAGTCAACAATTTACTCTAAATTTTTGTGTCTTTATGTGGCTTGTATAACGATTTGATATTTGGTATAATAATTTTTTGACCAACTTCAACGTTATAAATTAACAGTCTTTTATTGCCACCAATTTTATGACCATTGTCTTCAATTGTTGCATCAAGAACCACATATACTGCGGTTTTACCCAAGTCTTCTTTTGTCAGATAGTCACGATTTGTTTCAAGGACAAAATCCTTTATTTTATATGGTCTGAACACAAACACTAGAGAATCAGATGAAAATGATTCGAAACGCTTTATCTGGCTTGCTTTGGCATAATTGTTTTTTCCACTTAAAATAGCCTCTCCAATATAGTCATATGTCAAATCTATGTTATGCCTTTTTAATATTTCAGGCAGCATTGATTTCATATATGCTACTCTATTTTTCAGTTGCGAACTGAATTGATATATCTCTCTGATTTCTTTGTCAGACAAATCAATTGAAATGTTACCTCTGCATTTTGTTCCTATTTGCGCAGCAGAATTTTTAACATTGTTTGGAAGCCACTCAAATGTTGTTTTGCTACAAGGAACAATTTTTCTATTTTGAAAATCATTCTCCCATGCAGAATACATATCAGCAAACTTCTTATTAACATAAATGTATGTATTACTAATGTCTGCTTTCTTTCCACGATAGCCGCACAAACGGCCAAGTAATGCCTGTGCAGTTGTATCAGCTTTAAGGGAATAATCATAAATCATATATATGTAATCCTTTAATCTTTCATCAAGAGTAATGCCGGCTCGGAATGCTCCCTTAATGAGAACAATCAAAGGCTTAACATACATTTTTGGCAGTCCACCAACTATGGCAGAAGAAGCCTTCATTTTTGAAATCTTTCTGTTATACTCATTTTTTTCAATAATATCCCTAGTCATTTCATTGAATGTTTCATATTCAATGTTGGTGCCAGATGAATACATTTCATATATATCAAAGTATTTGCTTATGTATGGGTCAGATTTGATAATATCAAATTTACGAGTACGAATTATAATAACACCTGCGTCACCATTATCTACCATTCTTTGATGGGCATCATTAATATAGTCAAAAATAGCGCCTTCTTCTTCGATGTCATCTTTCTCAGCATCCATAACCTGGCCATTACAAAGATACTCAGACACTCCCACATATTCTTTAGAAGGCTTAAGCTCAACGATGCTCTTTACCTCTTTTGTGTCACTGACAATTTCATCAAATGGAGTTGCAGACACAGAAATGATATAGATATTCCTCTTAATGAGTTCATTTGTGTCTTTCCAATCAATGCCATGCTTATACAAAAATTTGCTCAATATGTTTTTATCTCCAGAGCCATAGTGAGCCTCATCAATAAAAATTACAGTGTTGTCAATATCGCCTTCATACTTAAGCAAATCACTGTTTTTCATAACAAAATAGTGATTAATAGACAAGTTCTTTTTACTTCTAAGACCTGAATAAATATTATCTTTGGTCGCCCCAATTACTTGCTCTTCAACACGCTTTAACGTCTGAGATTTAAGGCCACAGTCATTCATACCTGTGATAAACATATATTTATCAACGGCAAGGTATCTTTGAAGTTCAGTCTGAGAGATAATGTTAACAACGGCATTGCACACACCAGTTTTGCCACTCTGCATTTTAGCGGCCAATATGATATGATTCCTTCTTGTAGTTTTCTTTGCAAGGCTTGCAACAACGTTTTTCGCGGTATTTATTTGACTATCAAAAAGATATGCGTGTTTCTTGCTAAACGTTTTTCTAAATTTGTCATTGTTGGTTTTCAAAATGTTTTCAATATCAATCATAATAAACTCTTTTTAAATGTACTGCGCAAAGATAATAAAAAAACGCGGAATAAAAAAATATTCCACGTTAAAAAAACTTAAATTGATATATTTTATTCTACTTCATTGTGAAAAATGCAATCAACAACCAAATTATAACAACAATAGCAATACATATTGCCCACACTTCTATACCAAACAAAATAATGCTTCCATATGAAATATTAGTCATTCCTATGTGTTTTAATGCAATAAGTACACCAACAACAATAGATGGAATGTTAATGCTTATACTTACGTTTTTTCTGTAATTGTTTTCCATATTAATTAGTTAATTACGTGTTTTAAATACTCTCTGAGCCGTTTTTATATGCTTGGTATATAAGTTTATAGTAAAATGTATTTTATGCTCTTACGCGCAATTTATTTTTGTTTTTTGACTATAAAACGAGTTGAAATATCTGTCTTATATAATGTTTGTGCGTAATTGCTGCCATCTTTCATAATCCTAATAAGGTTATCCTCTTTTTTTAGCACAACAAAGTCCATTCTTTTATTATAAAGAAGTGGCGGCAAATGATATGTTTCCCCTTCTTTTATGTCTTCCCAATCTGTTAATGGGCTGTGTTTTCTCATTTCAAACAGACTTGCTGCTTTTTTAATATCAATCATTTTACCACAGACATAAATTTATATTCTTCATCGTTTTTATATAACCAAACATTTTCGCCGGTCTTAATGTTTTCTGCTTGTATAGACCCAACATATTTTTGTTTAATTCTTATTGTCATCCTTTTTTTATTAATGGTTGGTGGCAAATGGTAAGTGCCACTTATTTTTATATCATCCCAACCAATAATGCCAGGAATTGCCAACCATTTTTCTTTTATTTCCTTTTCTAACTTTGCTCTCTCCCAATAAGTTAATTGCTCATCTGACATTGCAGATTTATTTCTTGCAGGATAAACAGTTATATTTCCTATTTTAACGCTATTATCTGTTTGCTTTTCCATTCCTTCAACAATTATAGGACACCAAAATGGTTTTTTAACCTTTTCATCTTGATATACGCCTAATTTAATAACCTTATCAACATTGCCAGACCTTGCAGTTTTAAGCCCACATTTTGTATTGAAAGAAAATTTGCCTGGCCTTTGCTCCTTAATGAAGTGCTTACAAGAATTACAATAAGGATTTTTAATGACTTCATTAGAATCGTCTTCAAATGGCAATTCTAACTGCTTGAAATCCCTAAAAGGAGCAACGTTATGCCTTGATGCTGCTCCTGGTATTATAATCTGTGAAGTTGATGGATTACTATCAATCGGTAAAATTCCAAAATTTTTCATCAGTGTTCACACGATTTATTCTATATTCTATTAGTTGTTCTCCACCCCAAATCCCAATCGTTATCAAAAGCCCTAATAAACTCATTGCTACTGCTTGGCATTTTGCCTAAAACTTGTCCGCAAGAATCTATTTTATTAAAAAGGCTTTTCTTGTTTTTATGAATGAATTCATCAAATGTCATTTTTTTAGAAATTTCGCCTTTTTTAATGCCATTAATATATTCTTGAAACAATTTTACGTTTATTTGCTCTTCGTTTTTTATCTTTGCTTTTTCCTCTTCTTCGCGTTCTTTTAAACTATCATAATCGTCTCCAAATAATTTATAGCAGCTATTACCGTATATTTCTTCTCCTAGTGAACATAGTTTTTCAATTGATACGCCATTTACTTCAAGAAAGAAATGTAGCAAATGGTTAATTGTCATTGTAACGTGTTCATATCTGTCTAAATCCGCCGCTCCATTACTATTGCCATTGCTTTTTGCCATTTCATTTGTGATGCTTTTAAGCGTCTCAATAACATCTTTTACACAAGATGCAGTTGAAAATGGAGTTTCAGGCGTAGGGCAAATACGCTTATTATTTCTTAACAACGCTCCAATTAAACCATCATTGTGTAAGCCACGTCTGAAAAGCATATATTTGCCATCATCTTTTATTGCGCGGACAAAATAACTAAAAACAACAGATTCAATATTATCTTTCTTCATATTTTAATTTATTAATACGTTTTTATTTCAAATATACACAATTTATTTTTGAAATAGAAAAAAAATATGTTAAATGTGGTTAAATCTCAAAATAATAAGGCTCATACACCATTTTATACTGCTCATTTACCATAGAAACGTTTCTTACTATTGTTTCTCCTCTTTCTTGCGGCTCATGTATGCAAGAATGTAAATGCCCTGTAAGCATAAATCGTGGTTTCATCTTATCAACAGCGTCACCAAGTGGTCTGCAACCAATATGTCCTCCTGTTTTCCAAGGAACATCATCAAGTATAACATCACTGGTGCCATAAGGACAATCATGTGTCAATAAAATGTCTACTTTATAAGGAATTTTGTTATATATCTTTTCTAGTTCAACATCTGATGTCATAAATGCCCAATCGTAGAATTGGTGACACCAGGGAGTGCCATAAATGGTTATTTGCTGATAATTGCCATCAGTTTCTTTAGTATACTCAACAGATTCATCAAGCAAATAAACAATTTTTTCGTGGTATTTGAATAAATCATCAATATCATCCGGATGATTCATAAACACCCAATCGTGATTCCCAGCAATAAGAAATATTTTATCACATGGTTGTTTTTCACACCAAGGTATAAATTTATGCATGAGCCATTTTATACTTCCTTCATGAAATGATTGTACATTAAGTGGTACTATATCGCCACATATGCACAAAATATCGCACGGGTCAATCTTAAAATCGAGATTTCCGTGCATATCTGAAATTCCGCAAACTTTTATCATATGTTTTTTTTAATAAATTAATTAAAACCTCGTATGCTCTTTCATAATACGAGGCTAGTAGTAACAGTATAAATACTACATTTTTTTTAGAGTCAGGTAGGGGACTCGAACCCCTATGGCGGATTGCTTACCGCTCAAGACGCTTTTGCAGAGCGCTGCCTCACCAGTTCGACCAACCTGACATTTGGGAGTATTATGCTCCCTTTTTAATGGTTTTAATCTTACCATTTTTGCCAACTACAATTCTAGGTTTAATCCATCTATTTGACCTTCTGCCATTACGTTTTGACTTTGGGGCTGTTGTAGATGACGCAACTGTTTTAGCTCTTTCTTTTAAAGCGTCATTAATTACTTCGCTTCTTGAAGAGTTTTCAGTTTCAATGGCTTTCTTTGGAATTGTGACTATGAGTTTGCTGTTTTCTTTATCAACGGAAACAGACAATTCGTCAGTTACACAATCACTAGGTATAGTACTTGTTGCTTTACGAAAAACTCCGTCACCTTTTACTTTAACCTCGATAACACCATCATTAACAGAATAATCATATTTTTCTTCTTTTTCATTGAAAGGTATTGTTACCTTTAAATCAGAAGACGTTTCCTTGATATAATCTGTTTTTACGCCAAAATCCATGCTAAAAGTGTCAATGGCTCTTCTACGGGCCTTACTCCAAAGTGATAATGCTTGGCGTTCTTCATTATCTAGGAGATTTGACAATGTTTTTGATAAAATGCCCATAATTATTTTTTTGTTAACAAATATACAAAAACTTTTTGTAAAAACAAAATTTTATTAGATATTATTTCCTAATTCTTTAAGATGCAGTTCTCTCATAGCAATGTCGAATAATTCTTTAATACCCATATGCTTTCCTGCATCGTCAGAAATTTTAATTACTGGCTCCCAAAAATCTCGTGGGCTATATCTGCATTTTGACATTTTCATAACAATATTTGCAGGTTTGTAACCTTCAATACCAGTGTCACAAGTCAAATTAGTTCCAATGCCAAAACTAACTTTTACCCTACCCTTAAAATACTTAAGAATATCTACTGCCTTTTCAAAATCTAAAGCATTGCTGAATACAATGGTTTTGGTTAATGGGTCTATTCTCAACTGCTTTAATTTGTCAATAATCATATTTCCAACCTTGTATTCATCACCAGAATCTTGTCTAAACCCATCAAGCAATTTTGCTTGCTTTAATGTAAGTGTATGCAAAAATGATGACGTTGTGTAAGTGTCAATAAGGGCAATACCAAGGTCTCCATCATAAACTTTAATCCAGTCATTTAATGATGATAAATTTGCAGTTTTAAAGCCACCAATTCCTGCGTGAAACATTACCCATTCGTGTGGAAATGTACCGCTAGGCATCATGTTATACTTCATTGCAAGATACACGTTTGATG
>Ga0247610_10008981_pt1 | contig 10109 bp, 7 predicted proteins | sample 174DNAGHGhighgp2_FD_193483 | JGI IMG/M metagenome (GOLD analysis project Ga0247610, IMG submission 193483) | Sheep rumen microbial communities from Palmerston North, Manawatu-Wanganui, New Zealand - 1742 DNA GHGhigh gp2 | ecosystem: Host-associated > Mammals > Digestive system > Stomach > Rumen ... | reverse complement strand
TCCACAGATATAAAGCTGGGCATTTTTAACTTTGTTCTTCAGGACAAATTCTTTTCTGAGCAAAGGAGAGTCTGTCTTTCCGTAATAGCTGTTGTAGTACCAGCCTGTTATCCATTTTCCCTGCCATGGTTCGTCCAGTTTTCCGGTTCTGAACCAGCTTTTATCTTTGTGCTCCTTTTTGTCAATCGTACCGATGCTTGTGATTTCCACTTCATACTTTGTCATTGAAGTGAGTTTCTTACCTTTGTATTCAATGCCTACTGTATCTGAAGAACTGACATAACCTGAATCCCAGAAAGTCTCTTTTCCGCTCCTGACGAGAATTCTGTATTCTGCCTGGATTTCGCCGTTATCTTTTGACTCCAGTTTCCAGGAAAAATACGGCTTTTTATCCGTGTACGGATTATGTCTGTAGTTAACAAGAATTGTATTTGCTCTTATCTCCATCTGCTGCCTCTCGGTTTAAATATTTTTTACCTGTCTGATGGTATTATACGGAAAATCATTTCTATATTCAACCTGGTGCGCAAAGCACACGGGTATATATGAATATAACAAATCATCCGTACTTGTTGATTTTCATCCCCTGTTGTGATATATTAAATATGGGAAATTATTCCAATAAAAAAAGCGAGGTAATACCATGAAGAAAATTATTGCACTGGTTCTGTCTCTTGCAATGATTGCTGCCACACTTCTGCTGTCAGCATGCGGAAACAAAGAACCACAGAAATTCAATACTCCCGAAGAGCATTTTGAATATGTTGCAGAAAAATCAGCAAAGACTTATCTGTCTTCAGGTCTGCAGCAATACAACACTGCAATCGAACAGGCTACAGGAAAGTCCTTATCATACTCCTTAAAAGTTGAACTCGGCACTGACCTGACATCAATGCTCTCGTCACTTGTCAATTCAATGTTCTCCTCTTCTGAAGACGGAATTGATCTGACAACACTTAAGGACATTGAAGCAAAAGTACACACATCAACAAGCGGAAATCTTGCAAACGCATCTCTCGGACTCCTCATCAACGGAAAAGAGATAATAGTTGCCGAATTGCAGCTCAACAGCGAGAAAAAGACCGTTGCAGCAAAGATACCGGTCATATCTGACGAATATTACGTCATAGTTGAAAAACAGGATTTTGATAAAATATATGGACTTTCATCTTTCGGAACAGTTGTGTCAGAACTCAAGACAAAACTTCCAACAGATGAAGAAATAACAACAATTGTTATGCGCTACCTGGATATGCTTCTCAAAAAGGCAAAGGACGGCGTTGAATCAGAAGAAGAATACAAAGTCGGTTCTCTTACCGAAAAAGCCAGATGCGTAACAAGCGTATTCACACACAAAACAGTCAGCGACTTTGCCAAAGAAGCACTCACAGCATTGAAGGACGATGCAGATGTTCTCGCTATAATTGAACGCAATGCTGAAGAAGGCAAAAAAGCTGAAGCAAAACAGGAATATCAGACAATGATTGATTCTGAGCTGCAGAAGCTCAACGAAAAGACCGAAGGAACCACATTCTCCGACAACGAAAAACTTGAAGTCAAGTTCTTCACAAACAAGAACAATGAAATTCTCGGAGTCAGAGTCAACGTCAACAGGACTGATGACACAGGCGCAGCAAAAACAGTTTCCGTAACAGCAGGCTTCCTTACAACAAAAGACAAATATGCTCTTTCTGTCGAAGTAAAGGATGGCGATGAAGTAAAGGCAACAGTTGATTCCGAAGGCACTTATAACAGCGGCAAGATTTCCGGTGTCGTAAATGTCAAAGTTGGCGATGCCACCATCCCAGTAACAGTCAAGGATCTTGATGTCAAGGCAGTGGAAACAGGCAAGAACCCGACTGGATCAATTTCAGTTGCATTTGCTGACATTCTCTCGCTTGTCAACACATCAAATCCCGGCCAGACAGATCTTACCACATTGATGATTCTCAATACTCTCTCTTCCTATTCACTTGTAATTGAGTGTACAACTGCTGCAGAACTGAACACAATTACTGTTGCAATAAAGAATGAGTCAAAGACATTCCTGGCTATAAGCGAATCCGCCGAGGTAAAGAGTTCCACACCGGTAACTGAAGTCACAACAGCTAAGAGTCATGACGAGTTCCTGGATTACATGAGCAAACCTGAAACAATGTCAGGAATAGTTGACAAAGTTTCAACTTCTCTTACAGAAGCAGAACTTGACGAAAAACTTGTTACTCTGTTATCAATGCTGATCTACGGTTTTAATCCGGAGGTAAATTAATAGTTGATGTTAATTGGGGCGGCATGAAAAACATGCCGCCCTTTTTCTATGTATTGAATATTTGAACGTATAATAGTATAATTACGTCGGAAAAGGAGTGTAAAAAACCATGGAAATTTTTAAGAACATACCCACAATCAAATACGAAGGACCAAAGACAACTAACCCTCTCGCATTCAAATTCTATGACAGCGACAGAGTTGTTCTTGGCAAAAAAATGAGTGAACATCTTCCCTTTGCAATGGCCTGGTGGCACAACCTTGGCGCAGCAGGAACAGACATGTTCGGCAGAGATACTGCAGACAAGTCTTTCGGAACTGAAAAAGGCACAATGGATCACGCAAGAGCGAAAGTTGATGCAGGTTTTGAATTCATGAAGAAAACAGGCGTCAAATATTTCTGTTTCCACGACGTGGATCTCGTTCCCGAAGCTGACGACATCAAAGTCACAAATGCAAGACTTGACGAAATTTCCGACTATATCCTCGAAAAGATGAAAGGCACAGACATCAAGTGTCTCTGGGGCACGGCAAACATGTTCAGCAACCCGAGATTCATGAATGGTGCCGGGTCAACCAACAGTGCTGACGTATACTGCTTTGCAGCTGCACAGATCAAGAAAGCTCTCGACGTAACAGTAAAACTCGGAGGCAAAGGTTATGTATTCTGGGGCGGACGCGAAGGATATGAGACACTCCTGAACACTGACGTGAAATTCGAGCAGGAAAACATCGCAACACTTATGCACATGGCAGTTGACTACGGCCGTTCAATCGGATTCAAGGGAGACTTCTACATCGAGCCCAAGCCGAAGGAGCCAATGAAACACCAGTACGACTTTGATGCAGCAACCGCAATCGGATTCCTGCGCCAGTACGGCCTTGACAAAGATTTCAAACTAAATATAGAAGCTAACCACGCTACCCTCGCAGGACATACATTCGAGCACGATCTTAGAATATCCGCAATCAACGGAATGCTGGGAAGCATTGATGCAAACCAGGGCGACTACCTTCTCGGATGGGACACTGACGAATTCCCGTTTGACGTATACACCGCAACAATGTGCATGCTTGAAGTAATCCGTGCAGGCGGTCTCACAGGCGGTTTCAACTTTGACGCAAAGAACCGCAGACCTTCTTACACATACGAAGACATGTTCGAAGCATACATTCTCGGAATGGACACATTTGCACTTGGTCTTCTGAATGCTGAAAAGCTCATCAAAGACGGAAGAATAGACCAGTTTGTCAAAGACAAATATTCAAGTTTCAACACAGGCATAGGCAAGAAAATCAGAGAAAAAAAGACAACTCTGACAGAACTTGCTGAACTGGCTGACAAGATGGGTGCTCCTGAACTTCCGGGCAGCGGTAAACAGGAATATCTTGAATCGATTGTAAACCAGGTACTGTTCGGATAATCAATCGAAATAAGAAACCAACAACATGGGGTTGTTCAGAATACAACCCCCTTATTTTTTTGATAAGGAAAACAATTTTACCGGAAAAACAAAATGGATCAATCAAGAAAGAAAAAGATAATTGAAAAATCTATTATCGCAGCCATAACGGTCATAGTCATCGGATTATTCATCTTCTTTCTGAGTGACGTGTTCATTCCCTTCATAAAGATGGAAATGGCCAACGACATGGACGGCGCCAAAGCATACCTGACATCCAAGGGCTTTCTGGGCTATCTGACCGTTGTGATTGTTGAAGGTCTGCAGATGGTGGTTGTTTTCATCTCTGCGGAATTCATACAGGTCACAAGCGGAATTTCCTACCCGTTCTGGCTCGCGCTGATTCTCTGCGACTGCGGAGTGATGCTCGGCTCTTCAATAATCTATCTGCTCGTAAACGTTTTCAAATTCGACACCAATGTTATAGGAAAAAGCGGCGAACTTGAGAAATACGAAAAGAGGGCGAAGGCAAAATCCTCCGTCATCCTGATGTATATTCTGTTCATCATGCCGATTATTCCTTTCGGAGCAATCTGCTATTACGGCTCAAGCAGAAAGATACCATATCCGAGATATCTTTTCACATGCGCAACGGGAGTCATTCCTTCAATTATATCTTCAATTGCAGTCGGAACCGCAATCAAGGAATTCATAACAAAATCCCTTCCGATCTGGGCTCTGATTCTCATCATACTATTTGCTGCGGCAGTGCTGTTTGCAATCCTTCTACTTGTTCTGAAGAAGTTCTTTATAAACCCGAATGTTGAAAAAGGAATTGTACTCTATCTTCTCAACAAGCTCGTAAACAAACTTGCATTGCTTAAGGTAAAGTGCAGCTTCATAAATGAAGAGGCCGTGAGCAACATCAACGGACCATTCATAGCTGTAGCCAACCATCACTCGGCTTATGACGTTTTCCTGATGAAGACTCTGCTCGACGACAAGAACATGTACATCGTCGGAAACGAGTATTACCTGAGGCTGCCTGTTGTAGGAAAACTGATTGAAAAGCATGGCAACTTCATAAGAAAAAAGATGTTTTACAGCGACGTCAACTGCGTCAAGAACATTTGCATGAAAGTAAAGAAGGGCTATCCGGTCGTAATCTTCCCGGAAGCCAGACTGTCCACTGACGGCGGTCCTTCCCACTTTGATTCAAGCGTCTCCCAGCTGTGCAGATATCTCAATGTCCCCGTAGTCATGATTCAGATCAGGAACAGCTATTTCACCAAGCCCAAATGGAGAAAATCCTCCTTCAGGGGCGAATGTGAAGTTGAAATAATGAAAGTTGTCACAAGGGACGAGCTCGCGGTTACGGGACAGGATGAACTGTACAGGATGATGCAGTCTGCCCTTTCATACAATGAGTTTTCAAACGACAAACTCGTATACAGACAGCCAAACAAGGCAAAAGGACTGGAAAACATCCTTTACATGTGCCCTCACTGCAGAGAGATGTATTCAAATGTTTCAAAAGGAAACAAACTGATCTGTTCTTCCTGCGGAAAAGAATATGTCATACAGAACAACTACATGTTCAATTCCGATGAAATCCGGAACATATATGACTACTACGGAAGAATAAAGGCAATTGAATCCGAGTCATTAGATTCATTGAATCTCTCAGTCCCCGTCGACGTCAAGATATTCAAACACGGAGTCAGAAAATGCAGGACCGACAAAGGCGTCTTCACTATCACTTCTGAAAAAGTGTCATACAGGTCCGGACAGAACGAACTGTATTTTGAATATACAGTCAGAGAACTCGAAGGACTGGCATATTCAGTCAATAAGGAATTCGAACTATATTATAAAGGCGAATTGTACTATTTTTATCCTGACAAAAAATACGGCGGTCTGTGCACAAGGGTTGCACTGCTATTTGAACTGTTGAAGGAAAAAACTTATGGACAACAAGAATAACAAACTCATCAACATATCCAGAAAGACTTTCATATCCGTACTCGTCCTGCTGCTGTTGCTCATAGCAGCTTCCACAATACTGACATATGTCGTTCCAAAAGGCGAATTCGGAGTCACTGTTGTTGACGGAAAAGAAGAAGTCGACTATCTCGAGTACAATCAGCTTCCTGACGAGAGCGGAATCCCCATTTGGAAAGGAATCCTTGCACCGTTTCTTGTAATCGGAACAGGTGACGGAATAAGCCTCATAATGCTGTCAGTATTCCTCCTTGTAATTGCAGGATCATTCCAGGCAATGAACGACAACCGGGGCATAAAGGTAATTGTTCAGAGGATCATAAGGAAATTCCAGAACAACAAGTTTCTGCTTCTGAGCATAATTTCACTAGTTTTCATGCTCTTCGGCTCACTTCTCGGACTGTTCGAAGAAATGCTGACGCTGCTCCCTATAATTGCGATTCTCGCGGTAATGCTCGGATTCGATTCATTCACAGGATTTCTCATATCCATAGTTGCATGCGGATTCGGTTTTTCCAGTGCAATAACAAATCCTTTCACCGTGCTTTTTGCGTCGAAGATTATAGGCGTGAACCCGATGACGAACGTATGGTACAGGATTGTCATTTTCATTGTGATGTATGCACTGATGGAACTGGTTATTTTCCTTTACACAAGAAAGATTTCCGGATCCCCTGAAAAATCTTTCACATACGAGAGCGACTCAAATCTCAGGAGCCGGGTTTTTGAAGAGGAAGAGATAAAGAACGAAAAGAAAATACTGGTTACTTATCTTGTTTTCTTTGCAGTTGTCCTCAGTGTAATCATCGCTTTTTCCGCACTGGATTCACTTCGTGACTACACAGTCGTTGCTCTGATTGCAGTATTTCTCATCGGAGGAATCCTGTCGTCACTTATTGCAACAGGTTTTGATTTCAAATCCAGTATGAAGTCTTTCGGAAAAGGCGTGCTGAGCGCACTTCCCTCCATTGCCTTCATTTTCATGGCATCTTCAATAAAGTACATTCTTGTTGAGGGCAAAATTCTTCCGACAATAACAAATTCCATAAATCTTCTCACTCAGAACAAGAGTCCGTTCGTTCTGGCAGCAATACTGTTCGGAATCATTCTGGTTCTGGAGTTCTTCATTTCATCCTCCACAGCCAAAGCGGTAATCGTAATGTCCATTCTCGGAGTTCTGAATCTCGGAATAACGAAAGAAATGCTTGTTTTGATTTACACATTTGCAGACGGATACACAAATCTTCTGTTCCCCACTTCACCTGTTCTTCTCATAGGCCTTTCAATGATAGGCTTCTCGTATTTCAAGTGGGTTAAAAAGAGCTGGCCTTTCTTTGTGATTACGTTTACTCTCGTCCTTGTGTTCATAGCGCTGGGAATACTTATCAAATTCTGAAAAAAGACAGGATACAAAATGGGGCTGTAAAAAAACATAGTTTTTAAGCAGACTAAAAAAACCAGATCTAATCGTAAAATGGTTATGTCTGGTATTATTTATTATTTTATTTTGAAAATACAAATACAATTAACTCATTATTTTTTGGATAGTATATTAAACAATAATTATTTTCTTGATAAACGAGTAAATATGATTCATCAAACCTAACCATCCTATCTTTAGGTATTTTTAATTTATACTTTTCATTATCTTCTTCCAACTCTTTTATTATTAATTGCTCTAATTCATCACTGTCATTTTTCTGAAAATTGTTATCATACAAAAAGTCTTCTGGTTCTTGATCAAACTGAAAAACATAGTATTTAGGCAACCTTCCATGCAAAAAAATTGGTGATTCATACTTTTCTATCAAATTTGTGTCTTGTGGTACACTAATATTAATTTGCGCACTTATTATATTTATAATCTGCATCTTTGATTTTTCGACATTTACACATCCTACAATTAATACAAAATAAATACTTATTAATAATAATAGTACTCCATTAATTATATTTCTAATTATTTTTTTTTCCATATGAACACTATCTTTTCTTATTACAAAAACTCGCAAATAATCATCCGAAAAGATGACATCATTTATATTAATATTTTTACCATATATTGAATTTTTATACAAGTATTAAACTTAAATTACTATTCAAATGGTTCAACTCCCTGATACAAATCCCTGTTTGTTTACAGTGTGCAAGCAAAGAGATTTAAACCTATAAACTCTGATGGTTCAACTCTCGTTAACATCAAAGGTTCAATTCTCTTGGGTAACTGTAGATAAGTAGTATGACAAAAAGTCACTTTTGAAGTAATAAAAAAGGCATCTCATACCATTTTTATTGGCTAAAAGCTGCTATTTTTATTGGTTTTTGTGTTTTTGTTCATACTTACATTATACCATCATTGGCTGATTGGCGCTCGCTTTTCAGCCTTTTTTTTGCTTTTTTTAAGGAGAAGCTCGCGCTTCTCCTTATCTTGGACTTTTTTACAGCCCCATTCTTATATTATTCTAGATTACAGGCTTATCTCCGTTTTTGCATTTTCCGCACCTTGTGCATCCGTTGCAGATCATTTTCATGCCGCATGTCTGACATCGTTCTCCGAAATACGGCTTATACAGCTGATCTTCCTGCAGCGGAATCCCCCAGTTGTCTGCCAGTCTGAACTCCATTTTTTTGCCCTGGTAACTTAATCCTGAACGAAAAGCCTGTTCGCTCTGAAGGCGGTTTCCTTCTATTTTGTAAAGTTTTCCGTCTTTTACGAACCGTCTTCCCGTTCCGCAAAAAACGAACGTTACATTGTATTTTTTACATTCGTCGCTCAGCGCTTTTACCCATTCGTAATGACAGGGCCTTGCACCGCTGTAGTTCTCTCCGTCGCAAAGCACCTGCTCTATCTGATTTTCCTTAAGATACTTTTCTATGCTGACAGGTCCTATGAACGGAGCACACATTATGCCCTTGTGCCTGAAAGGCAGTTCAAACAGGATTGGAATTCTCTCATCGGCGCGTTTCTGATTCTCGCACGTGACGTTGAACATCACATTTTCCCAGCCTTTGCCCCAGTCCTTTGGCAAATGTTCCGCAACTCTCTGAGGGCGTTTTGTGAGGAGAAAGAATTTCACGTCAGGTCTCTGACGGATGATTTCCCATGCCTCGTCCCGCCATTCGTCAGCTTCTTCCAGAAAGAAATCCGACGTCATGCACACCCTGATCTGTTCGCCGCTTCTGACTTTGTATTTTCCGTTTCTGTCCTTTGAAAGCGGATAATCAAATCCTGCTTTCGTCATGTATATCTCAGATCCGTCTTTGTCACGGACACTGTCGAGATAATACATGTAACAATTCAGGCATCCTTCACTGCACTTTCTGCATCCATGCCATGGATTCCATATGTCGTGCACTGAAGGTCACCTCTTTTCTTTCTACATAAGTTGTTTAATGGCTTCTCCGCTGTCGCCGTCGATAAGAACGGATTGTTTTTCAATCTGACGGGGACAGTATGCTTCGCTGTAGTTCAGGCAGGCATATACAGCATTGGGATTGTCGTTTGTCATCTGCCAGAACGGATATTTGATTATAACAGGTGTATTTGATCCTACCCCTATTTCAAGGAACAGCACATGCTTTCCTTCATGTTTTTCCAGAAAATCAAGATAATTTGATGAAGCCATGTTCCATCCCTCGTCTTCAACAAATGAATCGTCCGAACGCAGGTTCATTGTCATTTCTGCTCCGTCATCCGGACATACGGGGATCAGCTCTGAAGGAATTTCCATTCTGATCTGACCGCTGTCGGCCGGTTCAAACCTGCCTTCGTCATTCAGTATATATCCCTGAGCCTTCATGGTTTTTATGACCCAGTCTTCGTTCGAATATGTCTTTGGATTTCCGGGCTTTGTGCTTTGAAACAGACCGAAGTCTCCCTGGGTATAGAAAAGACGATTTTTGTCAAATCCCGCTTTCTGGAAACAGTGATCCACATTTGTTGTAATTACGAAATAGTCTTTTTCTTTCACCAGTGACAAAAGATTCTCATATGTCGGTCTGGGTATTCCTAGATACCTGTTGATGTATATGTACCTTGACCAGTACGCCCAGAATATCTCCTTTGAAGGATAAGGATAAAAACCTCCGGAATACATATCCTGAATCCCGTATTTCTGAATGAAGTCCGGAAACCACTTCTCAAACCTCACGCCTGTATAGATAAATCCTGCAGAGGTTGACAGCCCCGCTCCTGCGCCGATAACAATGGCGTCAGCGCTCCTTATTTCTTCTTTAAGCCTCGCTATATTATCCTGCCTCGTTCCTGTACTGCGGGATATGCCTGCTCCGAATCTCCTCACACACTGCATGCCTTTTCTTATGGTCTCAAGATACCCGTTCCCGGTCTCATAATAATTCTGTCTCATAATACTCCTTGTCTTCGTCTTTGAATACGTTGAAAATAACCCTGTCAATCATGTCCGGATGATCTTTGAG
>Ga0247610_10008979_pt1 | contig 10109 bp, 8 predicted proteins | sample 174DNAGHGhighgp2_FD_193483 | JGI IMG/M metagenome (GOLD analysis project Ga0247610, IMG submission 193483) | Sheep rumen microbial communities from Palmerston North, Manawatu-Wanganui, New Zealand - 1742 DNA GHGhigh gp2 | ecosystem: Host-associated > Mammals > Digestive system > Stomach > Rumen ... | reverse complement strand
TTCACACGTGGTTATAAGAGTAATGATCCTTTTGTATATAGTGATTTTATGTCTCCGTTCAATTTAAATGTGTCTGTCGGTATGGATTATACTGTTAGTTGGTTGAATAAAAAACTAACTGGTACGGTTCATTTAGCTCCTTTTGCTTTCAACTGGAAATATGTTGATCGATTGGAGCTTTCTACAAGAAACGGTATTGATGAAGGTCGTCACAGCCTTTCGGACTTTGGTTCTGAGTTTACTGTTGATTTGACGTGGGCCTTATCTGATATGGTGAAGTGGAAAACAAGAATGTATGGTTATACTACATATAACCGTACGGAGTTTGAATGGGAAAATCAGATTTCGTTACAGTTTAATCGGTATATATCTGCTAATATATTCTTGTATCCACGATTTGATGATGGCGGGACTCGTGATACAGATTATGGCTATTGGGAATTTAAAGAATATTGCTCTTTAGGATTTTCGTATTCGTTTTAGCAGAGTCTTATTCGTTTGTATATAGCCAGTACACAGCAATGATAATAACTAATGCAATGGTACCAAGTATTAAGAAAAGTGTGTTAGCAATAACACGCTTTTTCTTTTTATAGCGTGTAGCTTCATCTTTAAATGTTGCTGCACTCAAATGATGGTGATGGTGATGTCCTCGGCTGTCTTTGTGGCTGCGTTGGTAGTTCTTGCTATTGTAAACGTGGTAGGTAGATTCTTGACTGGTTGCTTTGGTATCGGTATTTTCTTCTATCATATGTTTTTCTTAAAAATAATTGTTATTACTTATACAAAATAATATTTATTATTGTTTGAAGAGTGATGGGTATAAAAAGGTGTATCATTTTTGATACACCTTTTTATATGGTGATATGAATTAAAATCTGAATGATACTTCGATGTCGATCATGTTATAGTTGTGCTTTGCTAATGAACGGTCATTGATGTGAGCAAATTCACCACTGATTTCTAAATTGCGAGTAAACTCATAATCCATTCCCAACTCATATTGTGATTTCATCTTGTTGATTTCTCCATTCGGCTGGTACATGTCATAACGAGCTTTTATATGACATTTTTGCTTGACAATTGGTGCTATTACCAAGGCATAAACACCTTGCGCTTTATTTCCATTTGAACTCAAATTACAATCACTAGCTGTAGCATCGTTTGTGTTGGTTAGAGTTTTTGCAAAAGCATAGCCTGTAGAATGTATATATTCTGATCTGAAAGTCCAATCATCTACGAGATACTCAGCAGAAAATGCATAACGATTTTGAGCGAGTTTTCTTACTCCGTTGAATGTGACATTATCTTCTGTCCATGTTCCTTTTCTTGCGTATGAGCCTGTCCATCCAAAGGCACCAATTCGCATACCTTTTACAGGCATAGCCCATATACCTCCAATAATATTTTTTTGCTGGTCTATATCTTTTACGTTAATACCTTGCCCGTTAAAGATTCCTATTTGATAGTGTAATAGGTTTCTTCCATTAGCATTTTTGAGGAAATCACCCTGAAATTGCAAGCCAATATCTCTACCATTACTAGAGTGACCACCAGCTCTGTCTGTAAAGCCTGCTAATTTCTGTACGTTTTGACCATAACCCATAAAACCTTGGTCAATCGGATTCATTGGATTTTCAAATGTAAATGGATTTTTAAATTGTCCAATTTTAACTTTGAAAAAATCGAATTTTTGCCATTCTGTAAATAAATCTACAACTTTCGGTGCACTTGTCAGGGTAGACGTGTTGCCGTTCATTTGTAATTGAATTTTCCAATAGAAATCATCAGCGATTCGACCGTCAAGTGACATCCTTATTATTCTAAGGTTGAAACTATTGGCTTTAGCACCTTCTTGACTGGTATATTGGTATTGAGTCTGGGCATATCCAGATAGTTTTACGTTACTTAACCATGCCGGGAGCTTAATTTGTGCATTAGCGTTTAATGTGGCAATTGCTAATATAAGAGTAATAAATCCTTTTCTCATAAATGCAAGATCTATTTTAAAAAACTAACCATTTTTTGCAAATATAGCTTTTTTTTATAACATTATTACCCATTTTCGAGTTTTTTAAAAAAAAGCATTGAAAATGGGTAAATAAAGATATTATAAAGTCTTATTGAATTGTTATCTTCGATAAAGTTGTACGACGTTTTCTACATGTGGCGTATGTGGAAACATGTCAACAGGCTGAACTTGCATGACTTTATAATCACAGTCAAGAAGAGCTAAGTCTCTTGCCTGTGTAGCAGGGTTGCAACTTACATAGACAATGCGTTTTGGAGCTGCATTAAGGATAACCTGAATTACGTCTGGGTGCATGCCGGCTCTTGGTGGGTCTGTAATAATGACATCAGGTCTTCCATGCTGCTTAATAAAGTCATCGGTTAAAATATCCTTCATGTCTCCAGCATAGAATAAAGTGTTGTCAATTCCGTTGATTTTACTATTTACTTTAGCATCCTCAATAGCTTCTGGTACATATTCGATACCAATCACTTTTTTACTATGGTGAGCAACGAAGTTTGCGATGGTTCCTGTTCCTGTATAAAGGTCGTAAACTAACTCCTCTCCATTTAATTCCGCAAAATTTCGAGCTACTTCGTAAAGGTGGTAAGCCTGATCGGTATTTGTTTGGTAGAAACTTTTTGGACCAACTTTGAACTTCAAGTCCTCCATGGTTTCATAGATATAGTCTTTGCCTTTGAAAACCTCGATATCCAAATCTCCAAAAGTGTCGTTTCCTTTTTGGTTGTTCACATATAATAAAGAAGTAATTTGAGGGAAACAGTCCGCAATATGTTGTAGGAGACCCAGAGCCTTCTCATGATCACCTTCTTCATCGTAATGGAATTGGATGAGTACCATCCATTCGCCTGTATTGCTATTACGGAACATGATGTCGCGTAATAAGCCATGTTGTTCACGGATATTATAGTAAGATATGTCATGGCTTGTAGCATATCGGCCAATTTCATTCCTTATTTCATTATTCAAATTATCCATCAACCAACATTTGTTGATAGGATAAATTTTGTCGAAAGCTCCTGTAATATGAAACCCAATGGCACCTTCTGTTAGACTCCCAGTTTCACCTTCCTGTTTTGGTGGTAAAGCTGCAATTTCCTCTTTTGTATACCAACGTTTATTAGCACATCCGAATTCTAGTTTGTTGCGATATTCTTTAATCTTTTGCGACCCCATAATAGGATGGAATTCTGGGAGTTCAATTTTGCCGATACGAGTGAGTTGATCTTGTACCTGCTTTTGTTTGGCTTTTATTTGTTCCTCATAAGGTAAATTTTGCCATTTACATCCTCCGCAAATTCCAAAGTGTTCGCAAAAAGGCTTTTCTCGCTTTTCACTATATTGAATAAATCTGATCACTTCAGCTTCACAATAATGATGCTTTTTTTTGCGAACTTGCAAATCGACAACATCTCCAGGAACCGTAAATGGAACAAAGACAACCATGTCGTTTACTCTTGCTAAAGACTTACCTTCAGCAGCGATATCTGTAATCGTTACATTCTCCAAAATAGGTAACGGCTTTCTTTTTCTACTCATTTTTCTTATTTTCAAATTTGTGTTGCAAAGTTACGAAAAAATGTTCATATTGTATAAACTGTAATGTGTATTTTACATTGTGTGCGATAACAATTGAAATCAAGAAAACGTTCCGTAATTTTTTACGTAAAAGTTTGTTTGAACGATGGGTTTTTTTTATATTTGCAAGAGAAAAGTAGTTATGATCAATAATTTTTGAATATATTTAATATCAACTATGAGTGAAAAAAGAGTTTATACCTTCGGTAATGGTAAGGCTGAAGGTAGAGCAGATATGAGAAATCTGCTTGGTGGTAAGGGTGCCAATTTGGCTGAAATGAACCTTATCGGTGTTCCAGTTCCTCCTGGTTTCACAATTACTACTGAAGTTTGTTCTGAGTATTATGAAAAGGGAAAAGAAAACGTTGTAGCTTTGTTGAAGGATGATGTCACAAAGGCTATGAAGCAGATTGAGGATATCATGGGCAAGAAGTTCGGTGATCCTGAAAATGCTCTTCTCCTCTCTGTTCGCTCTGGTGCTCGCGCTTCTATGCCAGGTATGATGGATACAATTCTTAACCTTGGTTTGAATGATGTTGTTGTTGAGGGTGTAGCAAGAAAGACTGGTAATGAGCGCTTCGCTTATGATAGCTATCGTCGTTTTGTACAGATGTATGGTGATGTTGTACTTGGTATGAAACCAGTTAACAAGGAAGATATTGATCCATTCGAAGCTATCATCGAGCAGGTTAAGGCTCAGCGTGGTATTTCTCTTGATAATGAGATGAATGTTGATGAGTTAAAGCAGCTTGTTGTTCTTTTCAAGAAGGCTATCAAGGATCAGACAGGTCACGACTTCCCTGAGAATCCTGAAGATCAGTTGTGGGGAGCTATTTGTGCTGTATTCGATAGTTGGATGAATGAGCGTGCTATTCTCTATCGTAAACTTAATGATATTCCTCAAGAATGGGGTACAGCTGTTTCAGTAATGGCTATGGTATTCGGTAACATGGGCGAAACATCTGCTACTGGTGTATGTTTCAGCCGTGATGCTGCTACTGGTGAGAATATCTTTAATGGTGAATGGTTGATTAATGCCCAGGGTGAGGATGTTGTAGCTGGTATTCGTACACCACAACAGATTACAGTTGAAGGTTCACGTCGTTGGGCTAAACTTGCTGGTATTGATGAAGCTACTCGTGCTTCTGAATATCCTTCTTTGGAGGAGGCTATGCCTGAGGTATATGCTGAACTTAATGGTATTCAGGAAAAATTGGAGAAGCATTATCATGACATGCAGGATATGGAGTTCACTGTACAAGAAGGTAAACTTTGGTTCCTTCAGACACGTAACGGTAAGCGTACAGGTACTGCAATGGTTAAGATTGCTATGGATCTTCTCCACGAAGGTGAGATTGATGAGAAAACAGCTATTGAGCGTTGTGAGGCTCAGAAGTTGGATGAACTTCTCCACCCAGTATTCGATAAGGATGCTTTGAAGAATGCTAAAGTTCTTACACAGGGTCTACCAGCATCTCCAGGTGCAGCTTGTGGTCAGATTGTATTCTTTGCAGAAGATGCTGCTAAGTGGCATGCTGATGGTAAGAATGTAGTTATGGTTCGTATTGAGACTTCTCCTGAAGACCTTGCAGGTATGACAGCTGCAGAAGGTATTCTTACTGCACGTGGTGGTATGACATCTCACGCAGCTGTTGTTGCTCGTGGTATGGGTAAGTGCTGTGTATCAGGTGCAGGTGAATTGGTAATCGATTATAAGGCTCGTACAGTATCTGTTAATGGCAAGACTTTCAAAGAGGGTGATTACATCTCTTTGAACGGTTCTACAGGTCAGGTTCTTGAGGGTGAAGTTAAGACAAAAGCAGCTGAGGTAACAGGTGACTTCGCTGAGTTGATGTCACTTTGCGACAAGTATACTAAGATGGTTGTTCGTACCAATGCAGATACTCCACATGACGCAGAGGTTGCTGCTAACTTCGGTGCTGTAGGTATCGGTCTTTGTCGTACAGAGCATATGTTCTTTGAGAAGGATAAGATCAAGGCTATGCGTGAGATGATTCTTTCTGATAGTAAAGAAGGTCGTGAAGTAGCTCTTGCAAAACTTCTTCCACTTCAGAAGCATGATTTCTATGGCATTTTGAAGTGTATGGATGGTAAGGATGTTAACATCCGTCTTTTGGACCCACCTTTGCACGAATTTGTTCCTCATGATTTGAAAGGTCAGCAGACTATGGCTGATGAAATGGGTAAGAGCTTGGAGTTCATTCAGGCACGTGTTAAGGCTCTTCAGGAGTCTAACCCTATGCTCGGTCTCCGTGGTTGCCGTCTTGGTATTACATACCCAGAGATTACTGCTATGCAGACTAAGGCTATCCTCGGTGCTGCTATTCAGTTGAAGAAGGAAGGCTTTAATCCAAAGCCAGAGATTATGGTTCCATTAGTAGGTACATTCAAGGAGCTTGAATCTCAGCAGAAGGTTATTAAGGCTACAGCAAAAGCACTTTTCGAAGAAGAAGGCGTAGAAGTCGAGTTCAAACTCGGTACTATGATTGAAATTCCACGTGCAGCTCTTACTGCTGATAAGATTGCGAAGTATGCTGATTACTTTAGCTTCGGTACAAACGACTTGACTCAGATGACATTTGGTTATAGCCGTGATGACGTTGCTTCTATTTTGAATACTTATATCGATGGTAAGATTTTGGAGCACGATCCATTCCAGGTTCTCGATCAGGAAGGTGTTGGTCAGTTGATTGAAACTGCAGTAGAGAAGGGACGTAATGCAAATCCTAACTTGAAGTGTGGTATTTGTGGTGAGCATGGTGGTGAGCCATCTTCTGTTAAGTTCTGTCATCGTGCAGGCTTGAACTATGTAAGTTGTTCTCCATTCCGTGTGCCAATCGCACGTCTAGCCGCCGCCCAGGCAGCTGTTGAGGAGTAAGTCTTCGAGTATTGAAATTCAAGACGGCGTATATCGGAAGATGTGCGCCGTCTTTCTTTTGTTGCAGATAACAAGAAAGCCCGGCTTGATGACCGGGCCTTTCTCGTTTGTATGTTGCTTCTTTTAGAAGAAGATGCTGGAAATGATGTAGGCCACAACGGTGCTGATAGCTACGCTGATGAGTCCTGGAACCATGAATGAATGGTTGAGCACGTATTTACCGATCTTTGTGGTACCTGTGCGGTCAATGTTCACGGTGGCGATATCCGAAGGATAGTTCGGGATGAAGAAGTATCCATAAACGCAAGGCAAGGCGCCGAGCAGGATCCATCCGGGAATACCCAGTTTGTAGGCCACGGGCAGAAGAGCCACCACAACGGCTGCCTGAGAGTTGATGAGCACCGAGAAAATAAAGAACACGAGGGCGATGGCCCACGGATAATTGTCCACCATATCATCGAGCAATTCTTCCACCTCAGCCATGTGTGCGCCGAAGAAGGTGTTGGCCAGCCAAGCGATACCGTAGATGGCTACCACGGCCACCATACCCGACTGCCATACGTTGCCGGCAACGGCAGCCTTTGGCTTGGTGCCGCAGATGATGATCATCAGGGCAGCAGCCGAGATGAGGATAATCTGAATGACGAGGTACATGTGGATGGTTGCGGGGACCTTCTCTGTAACGCCAGCCATTACGATTCCGGCAGAGGCCAGATCTGATGGACTGACGGTCTTGCCAGTGGGCAATGCCACGGCGGAAGCACCTTCGATGGCCTTCACGGTGTCAAAAGCAGGGAGGATGTTCTGGGCAAATGCCAGGATGACAATCAGAACGATGGCTGCCAGGAAGATATAGACAGCCCACTTTGACTTCTTGTCAATCTGCTTGTCGAGCGTCGTAGCTGTGTTGCCGTATACGAATGCATATTGAACGGGGTCTTTGATTTTTTCAAGGAACTCAGGATCCTTATGGAGGTCAAGACCGCGGTTGTATGACCAGGAGGCGGCGGCAATGATACCACAGAGACAGGCGGGAATCGTAACGGCAACAATCTGCGGAATGCTGATGGAGAAGCCGTTAAGTCCTGAGATGGTGGAGAAAGCCACAACGGCAGCCGAGATAGGAGAGCAGACGATGGCCAGCATGGAAGCCACGGAGGCTACGGCCAACGGGCGTTCCGGTCGGATACCTTTCTTGATGGCCACATCGGTGACGATTGGCATCAGCGTGTACATTACGTGACCGGTTCCGCATGCGACAGTCAGGAAGAAAGTGCTCAACGGAGCCAGGAAAGTGATGTGCTGTGGGTGCTTGCGCAGGATGCGTTCCACAATCTGGATCATCCAATCCATACCGCCTGATGCCTGGAGCACACCGGCACAAGTGACGGCGGCCACAATGATATAGATAACGTCGGTGGGGGGTGTGCCTGGTTTCAAACCGTGGTCAAAAACGAGGATGGCAAGTCCAAGACCGGCGATGGCTCCCAGCGCAAGGCTTCCGTACTTGGAACCCAGATAAAGTGCCAGGAGAACTACTAATAATTCTATAATGATAATCAACATAGTCAGTAAGGATTTAATAGATAATCATTGACAAGGCATAAGCCACAAGGGTACTTACCGTGACGTGAATAAGTCCGGGCATCATGAACGAGTGGTTTAGCAGATACTTACCGATGACAGTGGTACCTGAACGGTCAAAGTTCACGGTGGCGATATCCGACGGATAGTTGGGAATGAAGAAGTATCCGTAAACGCTGGGCAGAACGCCGAGCAGAACAGGTCCGGGGATTCCTAACGAGTAAGCCAGTGGCAACATAGAGACAACTACAGCGCCCTGTGAGTTGATAAGAACGGAAACGAGGAAGAAGACGAAGGCTATTGACCAGTTGTATTTGGCCACGATGTCGCCTAACATGGTCTGCATCTCGTCGGTATAATTGGAGAAGTAAGTATCGGCCAGCCATGCGATACCGAAGATTGCCACGACGGCTACCATACCCGACTGCCATACGGCTCCGCGGACGGCCTTTTGAGGAGAGGCCTTGCAGAAGAGAATCATAATGGCGGCGGCGGTAATCATCACAATCTGGATAATGACGTTCATCTTGAGTTTTACGGTAGAAACTTCTGTGATACCGGGAATGACAGCCTTGGCTTTGGCCAAAGCAGCTGCGCTGGCTACGGTTCCGTCGGAGAAGGTGAAGTCAGGAGCATCCTTGATGGCCTTTACGGTGCTGTATTCAGGAAGAATATCCTGGAAGATAGCGAAAAGCACGATGATGATGAGGGCACCGAGGAACACGAAGACGGCATTCTTGGCGCTCTGAGGGATTTCCTTGTCGAGTGTGGTGGCCGAACCTCCATAGATGTATTCGCGCTGAGCTGGGTCCTGGATTCTCTTCTGGAACTCAGGATCTTTATCGAGATCGAGTCCGCGATGAAAGGAAGCGGTGGCGGCAGCCATCAGTCCGCAAAGACAAGCGGGGATGCTGACCATGAGCACCTGCGGGATGCTGATGTCGAAGCCGTTTGCATTCGAGATGGTGACGAAGGCCACTACGGCGGCAGCAATCGGAGAGCAGGTGATACCTACCTGTGAGGCAATGGAAGCGACACCGCAGGGACGTTCCGGGCGGATACCCTTCTTGATGGCAATGTCACAGATAATAGGCATCAGCGTGTAGACCACATGGCCGGTTCCTACAAGCACCGTCAGGAAGAAAGTGCAGAGAGGGGCCAGGAATGTGATGCGGTCAGGATGCTTGCGGAGCATCTTTTCTGCAATCTGAATCAGCCAGTCCATACCGCCCGATGCCTGCATGATGCCAGCACAGGTTACGGCGGCGATGATGATGTAGATTACATCCGTTGGTGGAGAACCTGGTTTCATGCCGAAACCAAATACGAGCAGGGCTAATCCGATACCGGAAATGGCACCCAACGCCAGACTTCCGTATCGGGATCCTACATAGAGCGCCAGTAGTACCACCAGCAACTCAATAATCATTAGAATCATAGAAATAAGTATTATAAGTTAGAGTTTGTAATGTATATTTTTTTCTATTTCTCCGCAAATATAATAAAAATTTCCTTAAGTGGTTTCTGTTGGGATGTTTTTTTTTGATTTAGGTCAAAAATAATGGGCAATGGGGACAGTAAAAATGGTCAGTCAAGATGTTGACCAGATTGTTGACCAAAAAACTAACCTTAATCGACAAAAGTTCCTGTTTTTATGTCTCTTATTCGAAAAAAATCGTATCTTTGCACCGCAATTTATATTTTAATCGAAAAAAATGGCAAAGAACTCTTCGCTACAAAACGTACAGGAAATCGTAATGGTTTTTCCATGATTGGCTACACCCAGATGGACTTAGGCATAGCGAAGTATCACTTTGAGGTAGGTGCAGGAACAGACAACTTTGAATGGGTATGAAAAAGATTGTGTTCCTTCATGGCTTCTTCGCCAGTGGCCAGTGCATACCAGCATTGGCTTTACGCGAGTCTTTCGAGAATCGTGCAGAGGTACTAACGCCCGATCTGCCGATGCACCCGAAGGAGGCCATCAGCTTTATCCGTGAGTTAATTGACCGAGAG
>Ga0247610_10008978_pt1 | contig 10110 bp, 20 predicted proteins | sample 174DNAGHGhighgp2_FD_193483 | JGI IMG/M metagenome (GOLD analysis project Ga0247610, IMG submission 193483) | Sheep rumen microbial communities from Palmerston North, Manawatu-Wanganui, New Zealand - 1742 DNA GHGhigh gp2 | ecosystem: Host-associated > Mammals > Digestive system > Stomach > Rumen... | reverse complement strand
TGTTGTCAGCATTGTCGTAATTATTATTCTAGCAATCGGATGTTTCCTATATCCATACTCAATATTCAATCTATTTGGCGATGGTGATAGATTCTGGGATTGTTGGAATCACTTATCATATCACGTATCTAGTGGTGATATGAATCACTATATGGATTTTAAATTAGGACTTCAAGGATCTGAGCTTGATACTTGGAAGAGTATCCACGATGTTAATGGTAGTGGTGGATGGCTAACTCTTAATGAAATTATGAGAATGGCATTTGAAGATGGAACATCATTTAAAGTAAACTTTATTACTATTGGCGCTTGGTCTGTTATTGTATTATCTACAATTGGCTTTGTTGCAGCAATCTTCCTATCAATCTATATGTTAGCTTATAACATTTCTGATTTATTCAAGTTAATTCATAAGGGTGTTAATAGAACTACTGAAAACTTACACGATGTTAAGGATGCAGTTGTAAACTCAGTAACTGGTAGAGACAATGAAAGAACTATTACCATTACTAAGCAAGAGCCAAAGAAGCCAGCAGCTCGTAAAAGAAAAACAACTCAATCTAAAGTAGACGAACCAGTTGAAGAAAAAATTGTTGAACCAGAAGTAAAGTCTGAAGAAGAAATTGAAGAAGATGAAATTAATGCTAAAATAGAAGCATTAAAGAAAGAAGCAGAAGCTGAAGAAAAAGTATTAGAAAAGCAAGAGCCAACAACTGAAGCCGTAACTGCCGCTGATGCTGCTCCAGCTAGACGTAATGCTAAGACAGCTGAGCCAGATTATGAAAATCTTTCAGATGATGAATTAACAGCAATGTTATCTAAATAAGACAAGATTTATTCTTGTCTTTTTATTTTTTAAAATAGTAAAAAATAATATACTATAATAGTGTAATAAGCAAAGAATAGCTATTATAGAAAGGAAAAAAATATGAAAAGATGTTATAATTGTAAAAATGTTAGATGGACTCACGGTTTTACATATTGTGATCTATTAACAAAAGGAATAAGTATTAATACTTCGGCTGAAATAAAGCATCCATTCTTAATGGGTGGACCTAAGAAATGTGAAAGTTATGAGCAACAACCACCAGTAAAAAAAGATAAATTTGTTTATCCAAAGAAGGAGGTTAAATAATGAAAGAATTAGAAGATTTAAAAGAATTGCACGAGCTTGCTTATGGTAATGATAAAACATCTTGGAAAATAGATGAAATAACCTATTCATCTAATATCAAGAAAGCTTTACTAAAATTAGATTTTTTAGAAGATGCTATAGATTTACCTACAAATTGCTTCAGTAATTTCAAAAATCGAAATGGTGATGAAGTAACTGTTATGAGAAAAGAAAGATATGAAGAGTATGAAAAGAAAGAAAAGGAAAATCAAAATTATAAGCAAATAGAAGAAAATATAGGGTGTCCATTTAAAGTAATAGAGCATTTAATTAATATGATAGAATTCTTCTTTGAAAAAGATGGTAAGATGTATATTATTGATGATTATGATATTAAAAATAATACTATTAACTTTAAAAGCGGAACTAGATTGCCAGATTATAAGTTTTGCCGTATAGATAATGAAGTTCCATTTACTATGTATGGTAAAATGTTTTGGTTAAAAGAGGATAAGAGTGAGTGATATGAAATTAAAGTTATTTCATATAGTTTATAAAGGTGATAAACTACCTAAATTAAATGAAAAATTAGATTTAGATGATGGAATAGAAGAAGGGGATTATGAAGAACTTTCAAATGGCAATATAAATATTAATTTTAATTTTGTTAGAGAACTAAATGAATCTACTTCATTTCATTTAAAACACCAAAACGATATAGATAATTATTATAAAGAATTTTTAGTAATAACAAATGCGCAATATAAAGTGTTAGGCTTTATTAGAATATAGAAAGGATAAGAGTGAGTAATTATAGAAACCGCAAAGATTAAAATCAAGTTTGGTGATTTAACACCAAGAGAATTGGTAAAAGGGTTTGAAAGTGTATATATTTTTAGAGATAAGGAAACCAATGAAATGATGGTTGAATATGCATTTAGATGTAAGAATGATTTCGTATATTTAGACAAAGTTAAACTAGATAGCGAAATAATTGTTGATAAAAATATAATCAAGCCTGAACTACATAGTTCAACTAGTATAAAAGATATGGCTTTAAGCCAAATAGTAGACGCAAAACCATTAGATGAGTTTGGAGAAATTTCTCTTGATGATGAATATTGGTTTGGTGACCAATATATTAGAGTAAGATATTATGGAGATTAGGAGTGAATAAAGATGAAAATATTTAAAGATAAAGATGGAGTAATTTATATTGTTGCTGGTAAAGGCGAAGAAGCACCTAGAGTAGTTATCGCAAAAGATGATGGAAAAGATGCAAGAAATTGCTTTGGGACTAAGTTAGATAGATTTCATTATCATTGTGCTGGTGTAACTGATAATACACCATATTCATCAAGAACTAATTGCTTAATTAGTGAAAAAGATAATGCTTATCAATATAAGCTTGTTAAAGTAAAGAAAATAAAAAGCTTAGGAAAGGAATAGTATGAAAGAAGCAGATTATTTAAAAGAAAGAATAAAAATAAATGACAAACTTTATGGAATTTATGGTGAACCATCAAAATTTAAAGCCATAAAGTATATGCCTTCTGTAAGCATACCAGAAGATAGTGAATATTATAAAATTGGTGATGTTATTATAGTATTAACTTTTAATTATGTAACTACATTAGACGCGTGTGTTATAGCAGATGAAAATACTCTTGTTAATATAAACACTTTAGAAGAGTTCGTTCCTGATAAATATACCTCTTATATTATAGGTAAAGATAGATATTATCATTTGAGTAAAGAAGAGCACTCAATATATGGTGTTGATATAGTTAAAGATTATGAAAGTGCATATAAGCAATTGATCAAAGATATTTCAAAGGAGAAGAATGAATAGATATGGAAAAGCATTTTACACAATACAAATTGACAGATGATAATATCGAATTATGCAAAGGTTTGACTGCTGAAAAATTAAAATCACTTGGATTTACAAATTATAATCCAAAAAGTTGGTATTTCTGTAGAACCATAAGTGAAGCTACTTATAGTGGTGGAGAAAGATTTTCTGAAAGTTTTAATGTAAGAATTGATAATGAAACATTTACTAAACTCGATATAGATATTTTAGATGAAGCATTTTGCCAGCCAAGTGTAACTTATGTTGAATATTATTTAGGTAAAATTCCATTTGAGAATTTATCCAAATATTGTCAAGCTGGAGTTAAAAAATGTGATGAATATATTAAATTCTTAATTGATAATAATGTTATTAAATTAAAGGAGGAAAAGTAATGAGAGATGGCAATTATTATACAAAAATAAAATTAAATAAAAAGCAAGAAAATGAAGAAAAGAAAGCATTAGATAGTATAAAAGAATGTGGTGATCATATTAAATTATACAAATATTCCATTGATAGAGTTTTAGATATTCGTGTTGATGAAATAACTGCAACTGTGTCAGAAATAAATAAAACTAAAAGTCGTGATGCTTTTAGATTTGATATTGGTAATTTTGGAAGCGATGTAAATAAGGATGAATTGAATTGTATTTACTATTGTTACGAAGCGCCATCTTCTTATAAAAAAGCAACTAACATTTCACTTCCAACATATTTTGAATTGTACTCTACTGTAAATAGCAAGAAGATTAAAGAAGAATTTGTAAATATCGCATATAAATTATTGAATGAAACAAGAGATTCAATAAATAATGCAATTAATGAATCATATAATCTACTTGATAGTGTAGAGGATAGAATTCGAATATTACTAGAAAAAAAGAAGGCTAAGAAATAATGCAAGATATTGTTGATATTATAAATGATTTAGAAAAAGAAAATAAACTTATTGATATCAGTAATAAGCGCAGCGCATTTGCACAAGAAGCAAACAATATTACTAGAGCATTAAATGCAATGTATGATAATACTAATCCAGGATTTAGATTAGAATACTGTAGTATAGCAGATAATAATAATAATAATAACGTTTATTATTATAGATTTTCAATATATTCATTCGATACTTTGCAAGACTTCTCAAGAAAAATTAGAGGTATGGATCGTATTGAAAAGAATATGGTTTGTTGTTATCCTGATGCAACTTTTTGCATTAGAGAATCTGATCTATCAGAACGTGAAATTAATATTCTAAAAGTAATTGCTAAACCAAAAGAGTATTATAAAGAAAATATTGATTCATTTGGATATAAAGAAAAGCATTTAAAATTATTTGAATATATGGAGTATATGATGGCTCTTTCATTAGTAAAATGCTTAGAGAATTCAGAACTTATTAAAGTTGAAATTATTAATCTTAAAAATGAAATATATAGAAAGAAGGAAGAAAGTGATGATAAAATATTGGCTTAGAAGTAAGGATTTTAAAACTACATATTATGATGGCTTTGATTATGAAAAAGTTAAAGAATTCAAAAATATTGAAGATACTGTTCTTGATGAATTTGACTTTGATGAACCAGAACTTGCAGATGATGGTACTTATGTATTCTGGGAGCACAGCTATCTAACAGATATTTATGGTGATGATGAAGCAATAAAGAAAGAAATGAAACAAGCAATAGAGCATATTACTGGAAAGAAAGTAAAAGATTTCGATCTAAGCTATGATGATCCAGGATACAATGGTGATGATGCATCATTCTTTGCGGATAATGTACAATTTGAAGAATAGAAAGGAAAAATTAAAATGAATAAGTTAACAAAAGATGAAAAGATATATATTAATAAGAAAGTTGAGAATTTCTTAAGATCAGATGAGGTACATTTATTAATAAATCTTGGGATTTATAAACTTGGCCATAAATTTACTAATACTATATATAAATATATTAAGTCAACACAGGAAGGAAAAGAAGCATTAAAATTTGCTAAAAAATTTGGTGGTACTTATATTGAACCAACAGCTTTTAATTTTAAGAAATTTATAACTAAATCTACTTCAGATGATAAAAAAGGAGAAATTAAGGTGCTTCTTAATTGGAATCAACAACTTCAAATAATTGCTGGTGATGATAATAGAAGTTTCTCTCAAAAAATAAAAATTGATTCTAATACATATGAAATATTACATAATTTAGAAGAAAAAGGTAATCATTCAAATATTAATGAATGCTTTGTACTACCAGAGTATAATTGGTCTAAATTAAAATATGATAGAATTGAAAAGTATTATATCACATTTACTACTTGGGAAGTTCCAGATTCTAAAAGATTAGCAAAGATAGAAGAGCTTATTAATCTTATTAAGAGTGATGTTATTAAAAATATTAAAGATTATTTCAAGGAGGCATTAAATGAAAGTAGTAATAAATAAATGCTATGGAGGCTTCGGATTATCAGAAGAAGCATTTAATTATATGGGCTTAGACCAAGAAACAACTGATGTTTATGAAATACCACGTAATGATTCAAGATTAGTTGAAGCTGTTGAAACATTAGGAGAAAAAGCTAATGGGCCATATGCTGAATTAAAAGTAGTTGAAATACCAGACGGTGTTGACTATTATATTCATAATTATGATGGTATTGAATCAATACAAGAAAAACATAGGAGCTGGTCTTAAATGTATGAAATAACATTTAAATATAGAGATGAAGCATCAAACGGCGAGTGGAAAACTCAAAAATGCTATATGTCATCTGTAGAAGAATGTAAAAAAGTATATGGTTTAGACACAGATCCAACAATATATGAATATAAAATAATAGAAGTAAAGGAGATTAAAAAATGAATAAATATCCAAATAATGCAGATGACATTATAGATACAGTTTCAGTAGATGGAAACTATCAGAAAGATGCAATGAGCTATGTAATAAGTAGAACTAAGTATATTCCTGTAATTTTATCTGAAATGAAAAGTAATAATGGAATTATTGATTTTAATGCATTAATTGATAGTGATAATCATAAAATGTTTAAGCATATTCCGCATAGTGAATACATATCATATTGGTATGCAACAAAAGATACCGCTTATGTAAATCATTTTGCAAAGTACAATAATAACTATTCAATATTACAAGTATTATTAACAGAAGTACCTGGAGGAGATGGTTTTGTTAATAATTACAAAAGAAAAATAACTAATTTATTTAATAGTAGATATACAGATAAGTCAAAGTATGCTAAAATATATAATTCAATAAATGAAAAATATAATGAGTGTACTGAAAAAAGAACTCCAGTTAATAAAGAAGCAAATAAAATAATTCTTAATGCATTAAATTGCTGGATTGATTATTTAAATAAATATACTGAGTACACATATGAAGATTTTGGTGGAGGTGCTCATTGGTTAGTAAATTCATTATTTATTGATCATTTATTATACACTAGAAATCAAAATGATTTTAATAGATTATTAGCAGCATTACATACATCTAATTATAATAAGAAATTAGCATTCTCAAATGAATTTGAGAATAATGGAAAACCAAAAGATAGAGTATTAACTCTTACATATTATCGTAAATGTAGGAATTCATATAAATTTATTAATCCATTATTAATTTGTTATTATTATAATTTCTATAAAGCATATAAAGATGGAAAGTATTTCACTAAAAACTTTAAGCATAGTGCTTATATTAGTTTTATGTGTAGTATTCACAGTAATTCTGTTTCTATATGCAAATTATACAGAAATGATTTTGATTTGTTTACAGACTTTGTTAACGAATTAAAAGAACCAGAAAGTAAATCTTTTGCTGCTCATATAAAATATTTAAATATGTTTAATATGGTTTATAATAAAACAGAAGATGAACTTAATTCTAATATTGATATAATTTTACAGATATTAGAACAAGATAAATCTATTATTGAAAAATATTTTAAAAATCTAAAATCTTATGAGATAACTACAAGTAGATATAACAAGAATAAGAAGAATCTACAGAAAATAACAGGATATGGGCAATCTAATAATGAGCATAATATGCTAAAAATATTACACTCTATTGCGTATAATACTAATGACTTTTATGATTATTTATTAAAAGCTGTTACAAAAGATAATGAGCATATGCGTGAAAGAGAAAATAATGATCCTTGGGCTTGGAATAGATATTATGAAATTCCTGAAACAAGATTAAAGAAATTCTTAGTAATGATTGCAAAATATTTAAATAGCTTAACTATTAGTCAATCTGATTTTAGAGATTTATTATTAAAATTTATTTTAGATTTACACGAATCAAATGAGTTAATTACATTTGGAAGCGTTGTAAATTATATGGGTGATATTTTAAATGATAATAAGAAAGACGTATTAGTTGAGTTATATCTTACAGAAAGTTTGGTGTAATTATGGATACAAATAAAACAGTATTTATTGTAATGGCAATCCTACTATTTATAGCAATTATAGTAGGATTACTATTCTATAATTTTTCAACCGGCCCATTTCATAAGAAAATTAAGAAAAAGGACTGGAATAAATATTATGATTTTTATGAATTAGATAAATATCATAATTGTGAGAAAAAGGTTAATAGGAAACACAATATTAAGAAATCTAAATTTGATAGAAATTAAAGATATAGAAAGAGAGGAAATATATGAAAAAGAAAGTTGGAATATTACTTAAAAGCATACTTTTACTATGTTGTTGTATGTTTACTTTTGTATTATCATCTTGTCAAAATGAAGATAATCCAGAGTCAATATATGAAGATAATAAAACATATGATTTTGAAGCCAATACTGTTTATGTATACTCATTATATGATGACTGTAGCACTAGTCGATATTCATATAAGATGGTTGAATATAAAAATGCATATGTAGACCAATACAATACATATTTTACTGTTGTTGTTAAAATAAATGCAACAGCTAGACAAGAATATCAATTCTCAAACTCAGCATTTGGATATCGAACATCTGCCATTGTAAATAATTATGAAAATCGAGTTAATTAAACCAGAAGAATTAATATATGCATCTGAACTTGAAATACAAAGATACAGCAGACTAATAAAAAGTATTAAGCGTTATGCTGATTCTGATTATGGATTTTACTGTAGTGCGCGTTCTATAACTGTCTTTGATAAAGCCACGTATACTAATGTTAGGCATTTCTTCATACCAGATGAAATTCAACGTAGTGGCATAATGCGTTATAGAACGTATTGTGTAAAAATAAAATCATCTAATAATGAGTGTTGCGGATATAATATTGGATGTGGCGCTCATTATAAATTGTTATTATCACTTCTTATTGATTATTATACTTCACAAATAGAAATACTAGAAGAGCAGATAAAAGGATTTAAAAATGAAAGAAAATGAATTAAAAAATAGTTTGGTTTTATATGAAGGCCAACTAGAAAGAATTAATAAATGTATATGCTCTGATTATATTTATGATTACATATATGGCGATACAATTGTTGTTGTAGATAAAAAAACTAAAAGAGCAATTACACAATTTCAAATTCCAAAAGAAGTTAGGACTAATATTTTGATTAACAGATGCGGTAAAGGTCGTGCTAGAAAATATATAAAAAAGCAAAATAATAATGGCTATGATGTTTATCTTAGTTATATTGGCACTCCAATAATTGTATTAATATCATTAAAAGATTATCTCACAGCAAAGATTAAAATATTAGAAGAAATGGTAAATTATGATAAGAAAAGATAAAAGAATAAAAGAGTTGCAAGACAATATTGGTTGGTGCAAAGTGTATATAGACAAATATACTGAAGCAATAGATGAAATAATTAAATATAGTAATAAATCATTGTATGGCCAACAAATTTCAAATAGTACTAGTAGTAATTTTATAGATATTTATAAAAAACCATCTAAAATTAGATTCGCTACCGATATTAATTATATTACTTCTATAGAAATACCAGAAGAGTTAAGATATATTTCAAAATATTTTGCCCGTTATTTTAATAATGCAGGAATGCAAAATATTAAATATCGTTTATTTTATAAATCTGACATACCAGATGAATTTTATGGCAAAGTACTTAGATTATATAAGCCAGGAGTAAAAGAAACAGTAACTGAATTGGAATTAATTCCAGGTGTTGGCTTACGACCAGATTTTATTCTTGATTTGATGAAAGAATATTATATGAATAAAATAAATATTTTAAATGAGAAGATAGATGCAAATTATAAAGAATTGGAGGAATATATTGAATGATATTTATGCTAATAATATCTCTAGTTTCCATTGCTATTAGTATTTGCTTCCCATTAATAATATTTCTTAGTAATAAATCATATGATTATTGTAAAGAAGCTATTGAATGTGAAATGAAATTGTATAGCAAATATAAAAATGCTATTGAATTCTATCTAAAAAATAGTTATCATTTTGATATAAAATATTATACTAGAGATAGTTATAGAAAATGTTATGATTTACGCATTAACATTTATAAAACAGCCGGTACCCAAAGAAACATTGATGATATATTTGGAATAAAAGAACTTGAACTTTATGATGTAAATGATTATACATTATTAAGTTTTATCGATGCATATGGGTATGGGTTTACTATGTATGATGCTAATAAAACTGCATTTTTTGATCCGCCACTTGATGATAGTAAGAGAGTTATTATGCGATTTGATTTATATATGAATCGTTCAGCAGAAATAATGTTTATGCAAATGATACTTGATTATTGCAATGGAAAACTAGATTATTATAATAAATTAATTAAAGGATATGATGATTTTAAATTTAATTTATTTGTATACGGTAAGTCTGCTATTTACAATATTAAATATATTGCTAAATACGTTATATAACAGAGCTTATAATTCAACAGTATATATAATAAAAGATATTAAACAGCACATACAACTCTATGAAGGATATATTGAAACTTTTAATTATTGCTTAGAGAATGATTATGTATATGATATATTATATTTTGAAATGAATATTATGCATATCGAGTGTATACCAACAGAAAGAAATTGTTGTAACTATAATATTCATATTATTGAGCCATATGACTCATATATAACAAAAATGTGTAT
>Ga0247610_10008977_pt1 | contig 10111 bp, 10 predicted proteins | sample 174DNAGHGhighgp2_FD_193483 | JGI IMG/M metagenome (GOLD analysis project Ga0247610, IMG submission 193483) | Sheep rumen microbial communities from Palmerston North, Manawatu-Wanganui, New Zealand - 1742 DNA GHGhigh gp2 | ecosystem: Host-associated > Mammals > Digestive system > Stomach > Rumen... | reverse complement strand
AGAAATCTCCTCCACATTGATGACTACTGTATCGTTGGCAATAGCGATGGGTTCGATAATACCTTTGAATCGCCCATTGGTTATAACGGCAGCAGGCTTTATCAAAGCGAAGATATTACCCAAACGCTCAGCAGGGTTCTTCACGTCAAGGTTCATATAGGCATTGCCACTATATGTGATAGCCAAATCTGCCTGTAATGCTTCCACGCTTTTGGGCATAAACACAGCGACAGGGCGGTTTTTGAAACTCACAGCTTCAATGATCACACCTGCCGTTCTGCGAGCCAGCACATCAAGATCAGCAAAAGAGACCTTGCGTTCACCGTCGGTGATGGCATTACGTTTTGGCAACTGCCTAACAATCTCAACGAAATACTCAATCAAGTTGATTTTCATATAGATCCTATTTAACTTTCAATATCTTATCAAAGAACAGTCTGTTAGCAAGGTCGTTTAGTTTAACGAAAAGACATGTAGTCACTATAACCGTAACGATGATGGACAAAACATTTACAAACTTGTATGGAGTGATATGCGCTAACGAAAATGGACCGGCGACAAAGAAATAATGCACAAGGAACACATGGAATGAATACTTGTCGAAAACATCCACGATTTTTGGAACATTCTTCATATTCAGCCTTGACAAAAGATTAATTCCCAAAACGACAATGAAAACGCCCGAAACGTCATGAAACACGCGATTCAATGGATGGAAATAATTGGTTACTATATCAAATTTCAGGGTGACTAATACTATTAACGATATTTCAAGCAAAATCAATCCTATTTCATAAAATCTCTGTCTCTGATTATTCAACTGTACATAAAGATACCCTATCGCGTACAAGAAAATCCATGATGCTATAAAGACCCAAGGACCTGGAATCATCCAATATGACAAACCAACACATATCAACAAAATCGGCAAAACCCAATCAGCATAATTCCGTAAACAATGTAACAGTGGCGTCGTGAGATAGGCAAACATTATTGCCGTAATAAACCATAGATGCCTTATTCCTTGCACCATACCTCCTCCCATTGCAAATGGAATCCCCTGAAGATTAACGAAATTCAAAGCGTATGCCTTCCACGAAAACACTTCTCTATGGAAAAACAAGTATAAAGGAAGCACAACGATAAGGAATAGAAACATCGGGACATAAACACGTTTAACACGTCCCATTCCCCATTGTTTCCAATCGGAAATGATCTTCCTACCATACAAGTAACCACTTAATGCCAAAAAAACTTGCACACCAATATTGAACACAAATGCCCATCGGTTGGAATATGCTTGAAGTAAATGACATAGCACAATGGCTAACATTGATCCGACCCGAATATACTTTATTGCGTTACTTTCGGCTTCTGAAATCATCTCACTAATTTAACAAATAACCTCCATCAATCACCAAATTCGTACCCGTCACCCATGAAGAAGCATCCGAAAGCAAATAGATGGCACCATAAGCAATATCCTCAGGGGTACCATAGCGTTTCAAAGGATAACTATCCATCATAATATCCGTATGATGACTCTCTGCAAACACTTGATTAGTGAGATTCAGAATGTTGGTAGGTACCAGACCAGGATTGATGGCATTGATGCGAACGCCTTGTCCTGCCAATTCGAGAGCAGCACCCTTCAAAAAACCATTCAATGCCGCCTTTGAGGCATTGTATGACACATCGCCTTTGGTGCCGACAACCACACCAGAAACAGATTCAACCAAGACCACAGACGATCCTTTATGTATCTTTTTTGTCTTCACAAGCGAAGAAGTAATCATCATCGGCGCGAAGGCATTCACGCTGAAAATTTCCTCTAGGTCGGCACGTTTAAAATACTTCACGGGACACACCTGTGGGATTCCGGCACACAACACACAACCATCAAGTGAGGGCAACTCAGAAATCAACCTGTCAATTCCTTCTTGTTTCGATATATCTGCAGGTACAATCTGATGGCCGTCACCATCCATCATATCCAGGGTCTCCTGCAACCGCTCAGCATTACGGCCATTCAGAACCAGCTTGGCGCCCATTTTCGAACATTCGACTGCAATACCTCTGCCAATACCAGAAGAGGCTCCTGTCACCAAAACTGTTTTCCCTTCTAATGAAAACGGATTCATTATTTGTTTTCGATAAAGTTGGCCAGTTCCTCAATGGTAGTGCACTTGCGCAAGTCAGCGCCTGTAATGGTCTTGTGATAAACATCATCCACCATTGAAACGATGGAAAGGGCCGTCAATGAATTCCACTCATCAAGCGACTTGTAGTCAGTTGAAGGAGTGAATTCTTCAATCGGAGTTTCATCAAACTCACCAGCAAAGTTGTCAATAAATGCTTTAATGTCCATTATTAAATAGTATTAGTGATGAAATTTGACTTTATCAGTCATTTATTATGGAATAATCATGAATTAAGCCTTCATACGAAGGAATGTGCAATAAAGAGGTTACCTTGGAATAAGGTTTCATTCGACTTACAATCTTCTGAAGCGTGTCGTCAGTCCCTACTTCATAAAACTCCTTAACGCCATCATCGTCCATACGGTTGATGATTTTGGTCCATTGCACCGGATAGGTCATCAGTTTAATTTGGTTGTCAAGGATTTCTTGGGCATTGGTGTGTGGTTCGCCATCAGCATCTTGATAAATAGGGATAACGGCATCCTTAAAATTGAGTCTTTTCAACTCCTCTCCAAGGATTTCTCCTTCTTCAGCTGAATTGGGAGAATGACCTACACCTTTCATCGGAAGCACGATGGCGCGCTTCGCACCCATCTCCTTCAACACTTTGCAAGCTTTCTTTATGGACGCACGAGCACCAGTGATTACCAGTTGACCTGGCCCGTTATAGTTGGCAATGTAGAGCTTTTCTCCATCTTCGTCTCCCACTTGATTCAACACCTCTTGTACCAGCTCGTCGGGGACGCCAATGATGGCGCCCATGGCACTGGGATGCTTTTGGAAAGCCTCATGAAACACTTGCCCACGGATCATTATGAATTTCAATGCTTCCTCGAAAGAAAGCACGCCAGCCGTAACCAATGCTGCATATTCACCCAAGGAGTGACCTGCCACACAATCAGGTTGAATCTCATCCTGTCCCAACACAAGAGCCATTTCGTAAATGAAGATGGCAGGCTGCGTATAGCGCGTATCCATCAGGAATTCCTCAGAAGCACTAAACAAGATATCCGAGAAACGCTCTCCGAGTATTTCATTAGCCTCCTCAAACACAGCTCTCGCTTTAGGGAACTGATCATACAAATCCTTCCCCATGCCTTCTTTTTGGCAACCTTGACCAGGAAACAAAAACGCCTTCATTTTGATTCTTTTCTGAGTTTTTTCAACCGGCGTATCACTGCTGGAATCTCGTAATCGCCAGCCTCTTTATGCGCGAAATATTCATCTTTTAGGATGGCGGCATAACTGATATCATAGAAGCGTCCATTTTTAAAAGCAGCTTGACGGAAAACGCCTTCGCGAGTCATAAACATAAGGTCTTCGACCAAATTGCTAATTCTATGTCCCAACAAGGATTCGCCATAAACACGATTCAATCCTAAGCGTTCAAATGCATACTCAAACAAAAAGAGTACAGTTTCCACCCATGCAAAGCCGTCATTGTATTCTGGATCACCAATCACAATAGCCCCAGTTTCAGCAGAACTATTGATATAATGTATATTCGTCAGGCAAGCCCATCCAATCATTTTATCTGTATCTTTTGCACAAATAGCCCAATAGGCAGAGTATGGATGATGCATCATATGAGATTTCACCCATTCCAAATCCTCAGCGATACATGTCCTTTTGTTTAAGCCAACCGTTAAAGCGTTAAGAATGTCATCGTTTTTCCACTGATGGATTAGGGGTGCATCTTCTTCTTCAAATGCCCTAAAATAAACAGTCTTTTCCATTATAGTATCAATTTTCCTTTACTCGATTGATAGATAAAATATCCATCTCTATCTGCATTACTCTTAACTTCAGGCAAAGGACGATCATCAATTTCACATTCTACAATTTCTGGATACTCCGAGTGATGCCGAATAACCTCCCCAATTTGTGGCGTCAAAGCACTGTAAAAAAAGACCCCAGAATAGCCCATTTCACCTATCTGAGGCACTTCAAACTTGCCCACGGCCAACTCAATTGCTCCTTTCACCATATCATATCCTGTTGACAAACGCACCAAATCAGAAGTGATAAAATCGCCACCCATTCGCGCTCCAATTTCTATAATGTACAATTCTCCTCGTGAATTCAGTTTGATTTCAGTATGACTAGGAGAATTCTCTATTTTTAATGCGGTCAAGGCCTTTTCTACCATGGATTTAATCCGATTTGCCACATTCGACGAAATATCAGCAGGCTGGTGATGTTGCATTTCTATGAAATGCGGAGCCCCGCTTGTTACTTTATCCGTGATTTGAAGGATATAGTGTTTGCCTTCGTGACTAAGTGCCTCAACACTAAACTCCCTACCATCAACAAATTCCTCCACAATAGCCTGTTCTGTACAAGAGCGGCCATAAGCGACTAGCAAAGCCTCTTTCAGACCATCGAGAGAATCCAATTTCGTGATGCCCCGACTCCCACCACTGTCCAATGGTTTGACAATGATAGGATAGTGCATGCCTAAGTCTCCAATCACATCATCCTTCTTCATTTTCTTGTATTTCGGGACAGGAATACCGTGTTGTTCAAAAGCCTTCCTTTGAGCAAACTTTGTTTCCGTCAAACGAACACACTCTTCAGTATTGCTTACCAATCCCATGGCCTGAGCCACATAAACCACCGTTGGCAAAGCAGACTCCAAACTAAACGAAGTAATACCATCAATTTTCTCTTCTTTGCAAATCCTAAGCACTTCGTCTTTCTCCTTGAAGGAAACAGGATAAAACTTGTCGCAATATTGTTTGCAAACAGCGCCCTCAGCCCAAGCTATGCCAATTATATAATAGCCTAGCGCCTTGGCCTGCTTGTAAAAAGGTATAGATGGAGCATTGGCTCCTATGACTGCCAACTTAATCACAATAATGCTCTTTAATCGTCTCAACTATATTCTCCATATCATGCTCATCATACCTTTGATCGATAGGTATCGCAAGGATATGGTCATAAATATATTTTACTGTATCATCAATCAACACATCATCATAAACGACAGGCCAAATCACGGGTGCATAAATATGCCGTTCTGCAAAATCACGCTGTAAATCACCCCGATCATTTACATAGATCATGAAATAAAGCGGTGCCGAGTTGACTTCATCCATATTATCACAAAGAATCCGACAATCCTTTATGCCTTCAAGCTGATCAAGTAAGTATTTATAGTTTGAGTATCTTCTCTTTTGGTTTTCTAGTTTGTCTTCTTTCGCAAGCAATGCACACGAGATTTCAGACATTTTATGAGGAGCAATGTTATAATCCGTCATTTCAACTGCCATTTTGTTCAATCGGCGTGATATGCTTTTTACTTCCTCATTATCAGTTTGAAAATACAAACCTCTTAAATACATGGCATCCCTTTGAAGCGAGACGAAGTCCGTATTCTCCTCCAACAATGCATCAAATACTTCAGTTTGGTCAGCTAACTCAAGATATCCTCCATCAGGAATGGCGAACCATTTCCTGTAACTCCCGACATAATAATCAACGCAGGACAATCTTTGTGAAGAAAAAACGCATTGTGTTAAATCCACTGCAACCTTGCATCCCTTACCATGTAGATAATCCAACAAATCAATCTCGGCTTTATTTAGGTCTTTCCCATAATACGGATGGACAACGATTAAAGAAGCATGATATTGATTATATAAGTCTAGCACAGATTGGGTCTCAATACGCAATTGCAAATCGACAAGATAATAAACGCAAGTCCACCCCAACTCCATAAATGGAGTAATAACCGTGTCACAGGTATAGGCCGGAAGCAGAACCACTTTATTGCCTGTATCAAGATGTTGGGCTATATCGAACAACGCTTCTCTACACAAGGAATAATGAATACGATTAACGTCCTCATCCGCAGCGCAGAGGGATGTCAGCAAATCCTTGTCAAATAAAGGAAAGATACTACCAATATCTTTCATTTCACAACCACTTTCAACCAACCAGAAACATTTTTAATAACCTTATCCATCATATCCTCATTCCCAGACCTCAGCACCAGCGTACCTATAGCATCATTGGCACCTTCAAAAGCATTTATCCTATCGCCCTTTTCAACCCACAAATCTTCTTCTATCACTTCAGCTGGCAAATCCTTAGAGATTTCAAGACCTCCAAAAGAGCCTGCCTTGTCCGCATGAAGTATTACCTCAGCCCAATGGCCGTTATATGGTTTTTGCTCAACTTCAGGGACAGAATCGCCTACGATATAACGCGTCATAGCCGTAATCATGTCCACACCTGTAGCGTAGCGCAGCATCTCGCAAAGCCGATTACCTCCTCCACGCGGCGTGAGTTCCATAATGTACGGCTTACCGTCTGTCCCAATTCGTGTCTCTATGTTATAGATATTCGTCTTCATCCCAAGTAAAGTGATAAGACGCTGTATTTCAGAAGTCAAATAAGCCTCTTGTTCCTTAGTGTATGTCGATGGCCACGTATATGCCGCTGGCGTGTAAGGATTGGCCGCTTTTGCATCAAAATATTGTGCATTGAAGCTGACAAACTTCAACTTACCATCCACTGAAAAACTATCTGTATCAGACGAGCAGCCTTGTTTCTCTATGAAATCCTCAATGATGACATGACCAGAAAGTGATTTGTTAAAGGCATAAGAAACCGCAGCCTCCAGCTGTTTAGGCGAATCCACGCGAGTAACACCCTTGGAACCGGCAGAATCTGTAGGTTTCACAATCACTGGATAATCAAGTATTTCCTTATCAGCCATGGCATCAACAACACTCTCGTATCCTTTCGCCTTCGGAACATTGAAACCATGCTCCGCTAAAAATGTACGAAAACAATCCTTATTCTGAAGAATGCAAACCGATTCGTAAGGTCCAAATGAAGGCAATCCCATTTTTTCTTGAACATAAGAGGCACTCACCACCCCAGGATCCACGCCAAACGACATAATGCCATCAATCTGTTTTTCTTGGGCAACCCTCAACACAGCCTCCTTGTCAATAATACTCACATTCACATACTCGTCGCTATATTTGTGGGCGGTATTATTCGGCAGATAATCAGCTGTGATAACATAATACCCCTGTTCGTGCGCCGCCTTGATGACAGGCAGGAGGTAACGGATACCACCCAAAAGCATGAGTTTCTTTTGCATTATCTTACAATTATATTTTCAACTCTATCACCAAAGCGGGCGAAACCACGTTTTTACTATTATAAGCATCCATAAATAACCTGTCCTATCTGACTATTAAACTCAAAACCTTATCCACATCTTCTTCCGACAACCCATGATGCATCGGCAAGCATATCACCTCATTGGCAATCCTTGTGGACACGGGCAGATTTTCCGGTCTTGCCGACTCTAAACCACGATAAGTTGAGAATGTGCTAATCAAAGGATAAAAATACCTTCTTCCCAATACACCTTGCTCCCTCATCTTGAAATAGAGTTCATCGCGCGTCATGCCGTATTCTTCAGCATCCACAAAGATGGGGAAATAACTATAGTTGTGTTTCACGCCCGACATGTCGTCAAAGAACCGGATACCCTTCACGTTGCGCAGTGATTCTCGGTATCTGACAGCCACACGATGGCGTTTTTCTATGGCTTCATCCACTTGTTTCAAGTTCAGCAAGCCCAAGGCTGCCCTTATCTCATCCATCTTGCTGTTGATCCCAGGAGCTACCACCTCGGTCTCACCAGCAAAACCGAAGTTCTTCAAATAGTCAACCCGTTTCTTGGTTTCGGCATCTTTCACAATCAACGCGCCGCCCTCTGCGGTATTGTAAACCTTGGTGGCATGGAAACTCAAGGTCGACATATCGCCTTGCTTCAGAATGGATTCTCCATTCACCTCCACACCAAAAGCATGGGCTGCATCGTAAATCACTTTCAAACCATATTTGTCAGCAATGGCTTGAATGCGTTCCGTGTCGCACGGTTTGCCATAACAATGCACTGGCATGATAGCCGTCGTTCTAGGGGTAATCGCTGCCTCGATTTTGTCGGGGTCAATGCCACAATTGGAAGGGTCGATATCCACAAAAACTGGCTTTATGCCATTCCACCAAAGTGCATGGGTAGTAGCCACGAAACTATAAGGCGTGGTGATTACCTCGCCAGTAATGTGCATGGCCTGCAAAGCCGTAATCAGCGGTAATGTTCCATTGGTGAAGAGACTCAGATAATCCACACCAAGATACTCGCACAACGCCTTTTCCAGCTGTCGATGGAACTGGCCGTTGTTGGTAATCCATTTGCTGTCCCAGATTTCCTTCAAGATTTCGTGGAACTCGTCAAGGTTGGGAAGCAATGGCGAGGTAACAGTTATGTCGGCAGGTTTTTTCATTTCAGTTTGTGCTCAACGAAATCGAACTTCGGGGTAATGTCGCCTGGTTCCTTTCCCATATAGCCTCCTATAGCGACCTGACGATTGGCCAGTGTAAACGATATGATGTCACTATCTTCAGCCAAGCAATTGATATTGTTTGCTTGCTCAAAGGCCATGAAATCAATAGCATAGTTTCCCCAATTAAGGAAATTAGCAGGTATCATACATATTTGTTCATACTCGCCTGTCTCATGATGTTTGTCATAGCAACGCGTAGCCCCCGTAAAAGAGAATATCTTATTGCCTTGTTCGTTCTTCATGTGCAAAGTGATCCAGAACGAATCCATAGGTCTCGATATTCTATAGCGCATGACGAGTTCCAAATCCTGATCCATCCTCATCACATCGGAGTAGTCTCCACCTTTCTTCCTCATACCCATTTCATACAATTCGAAACCGTCACCCTTAATCTCAGGGATTTTCCAACTTTTATAGTTCTCCGCAGTACTATCACCACGCAGGTAATGTGTCACCACGGTATCAACGTCGCCGTCATCCACCAGCATCCCATTCTTCAAAATAACACCTCGTTTGCAAAGTGCTTTAATACTAGTCATGTTATGGCTTACAAACAACACCGTTCGGCCCTCGCCCTTGCTCACGTCTTGCATCTTGCCGATGGCTTTCTTTTGGAACTCCGCATCACCCACGGCGAGCACTTCATCAACAACGAGGATTTCAGGGTCAAGATGAGCGGCGACAGCAAAACCCAATCGCACGGTCATACCTGAACTGTAACGCTTCACGGGAGTATCAATATATCTTTCACAGCCCGAAAAATCGACAATCTCGTCAATCTTGCTTGTGATTTCATGTTTGGTCATCCCCAAAATGGCTCCATTCATGTAGATATTTTCCCGTCCGGTCATTTCTCCATGAAAGCCAGTACCCACTTCAAGCAACGAGCCAATACGTCCCCTTGCCTTGATGGTTCCTGTTGTAGGGCCGGTAACGCGGGAAAGCAATTTCAGCAAGGTACTTTTCCCCGCACCATTCTTGCCGATAATGCCTACCACATCGCCTTGTTCCACCTTAAAGTTGATGTCTTTCAATGCCCAGACATACTCGCTGTCGGCAGCGGTGGCACGGTCGTTCACCGAACCCACTTTCAAATAAGGGTCTTCTTTATGCAACACAGCCGTCTGCCACCAACGGTTGAGGTCGTGGCTCAACGTGCGGGTGGACACCAATCCCAGTCGATACTGTTTGCTTATGTCGTTGAATTCTATTGCTGTTGGCATAACCTAGTCAATATAATTTTTTAAGTAATTTGTCGATAATACGAATTGAGGTTGCATCTTTCTTCATAGCCGTATTCCTCAAATAAGAATGTACACACCTATCTAACAACCGTTGAGGGTCTTTCAAATCATAGCTTTGGATGAAAACAACGTCCCAAATGTCTAATCGGCGCAACTCTTTCCATGTATGCCTCGGGAAGCGTTCTACAATGTAATCATCCATGTAGCACTTCGAAACCTGAGTGTCGACAAGTCCTAGCAGATCGAAGCCGAACTTGTCGGTTTTGTACAAAAACTCATCGGGCAGTGGCAA
>Ga0247610_10008976_pt1 | contig 10111 bp, 9 predicted proteins | sample 174DNAGHGhighgp2_FD_193483 | JGI IMG/M metagenome (GOLD analysis project Ga0247610, IMG submission 193483) | Sheep rumen microbial communities from Palmerston North, Manawatu-Wanganui, New Zealand - 1742 DNA GHGhigh gp2 | ecosystem: Host-associated > Mammals > Digestive system > Stomach > Rumen ... | reverse complement strand
AGGCACGGCGCATGGTGTCTCATAATCACAAATTCGTATATGTTTTTCACATTGAAGATGATACGGTTATGTTGGATCGTGTATTGATAGGAAAGATGATCGTGGATTAGGTGAGTTTTATTTCCTCGACTATCGGCAAGATTATAGTGAAAACTGCGGCAAAGACACGAAATTTTGCCGATAACGGCAAAAAAAGAATTGTTCCAAATAGTTTTAGATGGATGTAATAATATCACCGCTCTTGTCGTTGTACAACCAAAAAGAGAAACAATATGAAAAACACATACGTTAGTATCATTCTGGTGGCACTCCTGTCTGTCTCTTGCGGGCGCGCGGCCAAGAAAACGACCGTGAAGGAACCGGTCTCGGAAGAGGCTTTGTTGGAGCAAGTGGCTGAAGAAGAGAATCTTTCGGAGTTTGAACGGACGCAATTCGTTCCGACGTTGGAGTCTCCCATTTGTTCGGACACCAACGCGGTCTATTGCGCCACGTTTCTGTTCGCGTGGGATGAAGTTCGCAAAATCGTCGGCACGCCATTGTCCATTTCCGATAGATACCGCGACCTGAATCTGCTCAACGCCTCCACGTCGTTCCGTGGTGTGCTGAAACCTGGTGAATATGAGGCCAGCGGCGAAGTGAAAGGGGATTTTATCTTCACTCGCGCCTCTTTTGAGAAAAAACTGCCATTCGACTTCAATCTTCGGAAATATGAGCATAAGCTGAAGTTTGACGGACAGAAGGTGGCTGCTTTCGGGGTGGATGGCGACGACCATGAGGATATGAAACGAATCGTGGAAATTCTATACTATAAAAACGATAAGAACTTCATTATTAAGTTGAAACCTACCGATGAAGAGCACGAAATCGTCCTTTTCAAAACGGAAAAGAAGTATAGGACGATGGCGGAGATGGCTACCGCGACGGATAGTCTGATCCAACTCGGGAAGAAAGAGCGGGCAGCGGCTAACAAAAAGTGGAAGTATCAGTTTCTGGGTGACGATGTGGTGATGGTTCCTGATATTGACTTCGACATCAGTACCTCATACAACAAGTTGGTGGGCAATATTTTTGAGGCGAATACTGAGACGTATAAGATTTTGAAGGCGTGGCAGCGTACGGCTTTCAAGTTGGACGAGGCAGGTGCGGAGGTGAAGAGTGAAGCGGAGTTTGAAATCGTACTGGCATGTGTAGAGCAAGAAGAGGAAGCGAAGCCGACACCCAAGAAGATGATATTTGACAAGCCATTTTTTGTGATGCTCCGCCGCACCGATGCAACAAATCCCTATTTTTGCCTCTATGTGGTGAACTCGGAGCTGTTAGTACGGGAATAGTGTGAGGTAGCGTGTCTCCGACACGCCGCTGGCACGTGTACGCACCGAACCCCACACTGCGCTCCACTTCGTTGCGCTTGTATGGGGTTATTGAGATTTCGTGCCTCCGGCACGCGAGGGGTGAACAAGTCTGCTGATGCCGTGTTTCTCGGCAAATTGGGTGACTGAGATGTATTCCATACTATCGGCAAGATTCTAATGAAAACTGCGGAAAAGATACGATTTTTTGCCGATGACAGCAAAAACAGGAAAGTTTGAAACGGGTTGGGTGAATACTAAGGAAAAATCCGACAGAAAATACTGTCATGGAACCAGAATGACCCATGCTACAGCACCGAGGCGATCTTGCGGACGGCGGAGAGACGGCGGAGGAAGGAACGGTCGCGCTTGGTGGTGATCATGTCGTAACGTGTCTGTAGTGCAAGCAAAGGCTCGGCGTCCAGATCAAGTGCGGTGGCAATCAAAATGGCCATTTCTGTGTTAAGTGGTCGCTTGCCATTCAGGATTTCGTTTAATTGCGTGTAGGAAACACCTATTTCAGCCGCCAACTTCCGTTGCGAGATGCCGCGATATTCTATTTCGTCCTTGATTACCTCGCCAGGGTGTGTGGGGGTATAAGGTTCTAACATGCTGACTTCTTTCTGTTTCATAATGATTACTGATTAATGGTTACTCAATTCAGTGATATTCACAATGGTCGCGATGGTTTCAGATCCTTCTACGTGTTCTTCAAACTCTATTCGATATTTGTCATTGACTCGGACTGAGGAAAGACCTGCTTTGTCACCTGATAGCTTTTCATAATGCAACGAGTTGTATCGAGCAAGTGACAAAACATTGGGCGATGTGAACATCAAATCAACTATTCTGGTGTATTTCTTGATAACACCAGGTTGGTAGCGATGCTTTTTGTCACCGCTTTCGCCATATTCGTATAGGTTTTGAAGATAGTCTTTTTCAAAAAACACTCTCATCGCTTAGTAAGTTTAAGACTGCAAAAATAATAAAATTTCGACACATTCACAAAAAAGTGAATTTTTTTTCTTATCGTTGATTCCTCTCCCTTTTCTTCGCATACTTCCCCTTCACAATCTCAAACGACCCTGCGACCAGCTCTTTGAGCAGTTCGTCGGCGATGGTCGGCAGGTGGATGCCAATCCAGTACTTGACGCTGAAGTGGCTGTCGGGGGGCGTCACGCCCTCGGCGGTGTCGAGCAGCTCGGGGATGCGTTCGGGCTGGCATTTCACCACCACTCTGAGGTCGTTGAGGTCGCAGTAGCAGAAGGTGTGCCCGCTGACGTAGAACACCAGCACGGAGTCGCCGCCGGGCATTTTCGCGAAGGGCAGCTTTTCCTCCACCTCGCCCAACGAGAGGCAATATTCACGGAATTCTTCGAGGTTCATGATACTTGCTTTTTTTATCGCATCTCACGTATCACAAGGAAATAATACGTGCGGATCCGTGCGATACGCGGAGATTAAAACTTCCCGAAATAATACTGCCCTTTCCCGACGCTCGCCTTGCCGTACTGGATGGCGTTTTTCGGGCAGTGGTGGAAACAGGCGTCGCAGTTGGTGCAGTTGCCGTGCCATTTCGGGCGACCGTCTTCCAAGGTGATGTTCTGCAACGGACACACACTCACGCACTTGCCGCATGAGATGCAGTCGTCGGTGCTGCGGAAAGGCTCGTCGGAAACCCATTTGTAGAAGCCTTTCCCGATGACGTTGGTCTTGAAGCGCGGGAAGATGCCCCTTCGCATTTCCGTCACGGATTTCTGTTCGGTGATGTTGGCGATGACCTCCGGCAGATGCGCTTTGGCTTTCTCGATTTTGCGTTGCGCCACCTCGGGCTTGTCGGTGCCCATGCCCGCCATGTTGACGTAGGTGTTGGGCATCTGGAAACAAAAGTCGGCGTTCAGCGTCAATCCGATTCCCTCCAATTGTTTGCAGAAAACCTTTTCGGCCACCCCGCCGTTGTCGCCGCAGGTGACCGCCATCCACACGTAGGCGGGCGGTTGCGAAAACTTCAGTCTTCTCACAAACTCCGCCACGAGATGTGGAGGCTGCCACGAATAAATCGGGAAGACGAAACCCACTCGCTCGCCTTCCGAAAGAGTGTATTCGAAACGGTTTTCGCGCTCGGCTTCGGGGATGAAAACGAGCGGCTCGTTAATCGCTTGCGCGATGCTTTCTGCAATAAAACGGCTGTTGCCGCATCCGGAGAAATAAAAAATCATAGTATGAAATATTGGTGTAAATACGATATTTTCGGGTGAAGATGAGCAAGGCTAAGAATGCTGATATAATAAGGATTTTACGTTGTTTCATAACATAGAATGAAAGTCCGCCCACAAAAAGAAGAAACCCTATTCCCCAATCAGTTCCAATGCTTTCTCCAGCAGCTCGTCCCGGCCGTCCCTGATGCCTTTGACCGTGGGCCAGACATAAATGTCGGGGATGATGCCGACGCGCTGGGTCTCCGTGCCGTCCGGATAGTAGATGCCGATGCCGGAGAAATAGGAACAGACCCCGCCCGGAAGCTGGATTATCAACACATTGCCGTCTGCACCTGCCGTCGTGTTGCCGATTACGGTGCTGTTCGGGATCGTGCGGTACATCATGGCGCAGAACTCCGCATGGCTTTGCGAATTCTCATCGATGAGAATGACGATTTTACCCCCGTAAGCCTCTTTACCTCGTCCTGTGTAAACCGGCTTTGTGAGGACAAATTCACCAGGGTTGCTTAAGTTTGGGGTCGTGGATTTGAAAAATGGCCTTGATTCGTCAGACAAAAGGCGGTAAAACGCATAATTGATGGTCTCATTCGGATATTCTCGCAAATCTAAAATCAGCCCTTTCGTGGGGTGCAAGGTATCCGCGATGCGTTGCACCCAAGCTTCGGTGATGTCATCCATCGACACATATCCGATGCTGTCGCCAAACACTTTGTAGCAAATACTGTCGGTTGCGAAAATGGGCGTCATCTCCTCACTGTTATATCGGGAGATGGTGGCCTCCTTCTGGACGCTGTCCGACAGAAATTTGAGACTGACGGTGGGCGTAAGGCCTGCACAGACCCACCATGCCACTTGCCGCAGTTTTGCGCGGTGGTTGGAGGCCGCATAATATTGGGACAAGCTGTCAACCCAATACGAAACCGGTTTCCCGTCGATGTGTGTGATGACATCCCCGATGTGCGGTCCAGAACTGTCGATTTTTGACGCATCCCAATAGCCGGAGACTACCAGCGTGTCGTTTTTCAAGAACCTCACCTTGAACGGGGGACGGTAATTTTCCGACGATTTAGCCGGTTTAGAGGACCAGACCACTCCGTGCGTGTCGTCGCATTGGGCAACCAGTTGTCGGACTGCTTGCCAATAGGATTTTTTGTCATCGGCGGATAGAATAGAAGAGATGTGCTTTTTCAAAATTGTATTCCAGTCTGTGTCAGTGAGTTGCTTGTATGGAAAAAAGTAATTTACCATGTTCCAGTAACGGTAAAGGGTCAGCAATCGGTAGCCGGCGTCAGGACACTCCATGTCCTCGTATGGGTTCTCGTGGATGAATTTCGCCACCTTCAGCCACGGGGATTGATAGGTTACGTAATAGTAGCCGTTATTGCGGTTTTGATAGACATTCATCAGCACTTTGTAGAGCTTCGGAGAGAGTTTGTCAGGATTAATCCACGACAAATCGGGCTTCAGAACAGCGTTCGTGTCAACGGGTTTAACGTCTTTGTTGACAGGAATCTTCCCGAAATGAGAAATCCATTTGACCAGGTATGCGTCGCGCTGCTTGTTGTCCGTAACTTGCAGGTAGCCGGGCAGCATCCGGAAAAGTTCGTGATCCCAATGGTAAGCGCCTTTGGATATAAGTGGGTGATGATATTTCAGAAAGCCCCAAACACGACCTAATAGCTCAAGGTTGTCCTCCAATTGTGGGGTTATTTCAGGAAATACCACGTCAGAACCATGGTCAAACACCGTGTCTTGGACTGGGACAGACACGTTGGAAGGTGTTTGTGCGAAAGAGATTGTCGCACAGAAAAGGAGAATGACGGTGTATAAAATTTGTTTTTTCATAATCTTAGATATGCAGATTTGTTTTTATGTGCAAAAGTAGAATTTTTTTATTCTTGTTGACGCAGTGTTCAAAAAAATCTTATTTTTGCACCCCGTATTTTTTAACTGTAAGCCATATTGTTATGATGAAAATCGGTTTTGATAACGGGAAATATCTCAAGATCCAGTCTGAGCATATCAAGGAGCGCATTGCGCAATTCGGACACAAACTTTACTTGGAATTCGGTGGAAAGTTGTATGACGACTTCCACGCCAGCCGTGTGTTGCCGGGATTCCAGCCTGACAGCAAGTTGCGGATGCTCACGCAGTTGCAGGATGATGCCGAGATTGTGATCGTTATCAGCGCCGTGGATATCGAGAAGAACAAGGTGCGCGGCGACATAGGCATCACCTACGATGAAGATGTGTTGCGTTTGCGTGATATTTTCATCGCCCGCGGTTTTTTGGTCAGCGGGGTGGTGATCACGCACTACAATGGTCAGGCGAGCGCGATGGCTTACCGCCAGCGATTGGAGCGCATGGGCATCAAGGTCTATTATCATTATCTGATAGAGGGCTATCCCACCAATGTCGATCTCATCGATTCTCCCGAGGGCTTCGGCCGCAACGAGTATGTGGAAACCACCCGTCCGTTGGTGGTTGTGACGGCGCCGGGCCCCGGCAGTGGCAAGATGGCGGTCTGTCTGAGCCAGCTCTACCAGGAGAACGAGCGCGGAATTAAGGCGGGTTACGCCAAATTTGAAACCTTCCCCATCTGGAATCTCTCGCTGAAACATCCCGTGAACATTGCATACGAAGCAGCCACTGCCGACTTGGACGATGTCAACATGATTGACCCGTTCCATCTGGAGGCTTACAACAAAATGGCGGTCAACTACAATCGCGATGTTGAAATTTTTCCCGTCTTGAATGCCATTTTTGAAGGCATATACGGCGAAAATCCATACAAATCGCCCACCGACATGGGCGTGAACATGGCTGGCTACTGCATTTCTGACGACGCGGTGTGTTGCGAAGCTTCCAAAGACGAGATCATCCGTCGTTACTTCACCGCGCTGTGCAACGTGGTGGACGGAAAGGCTACCGAGCAGGAAGTCAACAAGATATCATTGCTGATCAAGCGGGCGAAGATCACGGTGGAGGACCGCAAGACCATCACGGCGGCCCGCAAGCGCAAGGAGGAGAGTGGGGTGGCCTCGTCCGCTATCGAGCTGGCTGACGGAACCATTATCACAGCCCATACTAGCACGTTGTTGGGCCCGAGCGCTGCGTTGCTGCTCAACGCCACGAAGCATTTGGCGGGCATCGACCACGAGGTTCGGCTGATCCCGCAGGCCATGATCGAGCCGATCCAGAAGACCAAGGTTCATCTTTTGCACGGTCACAATCCGCGCCTGCACACCGATGAGGTGCTGGTGGCGTTATCCATGCTCAGCCTCAACGACGAGAACTGTCGAAAAGCATTGGCTTGTTTACCGCAATTAGATGGTTGTCAAGCACATACCACCGTTATGTTGAGCGAGGTGGACCACAAGATTTTCAAGAAACTGGGAGTGGGATTGACGTGCGAGCCTATTCGTAAAGGCAAGTAGAGACGCAAAATTTTGCGTCTCTGCCAAAATATCGCGTCTCTGCAAAGCTTACAATTGTTTCCTCTTAATTCACCTTGGTCATTTCGAAGCTGACAACATGGGAGGTCCCATCGTCGTATAGACGTAATGCGGACCAATCCATAGTGTTGTCGTTGATGGCAATACCCCAATTCTCACGATACTCTTGGCCATTGTCTATCCAGCGGGTGAAGAGCAAATCGCCGTCCACAAAGTATTCATTGAGTTCGTTGGTGGGACAAGGTATCCAGTTGTCCCCATCTTTCTCATAATACACATAGGTGCCGTCGGCCTTGTATTCCCAGCGGTGTGTTTGCCCGTTGTCGGAAGCGGCTTCTCCTTCTCCGCTTGTGCAGCGACCTTCCCATGTGCCGAGGATATTCTGCTTGTAATTTTCATCGACTTTGACGTAACGGACATCTTGTTTGACGGAGTTCACAAAGTTGCCGTCAACTGACTTCGTGATCGTCCTTTTTGCTAACATTTCGCTCTTGCCGATGGAGGACACTTCCAGTTCGATAAGGATGGTAGTATGTTCGTCGATGTGACCGGTGAGGGTTGCCTTGCTGCCGTCGATTTTAACATCAAATTCTTGTTGGTCCCACCACAAAACACCCGGCACCATAGAGGAGTTGAACGATGCGCTCATGAACGCTTTGCTGGGGGAAACAAAAGTAAGGACATCTAAGTCGTTGGTCAAAGGGTTAGTGCCGCCTGTGCTTTTGGTGGTTTCCCATTTGCCGATGATTTGTTCGGAGAGATTGATTTTATCCTTTTTGCAGGAGGAGGAAAACAGAGCCAAAATTGCCAGCAGGATCACAAATGATACTTTTTTCATTTTTTAATTTTTGAAGTTTATGGTTTGGGTGATATGTAAATTGGTTGATATGTAAACTTGAAAAAAAGAGCCAAGATAAACAAAAATCTCAACACCTTTGGTTAAAACACCCCCAGTATCCATGCGATTAAAACTCCGAGGTAGTTGCCGGCGGCGTAGCCGGCGAGGCCGATGACGATACCGCTGAGGAGCACTTTTCGATTGCCTAAGGCCTCCACGATGGGCGGCACGAACGGCGGCGAGCAGAGCAGACTGATGTGGCCTACGGTGAAGAGGTCTCCTTCCACCTTGAAAATCTTGCAGATGATGAGGTGCAGGATGATGGAGGTGATCATCACAAAGAGGATAAACCAGAGGATATGCAGCGAGCCCTTGATGGCGTGGATGTCGAACTTTGAGGCCACCACCAAGCTGAATATCAGGATGAAGAACATGCCTAATTCGAAAGTTTTGGGCAGGTTGCGCACCTTCGGGCTGAAGGAGGCGATGATGGCGAGGGTGGTGATGGTCAGGATGACGACCAACTCGTTGAGTTTACCCGTGATGAGTAGCGAGAGCCCCGCGCCGATGGCCAACATGCCGAGCGAGAGCAGGAGGCCAAGCATCATGCGCCCGAAAGTCTTTGGCTTTAGCATACCGTAGTAGTCCTCAAAACTTTCAGTTTCAAATGTTTCTTCTGTTTCGGCGGTGTCGCCTTCCGTCTTGGCGGGCAGCAGCTTGCGGAACACCTTGTAGCCGCCGGCCACGATGAAGACGATGAACGGGAAGGTGGCAATCTCCTCGAAGGTCAGCGTCAGGGTGATAATCGAGGGATCGACCTCTAACATGTTGCCGAGGGCGGAGAAGTTCATGGTGCCACCGGTGTAAATGCCGGTCATCATGGCAGCCACGCGTTCGAACTGAGGGATGCCAGCATTGCGGAAGATGAAGTATCCCGACAACAAGGCGATGAGGATGGAGGCCAGACCTCCGATAAGCACCGCCATGGTCTTTGGCAACGACTTGGTCCAGAGTTTGAAATCCGAGTTGAAGAGCATCAGCGGGATGGCAATCGGCACGGCGACGTTCATCAGCGTCTTTTGCATCGATTCGAGTGCCTCCGCTCCAGGTTCCGCGCCCGTGGGCAGGATGCCCAATAGGGCGGCAACGATGCCGACAGCATACGCCATAATGACGGTGCCGACACTTTTTGCCCATTTGAAATTGTTGAATATCAAGATGATGAGGATGGGAATGATGAAGTATCCGATAAGGGTAAGGATTGTAATCATAGGCGTTTGAATTTTCGATTTTAAGAATCTGATTTAGGTAAAAGCCATTCGTCGGTAAGGGTTTTCATAGTTTGATACGTTCGTTAGATACATTGATGTAGAATGGAGAAATGCGGCTTCCCCACTGGGCTTTTGGAAGAATCAGCGGATTGATAAGGATGCCCGTGGAGAGTTCTATTTGATATAGTGGAGAAAAGATGGTGCTCTCCATTTGTGTGGAAACCACAGGAGAGTCCACCAATATGAGCAGATCGATATCTGAGTCTTCGCGTGCATCGCCTCGCGCCTCACTGCCGAACAGCCAGCTTTCCAGAGGAAGCGGTAATGCTTTCAGTGCCGTTCTGATGGCATCGGTGATTTTCTTCCGTCTCATTTTGTTCTAATTTTTCGGCAAAAATACAAAATTTTTTGTACTTTTGCAGCCTCATTAATATAATAAAGAAAAAGAGTTAATATGCGTCCTGATTTTAGCAATATCGACTTCAAGAAACTCCCCCAGAATCCGACGGATTTCCGTCAGTGGGAGAAAGATAACAACATCATTTCCAATTGGATGACCTCCGAGCAGATCCCTGTCAAGCAGGTCTATGGTGCCGACGATTTGCTCGGCATGGAGCACCTCAACTACGCGTCGGGCATCCCGCCGTATCTGCGCGGGCCCTACTCGATGATGTACGTGTTCCGCCCGTGGACCATCCGTCAGTATGCCGGTTTTTCTACCGCCGAAGAGTCCAACGCCTTCTACCGCCGCAACCTCGCCGCCGGTCAGAAAGGTCTCTCCGTGGCCTTTGACCTCGCCACGCACCGCGGCTACGATTCCGATCACCCGCGCGTGGTCGGTGACGTGGGCAAGGCCGGTGTCGCCATCGACTCCATCCTCGACATGAAGATCCTCTTCGACCAGATTCCGTTGGACAAGATGTCCGTCTCCATGACGATGAACGGTGCGGTGCTGCCGATCCTGGCGTTCTACATCATC
>Ga0247610_10008974_pt1 | contig 10112 bp, 9 predicted proteins | sample 174DNAGHGhighgp2_FD_193483 | JGI IMG/M metagenome (GOLD analysis project Ga0247610, IMG submission 193483) | Sheep rumen microbial communities from Palmerston North, Manawatu-Wanganui, New Zealand - 1742 DNA GHGhigh gp2 | ecosystem: Host-associated > Mammals > Digestive system > Stomach > Rumen ... | reverse complement strand
ATTGAATTTATGGCTTCTGAAAAGAAACAAAACCGTGTTGACGCTATTATGCCAGCAAATAATCCTGATGGAGCTGATAAAGCTGGTCGTGGTATGACAGTACCTTTACAATGGTTTGATGAGTTCGCTTTTACTAAGTTTAATGAGATAATTGCTTCATCTTCTGCTCCTGCATACTCAAGAGCATCAGCTTCTGCTAAAGCAAATGGTAAATATTATTTTAAATTAATTACAACTACACCTAATAATATTGATATACCTGAAGGAAGATTTTGTAAATCATTAATTAATCAAGCTGCTGTATTTACTGAATTTATGTATGAAATGGATAAAAAACAATTAGAACAATATGTACTTGATAATTCATCTAACGACTGGGTATATATTAAATTTACATGGGATAAATTAAGAAGAGATAAAGCATGGTATATTAAAGAATGCCGTAACCTTAATAATAATCTCTTACTTATTTCTCGTGAAATTGATTTAGTATGGACATTATCTCAAGATAATTCTCCATTCTCTGAAGAGCAATTAAGAAGACTTAGAGATTTTAAAAAAGCTCCTGCTTTTGAATCTCCTGTAATGGAAGAATATCCTAATTTTATTATTAAAATATATGATGAAGCTTTAGCAAAATCATTTATGGAAGAAGTTCCACCACCTGAATCAGTTAAAAAATGTTATGGAATTTCTGTTGACGTATCTGGTGGTTTAAGACAAGACTCTACTGTAATTTTATTTAATGATCCAGATACCTTAGAGACTGTTGCTGAGATAGTTTCAAATACTATGGATACTGTTGCTCTTGAAGACATTTTAAGGAATATAGCTGATACTCCACAATTTGAATATGCTTTCTTTATTATAGAAAGAAACTCTTATGGTTTAGGAATTCTTCAGCATTTAATTCAAGATGATGATATGAAAAGAAAAGTATTTTATGTTGAATATACTGAAGATGGTAAAAAAGTAAGAGATAAAGATGTCACTTCTGTTAAAGATGATAATAGATATAAAAGAGAATATGGTATAAACACTGATAATTCTACTAGACCACAAATGATTGCTGATATTAGTAACTTTATTAGAGAAAGACCTGAAGTCTTTATTTCTGAAATTTTATTACAGCAAATAGGTACATTAGTAGTTAATGGAAAAGGTAAAGTAGAAGCTACTAGAGGAGAACATGATGACGCTGTTATGAGTAAAGCCTTATTTATATATGCTTATGTAGAATGTCAAAGAATATTTAAGAGATTTAGAAATAGAAAAACTAATAATCTTTCAAGATCAATAGCTATGATAACTAAATTTAATAGAATGGATGATTATCAAAAAGAAAGAGCCTATAAAGAAAAAATGGCTAGAGAAGCTATGATCCACGGATTTGAAAATCCTGAACATATTGAGCATCCTAATACTAGAATTGGGCAAATTATTTCACTTAATTCACCTAATTTTCAGGCTAACGATTTCAATCCATTATATAAGAAAAAAATACTAAGCCCTGATGACTATTTAGTAAATAAATAAAAAAACAAGCGATTAGAGATTTTTATAGGATTTTACTATGGAAAATGAAAAATTCATAGATAGTGTTTTAGGAGATTTAAATCTCTTTAATGGAGATCTTAATGAATCTGCTGAAAATTTTAACACTATTCTTTCATGTTCAATGAAGTATGTATTGGACAATCTTATATTAAATAATATTACCGATAAAATTTCTTATGAGGAATTTATATCAAACTCTACTAGTAAAAATTATTTATTAATGCTTAATAAGAAAATAGAATTTCTTATTTCTAAATCTGATTCTGAAGAAACTAAAAATGAAATCAAATCAGCATATACTGAAGTACTTTATTCTGTTATAGAGAAGCTTGAAGAAGTATTTAATTTTCAATTTGAAGAATCTACTGGTTATGAAAAGAGTTCTTTAGATTATGATGACTTAGTTCAACATACAGTCGCTTTGTATGACTTTTTAATTATTAATAGATTCAAGAATATCATAGAATATCTGTTCAGAGTTATATTTTATGATAGAAAAAATTATTCTGCAAATCTTAAAAAGAAAGTAATTGATAAGAAGAATTTCACTTTTATTTCTCTTAAGAAGATATTAAAAATAGATGATGTTATAGTTATTTATTTTCTTAGAGAGATTATTAGAGAAATTATAAATGATGGAGTTAAATTTAAAGATTTTATGGATCAGATTGAAATTGAAAATAATGGAGAAATTTCAAATACTATTGCCAGAAGACTTATATATGAAGATAATGAAGGAGTAGTATCTTCTTTATTTAAATCAATAGAAGATCCTGATATATTTTCTTGTATAGTCACTAATGTTAGAAATAAATTAATTGAAGTACTACCAAAGAAATCAAAAAGCGAAGAAGAATAAAATGTCTGAAAAAGAAGAAAAGGAAATAGAAGGTTCGGAGATAACTCCGAGCCTTCCTGTTACAAATTTAAGTCTCCCTGAAATTAGAGAAGATAATAATGGAAATATTACTAATATGAAATTTACACTAGTTCAAAAAGAAAATGAATTTATAGAAGCTATTGATAAAATATGTGATCTTTTTCAATCTTCATATTATCCCATTTGTAGGTCTTTTGCTCACTATATAGGTTTTGTTAGAGGTAGAACTACTGAAGATATATTGGATAGAGGTAAAGTTCTGTTTCAATTTATTGATGATGATATTCTAGGAAAAGAAATTAAAGAAGTTACTAAGAAGTTATTAATTGAAGCATATGAAGATTTTAAAAAGACAGATAAAGCTTCTGAATATTTCTATGAATTCATTATTGAATTCGGTAGAAAAGAAGATGATTTCATTTATGATGAAGAGACAAAAAGTTGGACTGCTTCTGGTGCTGCATATGATTATTTTCCATTAATTTCTCAAGAAGAGACTGAAAGAAGACTTAAATTATATAAAGAGAAAATGACTAAAGAGATTATTCTCCAGAGAGAGAAGATGTCTAAAGAGTTAGATATTACAGTTCAACTAAAAGAGATATGTAATAAAATTGAAGAAACTCTAAAAGAAAATGATAATGAAGAATTGAGAAAGAGATTAGAATATTATAAAAAGAATATAGAAGCTATTGAGACATATTCTCCTCTTAAAAAGGTAGATATGAATTTTATGAGTAAAACCTTACCTAAAAATATCAGATCTAAAATAAATGTATTAGCCCTTAAAGTAAATAATATATTTAGAAAAGATGATAAGAGTGATAAAAACTTCTTTGATATAATTGAGAAATTAGAAAAGATAATTGGAACAGAAAAAGCAATAGATATAATTTTAAGATATCTTATTTTTGTTGCTAGTAATCATTATCATGGATATAAAATTTTCTGTATTAAATTTATTAATGACATGATTCGTCTTAGATTTAATTTACTTAATGATTATGGTAAAAACATTATTAAAAAATTAAATGAGATTCTCTAATTATGCTATTAAAGAAAGTAAACAATCTTGATGATTGCGAAAAAATAAAGAAAATATTTCATGAAATATTTCCTGAAGAACCTAAATATGATTGTATAGATTTTATTAATTCAGTTACTGGTAATCATAATTATAATAGATTAGAATATTATACTGTAGTAAGAGAAAAAATGTTAGACAAAGATATAATGGGTTTTTGTGGTATATATTCTGAAAATAATGAAGATGCATGGATAGGATGGTATGGTATAAGACCTAAATTTAGAAGAAGAGGTTACGGAATAGAATGTTTACATATATTGTCTGCATTGATAAAAAGTTATGGATATAAATATATTAGACTCTATACTGATAAAGTTTTAAATAATAATGCTTATAATTTATATTTAAAAGATGGTTTTATTGAAGATTCTAAATGTGATTATAATTTTGTAACTATGATTAAAAGTATAAATAATGACAAGATTCCTAAATATAAATATTGGAAAGAAATTCCATTAGGATTTGAATCCGAACCACCTCATCATTTTAATTAAAAAAAAAAATAAAAGTGTATACCCTGAATTGGGTATACACTTTTTAAATTAGAGGCTAATAAATTAGCTTTCCTTTTCATACTTCTTATATTCAGTCTTGTCTCCTTCTTTTGGCTTACCTTTCTTATAAGAAGCACAAGAGAAGAGAGCACCCATAAGCCATCTATTAATTTTAATTGTAGTTGCACCTACTTTAGCAGATTTCCAAGCTAAATTCCTAAGACCAGCACTCGTTTTTCTAAGTTCTGCTGCATTTGAAGGTTCACCACCTTTAGCATTTTTAAATGCATCAGCAAATGCCTTATCTTGATCAGAAATTAATTTCTTAAAAGTCTTACTTGCTGAATCTGCAGCTTTCTTACTATTTTCAAATGTTTTAAGAGCTGCATCCATAAGATTTTTCCAAGTACCTAATGGAACATCCTTAAATTCACCTTTTTCTTTATCTCTTTTGACAGCAATCTTTACATCTTGAAACTTTATCTTCAATTTATTAATAATTTCTTTTTTTGTATCTTTATCAAAATCTGTTTCATAATCTGCTTTTGTCTGTGCTATTGAAAAAGTGGCTTTTGTAGCTGCATCTACTTCACTAAGAATGTTCTTTGTATCAAGAAGCTTGGCAGGAACCCAAACAACAGCAGAACCATGAAGCTTATTAATAGCAACCTGAATCTGCTTTCTGCACCAAGTAACGGCAACCCAGAACCAATGAACAACCTTTTCAATAGCCTTGGTAATCCATTCCTTGATCTTAGCCCACCATTCCTTAAGCTTGTCCCAAGCATCGCCCATAACACCTTCGTTAAGGACTGATTCCTGATACATGGCAAACTCTTCACGCATGGCACTAATTTCAGCTTCATTTAAGCCTTCAGCACACTCAAGAAGAGCTTCGTCAAGTGTAGTATCTTCATCAAAAAGAGTAATATTATTCGCTTTAGCGTAAGCTCTGATTTCACTAAGAGCTGAACCATCAGCACTTACTGAATCTTCGTTAAGGAATAAAAGTTCCATTTGATTTCCTTTAATTTTGATTTTTTATTGAACTAAAACTTTTATAATTATTAGTTTATTAAAAACTTCTTATTATGAGAAATAATCATCAAAATTTAATTTCATTTGAAGGATTTACAAAAAATGAATTGCTTCAAGAAGAATTTCTTGGAGGAAAAATTAAAAATATTAAAAAGATGGAAGAACTTTTTGATTCTATCTCAAAAGTAGATGCACTTGAAGAATATAATCTACAAATAGCTAAAAATGACTATAGTTTATCAAAAGCCAATGCAACAAAATCAGCTAAGCTTAATACAAAATATGTTGATTTAAGTAAAATTAATCAAATAGCATCTAAATTAGAAGATTTAATTTGTAAAGAATTTAATTTTGCAGATGTTGCTATAGAATGGAATAATCCTGATATGATTGGAATGGGACCATGTACTATGCCAGTTTATCCTAGCTATTTTGATTTATTAATGGGTAATTATGATTATAAGATAGTTAAGACAAGTGAAGGTGGTTATAAGTGGGCTTCTAGTAGAGGAAAATATGCTTGGATTAGCATAAATTTAATTGGTTTTACAAATGTAACTTCTAAAGAATGTATGGCACTTTTACTACATGAAATAGGACACTCATTTAATAATTATAGAACTACTTGGCAAAAAATTTATAAAACTTCATTAACTCCCATGCTTGCTTGTTATAAATTCTTTTATTTTTTTAGATCTAAAATTACTAAAAAGGCTTCAGAATTATCTATTCTTAAAAATTTAAGTCAAATTAAAACAACTATTTTAGATAGATATATTGCATTCTTAGCTGATTCTCAAAAAATAGGTATGTCTGTTTTAACAATTTTAAATCCTGCAATTATATTAATAAATGCAATACAAAGATTTTTTAGAACTTATTGTAATGTAGGAAATTTACTTACTTTTGGAATGCATTATGAACATGAGCTTCAATCAGATAATTTTGCAATGATTTATGGTTATGCTTATCCTCTTGCAAGTTGTATGAAAAAATTTAGAAATTTCTCTTCTGGTAAAAGTATTATAAATGGAAACTATTCTCCTTTTATTCATTTTATGAATAAAATATGCAATTTTACAGGATTATTAATTGCTTTATATGATGTACATCCTAATATGTATCAAAGAATGTTAAATTCAAAAAATTATATTGAAGGAGAAATGAAAAATACTAAAAATGCTAAAGCTAAAAGATTTCTTAAAGAACAAAGAGATGGAATTGAAAAAGTAATTAAAGCATATCATGAACAAAATGAATTTAAACCTTTTGCTAAAGCTGCTAATTATATAGATAAATTTAAAGAAACTATTTTCTTTGTAGATAGATCTAAAGAAAATAGTTTTATGAAGCAAGGATATTCTGATAAATAGAAATAATAATCTTTAATTTAAAAAGTGTATACCCTGAATTGGGTATACACTTTTAATTTTTTTTACTTAGCAAATCTAAACAAGTTAAAAGTTTTTACTCTAAATGAAAATATCATTTTGACTAATCTAATAGCTGCTTTATCTAATTGAATAGAATATTTCGCTACAGAAGTAGGTGGTTTTTCACCTTGTTCTATTCTTGTTTTTAGCTCTTTTAAAATTTTCAAATGTTTTTCTAAAAAGTTTTTACAAGTAGTATAAGCTCTTTTATCTACTTTCATATCATTAGAAAAACGACTCAATAATGAATTAAATTCGCTTTCAGACATTTCAATATAATTATCACATTTATTTATATTCTCTTTACATTCATAATAATAATCATACTCATCATTAAGTCTATTAATAGCTTCCTTTGCTTTATCATAATCCATTTTTTCACTTACCTGTTTCATATGATTTATATTAAAAAATTTTCTATCATCATCTCCAACAGTATCATCATCAATTTTATTAAATGTTTGTTCCCATTCATCATAAGCAGAATACCAAACATTACTTACCCATTGCCATTTTATTCCTCTTCCAGCATAATCTTTTAAAACTGATTTTACCTTAACTGTTTTCTTTTTCTCTTCATTAAATATAGAAGCTTCTTCATTAAATACTTTTCTTACAATTCCTCCTACAGCTCCCAAAATTGAAGTGATAGCTGTTGTAATAACATAACCTAAAAATTTTACAGCATTAATAATAAAATTTATAGCTCCTGCAATTAATTTCTTAAAAAATTCTAATATTCCACCTTCTTCATTAAGTATTCTACTTTCTTGTTCTTCTTTAAATAATTTAAATTCATCAAGAGAACATTCTAAAATTAATTTATGATATTCTTCAATAGATTCTAGATAAAGTTCATCAGCTTCATCAAATACTTCTTCAAAGAAAAAAGGACTATTTAAGTCTTCTTTACTAATAGAAGATTGATCTTCTTCTTGTAAAAATAAGAGTTCCATATGTTTTTTTTTAGTTTTTATGGTAATTATAAGTTTTTAAAGTTTAATTTTATTTAAATTAGTTATTTCATTTGCTAAATATTCACAAAAACTTTCTTCTTCCATTTTATTTTCTTTAACATGGTCTAGATATACAGTATGGAATTTTTCCTTTTTAATCTTTTTATTAATATCATATTTAAATCTATCATCACATACATTATTATAAATTTCATGAGCTAATTCATGTGCTATTATTAATATATTAAAATCTCTTAAAATTAAATTTTTAACTTTGTAATAATTCATTACATCTTTTATATTAGGATTAATATATATTTTTTCTAATTTAGTCCAACATCCACCATATTCTTCTTGTTTTAATTCATGGCATGGTTTTCCATTACTATAAACTGGTTGAGAACTTATTTCTAATTTCATATATGATAAATCATATTTATATAGTTCTTTATATTTAGATATAACATATTCGAAATTCTTTTTAATTAAATCTTTATTATCATTCATATATTTATTATAATCTCTTATTTTCAATCCATCTTTACCAGCAAATATTATTATTTGCGGTAAATCATAAAACTTTAATTTTCTTTTATAAGCATTTTTATAATAAAATCCTACAATGTCATTATTTATTTTCTTTAACCTTTTGTTATAATAGAATAAAAGATTATTTTCAGAATTAATTAGAACTAATTCTTTTTTACCATGACACTGCCAAATAACTTTATAATTTTTAACTTGATTATAAGAAATTTTAAGACTACATCCATCACTAAAAACATCATCATTTATTCCTTCACTAAAGAAATCTATAGGAGTACAGTAAATTCCCCAATCTCCAGAATAAGGTTCTTTTAATATATCTTTATAAAATTTATCATATCTATCTTTAAAATAATCATCTAATTTAATTCCTTTTTGTTTGATTCTTTCTTGATAAGTACCTCTAGGATCATTTAAGAAAGATGCTGATATAATTCTTTTATCTTTTAATATATCATCCATACCTTCTTTTGTATCATAATGATACAAATAAACTTTATCTACCATTTTTAAAATCCTTTATAATAGTATGTAAAAAAAGAGAGAACCTTATATCTTGGTTCTCTCTCTTTAATTTTCACATTGATTTATTATTATTGACATTCATAACCTGAATTTACAAGAATTTGATATTGTATTTTAACTCTATAAATATGATTTCTTCTATTAATTGAATTTTGTACTATCTTATCATTTTTAATATTTAAAAAAGCTCCTTCAAGATTAGTAGAAAATTTATCTTCAGAATCCCAAGGAAGCATTACATCAGTAAAAGTTCCATTAGATTTAATAATCTCACAAGAATCTATAGTAGAAGTAATATACTCATCTTCCATTAAAAATTCATATCTCCTTACAAAGAATGTTTTAGTATCTTTATGAATTATCTTAAATTTTCTTTCATTTCCATATCTAGAATGAAGTACGAATTTTTCACATTCTTCCATATTAAATAAAATTGCATCTTTATAATCTTCTTCACAGAACCACACTCCTTTATTACTTTTAGTAATTACACTTGGAGTTTCAATAACTTGATATCCATTAACTACTCTATCAAATTTAAATTCAGGAGCAATAACAAATCCTCTTTCAGAAGTTATAGATGAGGGGAGCAAAAAAGCTCCCCCCACAATCTTTAAGAAGTCTCTTCTATTTGTTTCCATACTCTAATAATATGATTTTATAAAAAAGTTAGACTAATATCAAATCTTTACGAGAATTTTCTTCATTATACATTTTCTCATAAGCTTTATAATCAAACTTTAATTTCTTTAATTCCTCATTTAAGACTAAATAAAATAATTTATATTTAGATACATTTAAGTTAAATAGTTTATTATCTGAACTCATATACTTAATAATACCTAATTTATCAAGATATTCTACTCCTTGTGTACTTTTATTAAACATCAAGTGATGAAAGAATAAACCTAATTCATCAGATGAATAGAATAATTTTATTAAATAATCTATATTTGAATTAAACCATTTTTTATTAAAATATCCTTTAGGAAATAAAGTTCCATGACCAGAATTAAATAATAAGATTCTAGACTTAATAGAAGTATCTGTATAAGTCAACTTATGTATTCTAAATATAATCTTATATTTTTCATTATAATCTATTTTATTCATAGAATAAGCATAAGCAGTATCGTTACTTTTATCTTTATTCTTTTCTGTATAGAACATTTCTAAAAATCTATTAGAAAGAATAATATCATCATCAAGTATTAATATATCATGGGTATCTCCGTATTCTAGCATGGCATAATAAAATTTAGAATATGATCTATATTTACTATTAATATATCTTATTTCAAAGTGTTCATATTCCTCTTCAAAGTTCAATATCTCTTTAATAAAAATATCATCTTTAGTTCCTTGAAAGTATAAGATAAATTTATAAGGAATTAAAGTCTGATTTAAAACACTCTCCAGACATCTAAATAAATTTTCTTGTCTTTCAGGAATGGAAGTCATTGAGACTATTAGGTTTTTGTTCTCTATCATTCTTTAAATCCTCTTTAAATTCAACTGGAACACCATTATAATTTTGAATCAAGAAATATTTGTTTATATAATCTAACTTTATATTCTTATTAAATAAAGAAATCT
>Ga0247610_10008973_pt1 | contig 10112 bp, 6 predicted proteins | sample 174DNAGHGhighgp2_FD_193483 | JGI IMG/M metagenome (GOLD analysis project Ga0247610, IMG submission 193483) | Sheep rumen microbial communities from Palmerston North, Manawatu-Wanganui, New Zealand - 1742 DNA GHGhigh gp2 | ecosystem: Host-associated > Mammals > Digestive system > Stomach > Rumen ... | reverse complement strand
AAATAACAATTATTTTTCGAATGACATTGGATTTTTTGCGATTTTCACATTATTATTGCTTCTTTCCACCTTCCCTGCATGCGTAATTTTGAATTTATACATATTATCAACTATAATCCCTTGTTCACCAAGGAGCATCTCGGCGCGGTGCAAGGAGACGCACTTTCCTACCGCGTGACTTAAGTCAAAAAGGTTTTCGACTTAAGTCAAAAGGTCTCGTGACTTAAGTCAAAAGGTCGTTTGACTTAAGTCAAGTGGTTGCCTTCTGCGTCACTTCGCCTGAGAAAGTGCGTCACTCTCTCGAAGAAACTGCGTCATTCTCTCCCAGAAAGTGACGCACTTTTTGGATCAGGAAACATGAAAAACCTCGTTTTTCACCATTTTTTTGCATAAAACATGCCAAAGTGGTGGCATTGCTACCACATTTTCAGTATCTACCACCGCACCACATTTGCCCATATACAGGGCATTTCAGGTGGTCTGTGGTAGCGTGGTAGCAAATTTCTCAAAATTCTCACGCGCGCGTGAATAACTTACCATATCAAACCGTGAAGATTAAAAACTTTTTCTGTAAACGCCTAATTTTTCCCCTGTTTTCTTTGCTGGTTTCCAAATAATTTGTATCTTTGCAGCTGACTCAGTTAGTCCACAGCTTCGGCTGGCAGCAATGCAGGGCTGGGGCGCAGGACATAGGGTTAAAGACATTTTGATAAAAAGGACGTTTACGAACGTTATCTTCGACGTGAGAATCTCGCAAATTCACAAGCCAAGAAGAGAACGCAACAAGACGTCCACATTGGGTGTATTGTACTCTGCCCCTTTTAGGGGTGTCGTCAATATATCTTGGCGTGGGCTATCGAGTTGCTTATCCTTGGCAAGGCAATGCGAGAGCCCTCACGTGGGATAAGCGAGTAGAGCACCCACGTCTTTCCGTATATAACTACTAACCGCTGAATCTGGGTGACTATAAGCACGAAAGAATGTGCCTATGGCAGGAATTACTTTTAGAAGAATCTTTCATCCTGTAGGACAAGGAGCTTTCTTTACGGAACAACTACTTTCACACCCAAGTGGTGAAGTTTTGTTTAATGTCGTTTATGATTGTGGAAGTAAGACCACAGGTATAAGTTCTAAGATGGAAAATGAAATCGACAACATGTTTGAAAACAGGCATATAGACTTCCTTTTCCTTTCTCATTTTGATGATGACCATATCAACTATGTTAAGTATTTGCGGTCTCAAGGATATTTAGCAGGAGCCAAAGTGTTCATCCCATTATTGTTTGAAGATAATTTTCTTTCAGTTACCCCTTTCTATCTAAATTATCAGTATCTGAAAGAAGAATTAGAGGAAGGTGGTATAAAAATCATTAAAGTCAAAATGGATGATGGAGATACTTCTGGAAGAGAGTTTGCTATAGAAGATGTTCCTGAAGAGATAGAGAGTGGAACCATAATAACATCATCTAAAACTAACCCATTATGGTATTGGGTACCGTTTAATATAAAATATCATGAGCGGATTGAGGAGTTCAAAAGGGCATTAGAAAGCGTTGGTATCGATATAGACAAACTTCTAAAGCATGGCGAAGACGCTTTCGAAAAAATCAATGAATTAAAAAGTATTTATAAGTCATTAAGCAAGGATAAAGGGGATGGCTATGGTACTTTCATTAATCTGAATTCTCTTCAGATGATGTCCTACCCCGCATCACCTGATTATTGTAATGGATATAAAAGAATAACAGTCTGTGATTCCTATTTTGGTGATTATTATAAATGGAATAACGGCTATATGAAATACAAGTTTACAGAAAAGGAGAATCTATATCCTGGCTCATGTCTTTATACAGGTGATACTTCATCTAATTCTCCTTATATTTGGAATACTCTAATGAAAAAGATAGACCATTATTTAAAAGCTAATCTTGTACTCTTCCAGATACCTCATCATGGAAGTAAACACAGCAATGATAAAAGAATTGTCAATGAAGATCGAATCTATGCAGCGTTCACAAATTTTGATGCAAATCGAAAGAAACTAATCTATGACCCCAATATCAGCTTGCAATTCTATTTGCATCGCAAACCTCTCATCTTAGTTACGGAAGACGAAGCTTTCAAGTTTGAAGAATGTTGGAACTTAAACATATAGTCTATGTGTCTTACAGAAGAAATTTTTGAGGAAGAAGTACAAGATATACAAAATTCGGAGATTACAGTTGAAGCTAATCCATCAGTTATCGAAGAATATGATATAAGTATAAGCATACAGGTTTATCCTGTCAAATCTGAAGAAGAGAAAAAAGTAACAAAAAAGATTGAACGCATTTGTAGAATATTTCAAGGCATTATTATCTCGAAAAGTACTAATATATTCATAAAAGGAAGCTTTGGAACGAACCCTTTTCATTGTTATAGTATGGCTCGTGCTATATCTTATTGTGTTAGCATTGAAGGCGGTTCCGATAGTTTTGCTATCATAAAATTCTATCGGAGAAATTATTTGTCAGGAGAAACGACCTTTATTTATGAGGATTATGTGACTCCTGGATACACTATAGATACATTAAAATTAGAAAGATTTATAAAAGAAAATCATTAAAGAGAAACAATATGAAAAAGAAATTATTATTGTTTATGTTTATGCTTTTGCCTGTATTGGGTAATGCGCAAACATTGATTGACGGTATCTATTACAACCTCAATTCATCAGATAACACAGCATCAGTAACAAATAATTCTAACAGCTTTTATTCGGGGAGTGTGGTTATACCAGAACGAGTCTCCTACGAAGGTACTACATATTCGGTAACTTGCATAGGCAATGATGCTTTTAATAATTGCACGAATCTAACTAGTGTTTCTATCCCTAATAGTGTCACGTCAATTGAGTCTAGCGCTTTTGGCACGACAAATCTCAGAACGCTCATTGTTGGCACAGGCGTCCAACGGTTTAGCGGTCAGTCGTTTTCAGGTGCGACTCGACCTATAAAGACTATTTGGCTAACCAATACTCCACCTGAGAACTATTCTGTAGCAGAGGGTATAGTCAACTATGTGGCTAACGGTCAATATGGATCATTAAACAATAGAATTGAGTATAAATATCTAAGTTCGATTTTTAATGTAGATGGGGTTACCTTTGTACCTGTCAGTCCATCAGAACGTACATGTGACGCTATTGACTTTATTTATGATGAATCGAAGACAAAAGTGAACATCAATACTTCTGTAAATTATCAGGGTGTTGACATGAGGGTTATGAATGTACAACCATACATCTTCTATCAAAATCCCTATCTACAGAAAGTTAATTTGGATGTCTCTGGGCGTTTATCGCAATATGCTTTATCTAATTGCCAGAATCTACAAGAGGTATTGTTGGGTAATTATGTCACAAATATAGATGACTATGCTTTCAGCGGCTGTCAAAAATTGGAGAATATTATTATTCCTGATGCTGTGAAAGCTATAGGGCAATATGCCTTCTTTGGCTGTTCCGACATGACCTCAGTACACATAGGAAATGGGGCAAGTACCATTGGTAAATACGCTTTTTCTGGCTGTTCTGGCATAACCTCAGTATATATAGGAAATGGTACAAGTACCATTGAGCAATACGCTTTCTCTGGCTGTTCTGACATGACCTCAGTACATATAGGGAATGGGGCAAGAACCATTGAGCAATACGCCTTCTCTGATTGTTCATCTTTGACATCAATAAATATTGGGGACAGCTTGAAGATTATTGAACAATATGCTTTTCTTGGCTGTTCCTCATTGCCCAGCGTTACAATTCCCGGTTCAGTTCTTTATATTGGCGACTATGCCTTTTCCGGGTGCAACAATCTGAAAGAAGTGTTTATGGAAGAACGAAAAGAAGAAATCAGAACGACATTTCTAAGTGACATTGAAACTAAAAATAATGGGATAGTGTTATCAATACCAGTTTATGCCGATTATGAAGTGTCATTTAACTATGAATTAGTTGGAGAATTAAATTTTGGAGAAGGAGGAGCGCGTTCTGGATTCGACGCTGTCAATGGATCTTACAAAAAAAAATTCAAAAAGGCAGAAATATTTACTGTCACGTTTGTAAGAGGGAAATATCCATACTCTGATTATTATTGCCACCTAACCAACATAAAAATAACAGAAGGTAACATCCTGGAATTAAGTTCAGAACAGGATCCTTTATTTAAAGACTGTCCTCTCAATTCCGTTTTTATTGACCGTAGTATAGCATATAGCAGATCGCCATTTAGCAACAACACATCGTTGTGCTCAGCAACCATTGCTGACAATGTGACGGAAATTATGCCAAATGAATTCGAAGGGTGTACAAATCTGAAGAACGTGGAAATAGGCAGTAGCGTGAAGAAAATTGGCGATAGGGCCTTCTCTAGTTGCAGTAATCTTAACGTTTTCACTATTGGTGCCAGCATAGACAGCATTGGCATAGGAGCATTCTCTGGCTGCACAACCTTGACACAACTGATTAGCCACGCAACAACTCCTCCGATTTGTGGCGGCCAGGCCTTAGATGATATTAACAAATGGACATGTAAACTTTTTATTCCCAAGGGTTGTATGGGGGCATATCAGACTACTGATCAATGGAAGGAGTTCTTTTTCATTGAGGAAAGAGGCTATTACCCAATAGTCAATGGAATACGTTACTCAATTATATCAGACAAAGATGCTCGGGTAGTAGCGCTTGAGAATGGAGAAAAATACTCGGGCGACATCGTTATTCCAAAGTCCATTACTGTTATAGGACATGACTTAAGAATATCATCTATTGACCAATATGCTTTCCAAGATTGTAAGGATTTAATTTCTGTGAGCATTCCCGACGGCGTGACATCAATAGGAGAGAAGGCTTTCTATGGTTGCTCTAGTTTGGTTAGCGTAATAACACTGCCCGAAATTCCGCCATACCTCGAAAATAACTCTTTCTCAGATTACTCAGCTCAATTGATAGTTCCTAAAGGTTGCAAAGAGGCATATCAACAAGCACAAGGATGGAGTCAATTTAAGGATATTACCGATGTGAGAAAATATAAGTTGACATACATGGTAGATGGGGATGAATATAAATCCTACGAGATAGAAGCTGGAACGTCCATAACTCGGGGACCGGTTCCTACAAAGGAAGGGTATATTTTCTTAGGTTGGAGCGAGATTCCTACAACGATGCCAGCACATGACGTTGTGATAACGGGTACATTCACAAATTTAGCAGCCCAGGGAATAACAGGTACCAACTACCTGCTAAACGCGGAATCAGGGCTATTCATGACTGCGGCAAATGATTGGGGTACACGTGCATCTGTCAATGAGACAGGTATTACTTTCGTGATTGAAGGAAATGAAGAGAGCGGATATACACTTGACAGTCGTGTTTACGAAAAAGATATATATCGCTATCTGAATCTCACTGAAGATGACAAGATATATTGTGACAAAACTGCATGTAACTGGTTTTTCAAGGAAGTATCGGGCGGGATATATGCTCTGACGAAGGACAATCAGAAATACATAGCCTATGACGGCAGTAGTAGTGTGCTAACGCTCTCAGACAATGCCAACGATCCGAAATCCCAATGGCGGATTGTAACGGAAGAGATGCGTAAGGCAGAACTGAGCAAGGCAACAGAAGCGGCTCCGCTCAATGCCACATTCTTGTTGCCAGACGCGAACTTCAGTCGCTTTAACCAACAGGGCAACTGGCAGGGCAATCCCAAGAAAGATGGCGATGATACCAATATGAATGGAGCAAAGTCTAATACCAACTTCGATGTATATCAGGTGATTACGGGTGTTCCTAACGGCTATTACGTTGCTAAAATGCAAGGCTTCTACCGCGAGGGAACAGATGCAATGCATCTAAACGGCACAGAACATCTCTATGCCCAGTTCTATGTTAATGAGGAAAGCATGCCCGTAAAGAGTATTTTCGATGAAGCGGGAAATATCCCTGATAACCAGATATCAGCATCGAGCTCTTTCAATGCTGGCATGTATGAACATAATCTTACCGTTCATGTAACTAATGGCACGTTGCGCATCGGCGTACGCAAGCAGACAACGGTCTATGGGGATTGGACTTGCTTTGACAACTTCCGTCTGATCTACTATGGTAACAACCTCAAGGACGAATTGATAGTTACAGCCGATGACAAGACGATGGCGTATGGAGACAATGTTCCTGCACTGACTTATACGAGCGATGGAGGGAGGTTGAACGGCAAACCGAAACTTTCGACAACAGCAACGAAGACTTCGCCAGTTGGAACCTATCCAGTCAAGGTGGAGAAAGGTACGGTAACGAATATGCATGTAACATACGTGGACGGAACACTGACCGTCACGAAAGTTCCTCTCACGATTACGGCAAAGAGTGATACCATAAGACAAGGTGATCCATTACCTTCGTTTAAGGCAGAATATCAGGGATTTAAAAATAATGAGCGAGAAGCTGTCCTAACGAAACTGCCTACCTTGAGTTGTGAGGCTAATGAAGAGAGTACACCAGGTGAGTATGAGATTACAGTAAATGGTGCTGAGGCTCAGAATTATGAGATTCAGTATGTCGCTGGTAAGCTGACGGTCATAGAACCAAACTCATACTACTTGACCTATATGGTGGATGGCGAAGTGTTTAGGACTTTCATCATCAAGTACGGAGAGGCAATCGCTCCTCTTGCAAATCCCGATAAAGAAGGCTATAGCTTTAGCGGTTGGAGTGAGATTCCTGCAACGATGCCAGCACACGACGTGGTGATAACGGGATTATTCATAAAGATAGCCCCCCAGGTAATAACAGGCACTAACTACCTGCAGAACGTGGAATCTGGACTATTCATGACTGCGGCAAATGATTGGGGTACACGTGCATCTGTCGATGAGACAGGTATTACTTTCGTGATTAAGGGAAATGAAGAGAGCGGATACACACTTGACACCCGTGTTTACGAAAACGATACATATCGCTATCTGAATCTCACTGAAGATGACAAGATATATTGTGACAAGACTGCATGTAACTGGTTTTTCAAGGAAATATCGGACGGGATATATGGTCTGACGAAGGACAATCAGAAGTATATAGCCTATGACGGCAGTAGCAGTGTGCTAACGCTCTCGGAAAACGCTAACGATCCGAAATCCCAATGGTGGATTGTAACGGAAGAGATGCGTAAGGCAGTACTGAACAAAGCAACAGAAGCGGCTCCGCTCAATGCCACCTTCCTGTTGCCTGACGCGAACTTCAGTCGCTTTAACCAACAGGGCAACTGGCAGGGCAATCCCAAGAAAGATGGTGAGAACACCAATACGAATGGAGAAAAGTATGATACCAACTTCGATGTGTATCAGGAAATCACGGGTGTTCCTAACGGCTTTTACGTGGTGAAAATGCAAGGCTTCTACCGCGAAGGAACAGATGCCAACCAGAAGTTGGTTGAGATGCATCAAAACGGCACAGAACACCTCTATGCCCAATTCTATGTCAATGAGGAAAGTATGCCCGTAATGAGTATTTTCGATGAAGCAGGTAAGAATGGAACTGTGGGTAAGAGCACAGGGCTGGGATATATACCCAACTCACAAGCCCATGCTTCCAGCTATTTCGACAGGGGGTTGTACGAGCATGAATTAAAGGTTGCCGTTGAAGATGGCACCTTGCGCATCGGTGTACGCAAGCAGACAGATGTTTCTAATGATTGGACTTGTTTCGACAACTTCCGTCTGATCTACTACGGTACGAACGCTCCATTCGTAGGCATTGAGCAAATTGATAGTGAACAAGGGACAACAGACAATGCACCCAAATCCATCTACGACCTCAGCGGCCGCAAACTTCAGAACCTCCAGCGTGGAGTGAACATCCTTCGTATGAATGACGGCACAACGCGCAAGGTGCTCAAAAAATGAGACGCAGGGACAGACTGACACCATTAACTCGCGTAAGATTCCTTGCGCGAGTTTTTCTATTTGAGCGGAGAACATATATAAATAAGGTAAGGACACAAAAGTTTTGGTGGTTTCAAAAATAGTTCGTATATTTGCAGACGAAAAAAAGCAGAAGTATGAATAATGCAGACTTTTGGACTTCAATCCGCTCTATCATAGCCGAGGGCTTTACGTCTGAGGGCCTGCTAAAACTTGACTATTATGCAGAACAGTTTATCAGCGGACGGCTTGTTTATCAACGATTTTCACCGCGAGAACAGCATGGCTGCACAGCGGGCGGTGAGACAAATGTCATTGCATCCTTACTCGCGGGAGCAGAAGATAGCTCAGATACAAACTTTGCGGAGACTCTCAGCGAGTTCCAAAGAGAGCGCCAACGCGGAGCGCAGCAAGAAGCAATAATAGAACAATGGGCTAAGGCATCTGGTTGTTGGATAGAGAATGTAGAAGACTCGCTTCAACATTCTTTCGGAGAGGAAATAGCCGAAGGAGGTGAAGCGGTAGTTTTCGATCATGGAACAACACTCATAAAGAGTATCGGACTGGATTATTTTATTTTGCCGATTCTTGCACTTGACAGAATCACACTTCACAATACCTATTTCCCTGAAACGCAGCTAATTGTCCTTGGATTTGGAAGAAACCATAGTGGTGAATTCAAGATAGTAGTTGAACAACCATTTATTGTCGGTTCTCATGTGTCTGACGAAGAAATTGCGGATTATATGAACCGAATGGGGTTTGAGTTGAAAAATCTCCGTAACTGGACGTATGCCACACCAGAGATATATTTGAGTGATATGCATGATGAGAATGTGATTCGTTCGGAAAGTGGTGCGATTTGTGTGGTTGATTGTGATATAAGAATCAACACTCCAGAATTGCGACAAGGGGGAATAAGAACTTTGACGACATCAGTTGCGTTTGAAAGATAATAAATAATAATTATGCTGCAAATACGCTGTAAGAACAACAATGTGATGGCATAGGGACAGGTGACTGACAATATTAACTCGCGCAAGGAATCTTACGCGAGTTTTTGAGCAAAGAACAATGTACAAAGAAGGTAGAAGGGACAGAACTGAATCTCAATTATTTAGTATAATAACAAAAAAGTAATTCGATTTTTTGCGAATTTACAAAATAATTACTATCTTTGCACCCAAAATAACAACAATAATGGTTGTAACGTTTAACGAGGACTACCTGGAGAAGCTCTATTCTAAAGGAGAGACTGGAACTAAAAAGATTTGGTTTCAGCCCCAAATAGTCAGAGGGTATCAAAAGGGAATAAAATATCTGATTCAGGCAAAACGGAAAGAAGACCTTTATCCTTTTAAGTCTCTTCACTTTGAAGCGCTACATGGTGACAAGGAAGGCTGGTTTTCCATCAAGGCAAACGACCAATACAGAATCGAATTTACGTTGGAGGAGTCGGACGAAGAACCTGTAGTTACGATATGTAATATTATGGAATTGTCAAATCACTATAAATAAAAAGATATGGCTAGGATTGATTATATGAAAGAGAGAACCGCTAACAATATGACGTCATCGATGCTGATTCATCCTGGGGAGATGATAAAGGATGAGATTGTAGCCCGTGGCCTTACTCAGAAAGATTTGGCCCAACAGATGGGTGTGTCCTATACTGTATTCAACGAGATTCTGAATGGCAAACGTCCAGTTACAACAGAATACGCCTTGTTATTGGAGGCTGCGCTTGGCACAGATGCAAACATTTGGATAGGTCTGCAGGCAGACTACAACATGCAGAAAATGAAGCAGGATCACTCCTTCATGAAGCGTTTGGAGAAAATCCGTAAGATTGCTGCTGTATTCTAATAATAAGAACACCTTTGTCCTCAAAACAAAAAAAGCATAATTACAATGGCATAGGGACAGGTGACTGACACCATTAACTCGCGTAAGATTCCTTGCGCGAGTTTTTCTTTTTGTGCGGATTATTAGTTATGTCATGAACTTGGTACCTCACAAACGATGAGTAAGCATTCGTTGAAATACACGTTGTAGCAGTTGTAGTTTGATAGTACCTTTGCAGTCGCAATAGTGCACCGAACTACAATTGTTATTTTTATGACTAAGGAAGAATTTGAAGTGCTGCAGTTAGA
>Ga0247610_10008972_pt1 | contig 10112 bp, 8 predicted proteins | sample 174DNAGHGhighgp2_FD_193483 | JGI IMG/M metagenome (GOLD analysis project Ga0247610, IMG submission 193483) | Sheep rumen microbial communities from Palmerston North, Manawatu-Wanganui, New Zealand - 1742 DNA GHGhigh gp2 | ecosystem: Host-associated > Mammals > Digestive system > Stomach > Rumen ... | reverse complement strand
TACGGAAGTCGGCGTACTTCTGGCCGCCGCCAATATCCTCTCGGCGATCGTCCAGCCCGTGATCGCAGGGATCATCGACAAACAGGGGGCTTTGACGAACCGTCGCTTCATCCTGATCTCGGTCATGACGATCCTTACGGGATCAGTCATTCTTCTTTTCAGCACGAATAACAAGCTCGTGATCTTCCCGGTCTTCGCGCTCATCTACATGATCCAGTTCGCGTATCAGCCGGTCATGACCGCACTCTGTTTTGAGTATCAGAAAGCGGGATGCTCCATCATGTACGGTCTGGCCAGAGGCTTAGGTTCGGCCAGTTTCGCGGTCACTTCCGCATTTATCGGCGGACTCATCGAGGAGCAGGGTATCCGCATTCTTCTTTATATCAACATCATCGTGATGATCCTGTCCGCTATCCTGGTCTTCACCTTCAAAAAGCCGAAAAATGCTGCTTCTTCCGCCTCAGAAGATAAAAAGAAAGAGGATTCCGGAAGCAGTTCTCTTCCCGCCTTCATCAAGACCTATCCCGCCTTTTCTCTTTTCCTGGTCGGCGTGGTATGCTTCTTTTTCGCCCACAATATGATCAACGACTTCATGATCCAGATCATCCGGAATCTCGGCGGTGCGGAAAAAGAACTGGGCTATGCCAATTTCCTGCAGGCGATCCTCGAGCTTCCTGTTATGGCGCTCATCGGACTGATCCTCAAGAAGTTCACTTCAAAAGCTCTTCTCCTTTTCTCCGGAGTTGCTTTTCTTATCAAGATCATCATCCTGATCTTCTCGACGAATATGGGACACATGTACATAAGCCAGTCCTGCCAGCTCTTCGCTTATGCTGTCTTTATCCCGGCCGCGGCTTACTATGTCAGTAAGACCATGACGGATCACGATCAGGTAAAAGGACAGGCATTCGTCACCTCCGCGATCACGATGGGTGGTGTGTTCTCAAATCTTTTAAGCGGTGTGATCCTCGATAACTTCGGTATCCGTCCGATGCTCATCACCGGAACGGCCGTATGCGCCATCGGTGTCGGAATCGCATTCTTCGCCATGCTCAAGCTCCCCGCGAAAACCGAAAGACAATAACAGGAATCAGAAAACCCACAAAAAGTGAATTAGCAGTTTCCTGTATATACGTATTTCAGTTTTTCGCGGGCGATCTCTGCGAGGGAATAGACCACGTCAACATCGGTGGCGGAGCGGTCGGTCATATGAAATCTCGGGAAGAAACGGCTTACATGAAGAGGGATCGTATCGCCGGCCGTTTTTCCGTTTTCATCTTTTAAGGATGCGATCCAGGAAGACAGATCTCGCATCTCTTCCTCCGAATCATTCATCCCGGGGACGATCAGACAGGTCACCTCGACGTGTGCTTTTCGGGCGGCACCGGAGATAAAGGCTTTCGTCATCTCAAGATCTCCGCCGAGCACCTCACGGTATGTCTTTTCGCTGAAACACTTAAGATCGATATTCATCGCATCGATAAAGGGAAGGATCTCCGAGAGCACCTCTTCCGATGCGGTCCCATTGGACACAAGGACATTTTTCAGTCCTTTTTCATGTGCAAGTTTCGCGGTATCTCTCACAAATTCATAGCCCACGAGCGGCTCGTTATACGTAAAAGCGATGCCGATATTCCCTTCGGATCGGTACTTCTCCGCGATCGTGACAAGGAGCTCCGGTGTGAGAGTCTCTGCTGTATCGGAAAACTCTCTTGCCTCCTCTCCCCAGGAGATCTCGCTGTTCTGGCAGAATGGGCATCTCAGATTACATCCGTAAGATCCGGCTGAGAGGATCTTCGTTCCGGGGAAGAAACGGCGCAGCGGCTTTTTCTCGATGGGATCGAGCGCAAGAGATGTGATGCGTCCGTAGTTTGCCGCGGTGACCTTTCCTCCGGCGGAAATACGCGCACCGCAAAACCCGGTCTGCCCTTCTTTAAGTTCACACTGCCGGAAACACACATGACACTTCGTCATCTTTTTCTCCCAACTCAGGTATGGCGGACAACTTCGAAACGCTGCAGGAAATAGTTCTCATGGGGCTGGATCCCGCCCTTATGCATCGCGATCGACACCTGCTCCTCCGGTGTATCCACGCCATCGAGATCCGGCAGCAGAAGGCCTCTTCTTCCATCTCTCGTAGAGACGATCACGCCATAACGCTTGACGTCGAGCTGCTCCATCGAATCGATATTTTCAGGTTCTCCAAGCACATCCACATTGATCTCGAGCCACGGAAGTTCATCTTCCGATATCGGATCAAATCTCGGATCTCTCGTACTGGCGCTGATGGCATTTCTCACGATCTCACGGGCCAGGTTTTTCTCGGTAGGTCCGATCGTCCCGATGCATCCTCTGAGTTTTCCCTGTTTATGTATGGATACAAAAGCACCCGCCCGTCTTCCGGTCATATCCTCCGGAAGATCCTTCTCTTCCGGCTTTATTATTTCTCCTGTACGGATATAGGTATCGATCGTTTTTCTTGCCAGACGGACATATGCATCCGACGACGCGATCTGCTCCTGTATCTCTTTTTCTTTCTCTTTCAGGTGGATCTCCAGAAATCTTCTTTCCGGATCTTTTTCATCACCGTCCGGATAGAAAGTGCAGATCCCGTATCCGACACCGGTAACATCTTCGTGGGAAAGTTTCTCGACTCGGACTTTCTTTCCGTCCCAGGCACCCGCCATGATGACGAAAGAGCGGTGACCACACTCGGCCGCCTTATCGCAGAAGGCTTCGTCGAATCCGAATAATTCGCCAAAAGCACCTCTCCCCATGACGTCCATGATACGCTCGTCATACTGCGGTCCTTCTTTCGCAAATCCATATGGTCCGTAGTCCTGAAGTTTGTGGGACAGGTCTCCACTTCCGACGATCACGGTCTTTCTTCCCAGCGCATCAATGGCCCGGGACAGAATCATTCCCAGTTTATAGTGGTCGGTGAGTGGAAGTCCGGAAAGACCGATACGCACGATCTTCCCGCCTTTATATTTGTTCCGGATGAACCACAGCGGCACCATCGTGCCATGATCGAGTTCCGGTTCCTCCTCCCCCAGCGTGCCGCAGGGGAAGTCCTCGGAATACGCGATCTCAGATATCTTATCGACAAGATCCTCGTCATAGTCTTCGGAGAATTTCACGCCCGGCGCACGAAAACCCGCAAAGGAACCCTTCGCATGTTTGCCGGGAGATATATGGAAATAATCGGCATAAAGTGTCGCATGCGGACTTGTGATGATGATCGTTTCCGGTGAAAGCGATGCGATCTCCCCGGCGACTCTCTCATAGGAGCGGATCGTCTTTTCGACCTGTTTTTCCCCGCCGCGCCCGACTTCGGGAACGATGAGGGGCGGATGCGGGACCATAAATGACGCTAAAACCGGCATAAGATCACCTACCTGACTTACAAGTGCTTTTCGATAGGAAGAAAAGCGGTTATTACTTCCCGATCGGTTCTCCCTTCGAGTTAAAGAGCGGGATGCCGTCCAGGAACTTGATATCATCTCTCTTCTGTGCGTCGCCCTCGGCAAGTACGCAGACTTTTCCGGTAACGGTGCCGCCGCACATCTCGATCATTTTTTCCATCGCATGGAGAGATCCGCCCGTCGAGATAACGTCATCGACGATCAGGATACGCTTGCCGCGGATCATGTCTGCATCGTCGCGGCCGAGATAGAGCTTCTGCACACCTCTGGTCGTGATCGACTCATCTTCAACACAGATCGGATCCGGCATATAGGTCTTCATGCCTTTTCTTGCGACGAAATACTTCTTGGCATGACTCTGGCGGGCCATCTCATGCGCCAGCGGGATACCCTTCGCCTCGGCAGTGAAAATATAATCATACTCTTCGCGCGGGACGAGCTTTAGAAGTTCCGTCGCACACGCAGTCGTGATCTCCGCATCTCCAAAGCAGATAAATGCGGCAATATATAGGTCATCAGCAATCGCACAGAGCGGGAGATCTCTTTTGAGTCCCGCGATTTCCATCGTATATTTCATCTTCATTCTCCTCCGGCGAAGTTTTCTGCTTCGTAAGTGTATTCTACACTAATCCGAGGAAATCCGCATCATCAGCGTGTAAACTTGCTGATAAACTTCCACGCTTCTTCGCAGCTGTGGTGGCGGCACTCATGGATCTGGTTCCCGACACTTGCCAGTGCGGTCCGGCACACACCGTCCTCACTGTCGAAGTAGTGGATCGTCAGTGTATCGTCACGGGATTCATCGTATGCTTTCTCGATGCGGTCACCCGGTACGCCCCAGATCGGATCCTCCCAGGAATCCTTATCCTCAAATTTCAGATCCGCGAAGTTCTTCTTCAGTTTATTAACGCCCGCCAGATACTGGACACGCTCGAGGGACGACTCTGCCTGGAACGGCAGTTCCGGAAGATGTGACTTCTCACCACCGGAATAGAATACCGGTACCGGCACGGTCTTATTGATATTCTCTTTGCACGGCTTTCCGAAGAAGGTGGTATATACCGGGAACAGCGCACTGCACGGCATCACGCCTGCGAACACTTCCGGATACTCCTGGAACAGATCCCATGTCTTTCCGGAGCCCATCGAGAAGCCCGTGCCGTAGATGCGTTTCTCATCGATATTATAGCGTTTTTTCAGTCCTTCGATGACCTCGATCGCTTCCGTTGCCGTGACAAACTGATGGTTCTCGATCGATACGAAGAGGAATCCGTACTTGTGCGCGATGCGCCACCATTCCGCGACAAATGTCAGATACATGGAGGAGTCTCCGCCTCCATGGCATCCGAACACCAGCGGGACCGGTCCGTTATCGAAGATACCGTTATTGTAGTAGGCAAAATATCCGACCTTATGCTCTTCCGGTTTTCCGGGGATGAAATCATTATCATCTGATGTTTTTACAAGTACCGATCCGACATCTTCTGTCATACCCAGAGCGGGGAAATCCGGCTCGAATTCGATCTTCCCGCACCACATCTTAAACTTCCACACGAACGAATCGAAGTCCTTGATATACTCGGCGGTATCCTTGACAAGAAGATTTTCGCATCCTTCAAAAGCACTGTTCACTTCCGCGCTGTTTCCGACAGACAGGATCGCGATATCTTTTCTCTCCACGTCCGGAACGACACTCAGATTCTCCATAGAGCACATTGCCGGCGTGATCTCACCCGGACCCCAGAGATACTGTCCCTGAAGTGTCTTAAGAAGATTCTTTGCCACATAATCCGCGGACTTTCCGAAGCTGTAGATATCCGCGCGGAAGATCGCACCTCTGGCGAAGAATCCTTCAAAGGTCTGCGTGAAGAAGTTGAAGTTCTCGACGATGCCGTCTTTATACACAGGGATCATCTTGATCTCGGCAATGACCGACGCATAGAAGCTCTCATCCGCGCCTTCCCATCCGCCTTCCGCCTTCGGATAGACGAAGATCACGCTGCTATCCACACGCGAAGCGATCTTCGAAAGACCGGTCTTCTTTGCAAAATCAACCTCCGCATCTCTGTCCATCTTCTCTTCTTCGAATACCAGAAGAAGCGGAGCTCGAAATGTATAGTTATTGGTCTGTCCGTCGATATCCGTATCCGGTACGAAGACCTTCATGTAAAATTCCGAAAATTCATTTTCCCAGTACTTACCGCCGTTTACTTCCACCACGGCCGGGCGCTCCATCATCGGCATATTAAAAACCTCCATCTATTCCTAATAAACTTCCATTCCCAATATACCATTCCGAAAAGAATAACTGATAGGTCGAAACTCAACCAAATTCCCCGACAACTTATAGGGAGATAAGAATCTCTGCTGTAAAACACCCGTCGTTAAAACTTAGCTTCAGATCGTATCCGAGGGCGCGAAGATTATTATCCGCGATCGATAATCCCAGCCCGGTCCCGTTTTCGCCTCTGGCGCTCTCGCCTTTTACGAAAGGCTTTTTCAGTGACTCGGCATCCTCGATCTTTTCATCCGTCTGATTCCTAAAAGTGATCTTCTCCGAAGAGATCCTTATCTCCACTTCAGAATTCTCCGATGCGTATTTCGCGCTGTTTCCGACTATATTCTCCACAGCCTGGCGCAGCATCGCTTCATCCGTAATCATCTCGCATGGTGTATCCACAGTGACATTCGTCCGGATCTTATTCACTTCGAAAAGTTTTTCAGACTTGGAGATAGCTCCGCGCACCATCTTTTCCATATCCACATATACCGGTTCGGCAGCAATCATGCTTCCTTCACTCTTGGAAAACTGAAGGATACTCTCGACCATCCGGTTCATCTCCGATACATTTTCCCGGATCTTTTCCGCATAGGAATTCTGCTCTTCTTCCGTAGCGCCCTCCATACTTTCTGCGTATGCCGAGATTGTTGCCAGCGGCGTCTTCAGATCGTGCGCCATCGCTTCTGTCGTCTTTTTCCGGTAGTCAAAGATCTCCCAGACCGTTTTTCTTCTGTGATAGAGGATCTCCGAGATCACAAGTCCGATCAGAAGTCCCAATATAGCAGATCCCACCAGCACGACCGGTGTTGTATAAGGAAATATCTCGAGAAGTTTATATGGCCGGAAGTCCGAATAACGGAACTCATACGCCGGAGGATCATCTTTTGAAGCCGCTCTTTCAACATTCGGAAGCACCGTATCCGCTCCCTCTCTGGAAACACTTCCTGACATTATTCTTGAAAACTCGATCCCGGGGATCCGTTCAAACCCATCCGGAATGGTGCGTCCAAGTGTACAGTTTATAACATCGACCTCATCATTGATAAGAGAACTGCTGCTTTTGTACACGGTAACGATTTCCGGGATAAACTTGTGCGTTTCTCTATTGATAAAAACACTCCCGAATTCGTAGGTATAATCCGCAAGACCATCCTCTTCCTCATGGAAGATCCTATATAGAGTATCCGAAGAAGCAAGGATTTCTTCCGGAAAAGACAAATCATATTTCTCCGTGACCGGAGAAAGCCATGATTCATCCTCAAGGAAATAGTACTCCGTATTGCTTTCTTCATTTTGAATTCTTTCGGGATCAGTAATACCGATTATGGAAAAATAACCGCGAGGTGCCTCATATGTTTTTTCCCCGTTTACCCATACTTCCGCATGGCCCCCCCGGCCACTCTGGGCTCCGAATGCCGAAAGGATATACAGATCTCTTACCGCCAAATTCATGTATTTGTCAGCCAAATCCGTATTTCCTCTGTTTTTGTATGCAAGGTAGTGGAAAAGAGCATCGGATACTTGAAATGTTTGACTATCGTATATATTTTCCGCGTCGGAATTAATTTCATCCAGTCTTTTTTTGAGATAGATCCCCCCCGCAGCTAGTGAGATCACCACGCACAGTGCCGTGCATTTCAAAAAGATCGGGAGAAACTTCGGTTTTTTTATGGTCTTTCTTTTCTTGATGGATCCGTTCTTCCTTTTCAGATCCATAGTTTTATTTTTCATATAGCCCTCCTTTGAGTACCGCCGGCGCTTACGGCACGATCTTGTAGCCGCCGCCGATCACGGTCTTAACGGAGTTCCCATGAGGTCCCAGTGCTTTTCTTAACTTCTTGATGTGGTTATCCACGACGCGGTCGGATCCTTCAAAATCCGCGCCCCACACCAGATCCAGAAGTTTCTCTCTTCCGAGGACATGGCCCTGGTTCTCCATAAGAACCTTCAGGAGGAAGTATTCTTTCGGGGCAAGTTCGACTTCATCGTTTCCGCACAGGACCTGCATCCTGGACGGAAAGATGCGGATCGTCCCGCAAGACAGGACCTGATCTTTCTTAGTTCCGTCCATGGACCTGGCAAGAAGTGCCAGGCACTTCGCATAGAGCACCTTGAGTGAAAAAGGCTTGACCATGTATTCGTCCGCGCCGATCCCATATCCCTTCAGGATGTTGTCCTCGGTCCCCAATGCTGTCAGGAAGACGATGGGACAGTTGCTCTTTCTTCTCAGGATCTTACAGATGTCGAAACCGGAAGGTCCCGGCAGCATAATATCCAGAATAGCGATATCGTAGTCATTCTTCTCCACGAGCTGTAATCCCTGAAAGCCGTCTTTTGCCGTATCCACGATCCACGTGCCTTCCTTGGCAAAAAATGCGGCAACGAGTTCTCTAAGCTGTGTTGAATCTTCTACGACCAACAGTCTCACCATAACCCCAATTTCCTCCTAGTCATTATGGTACGGCACCGATGTATCCTCTTTATATCCTGTCCGGTTTATTTTTCTGCCTGATACAGACCACCCATGATCTTCTTAAGATAATTCATGAAATAGATATACTCCCGGTCTGTATTCAGATGCTCGAGTATGACCGGCATATCCGGATCAAGCGCGTGCATTTTCTCTGCATAGTAGCGCAGAGGGAATTCGCCCTGTCCCGGCGCACACTCCTGCAGCTGGAGCGTATATTCCTCCTTGAGATGAACATCCTTGATATGGCAGCTTCTGATCCTATTTCCGAGAAGCTCCACGCATCTATCCACAAATGCCTCCGGCCGGAAATAGCGTTCCTGGGAGTTGACCATATTGATGATATCCATATGCACGGCGAAGCGGTCACGGTTGACTTCTTCGATGAGCCTCACATAGTCCTCCGGTCCGGTCGGGATCATCCACGGCATCGGCTCGAGTGTAAAGTACGTATTCTTCACTTCCGCACGGTCGATGATCTCCTGCACCATTTTTACGGTTTCCAGTCTTGCTTCTTTCGTGAAGTTTTCTCTATAGTGTCCGTCCCATCTCGCGCCAAAAGCACCCGCCACGTTCACGGCGCATCTTGCACCGAGACGGTCTGCCAGTTTGAGCTGGGCGATACAGTATTCCCGGTTCTTTTTCCGGGTTTCCGGATCCATATCGAGGGCATTTCTCCAGATACCGACTTCCGCGATCAGGAGGTCATGTGCTTTTGCCGCATCTTCGTATTCCCGGATCTTCTCCTCCGGATCATCGGCGGAAAGCGGAAATACCACCGCACGGCAGCCAAGCTTCACCTGGTTCTTCGCCCATTCTTCCGCTGTTTCATGTTTTAATGGAGAAGATGTTCCTAATCTCATTTCGTATCTCCTTTAACTCACTGCAAAATGCTTAACCAATTGTACACAACTTGCCGCAAAGAATATATCCTATCTTCTCATAACAGGCATTTGAAGCCTCATAATCTGCATCGGTATAAAGCATCGGTACATATCCTTCTTCTTTCACTTTCATCGTGACCTGATAAACAAGGTTTTCCGCATAATGTTTTCTGCGATACTCGGGGCGTGTGAACACAAGGTTTATCGATGCCATATCTCCGGCTGGTGCATACTTACAGCTTGCTACGCTCCGCCCCTTTTCATCCTTCCAAAGATACATATTCCCTGTATTGATAAAGGATTCTGCATCTTTCCTGTAACCATTATTATCCTTTTGATCAATGCCGATTTCCTCGTGGAACACCGACAGAAACTCAACTACCTCTTCTAAGTCTTTCATCTCACAACGGTAGATCTCTCCCTCTGCCTCTGTTTTCGGTTTGACAGGGTTAAAACAGTCATATGCATACATATTTGTGGAGATTTTCAACTCTAATCCATCTTCCGCTGCTCGTCTTATGAAATACTCCGAAAGAGAATACTTGAGATTAAAGTGATGTTTACCGGCGAGCAGCTTATTTTCTTTGGCCAGCTGATATGCCTTCTCCATTTCCTCTTCTGCAGCATCGTCCGAAGTCCAGATCCAAACCGGAAACGGATGTCCTGTAAAGCAAAGGATCAGCCGCTCATGATCCGACAGCAACAGGTTGCATTCACCGCCCATGATCTTTTTAAGAACGAAGAAAGTATATTTGTCAGTTTCTAAAAGCTTGTAGTCTCTTTCATCAACATAAGTATCCATCACAGCTTTACCAGTACCTCCCATCTACCATTACGCTTACCGTTCTCTCTGCGAATCAATCCTTTTTCCTGCATTTCAACTGTCCGTGTCTTTATCGTTCTTTCCGATTTACCAATTATCCCCGCCAATTCTTTCTGCGTTATCGAAGGATTCTTTAGTAATTCCTTTAAAATCGCCAATTCCTCCAAAGTGCAATTATTGCACTTTGAGCCGTCTCCTATTGCACTTTGAATTGCACTTTGCTCCCTAT
>Ga0247610_10008971_pt1 | contig 10113 bp, 8 predicted proteins | sample 174DNAGHGhighgp2_FD_193483 | JGI IMG/M metagenome (GOLD analysis project Ga0247610, IMG submission 193483) | Sheep rumen microbial communities from Palmerston North, Manawatu-Wanganui, New Zealand - 1742 DNA GHGhigh gp2 | ecosystem: Host-associated > Mammals > Digestive system > Stomach > Rumen ... | reverse complement strand
GTTATGTTAAGTACATCTTTATTTGATAGGTACTTTGATATATAGATAGTTGTATTTGTCCTGTTTTGTTGTATTGTTGTATTTAAAGTTGAATCATTGAAAACTTCAGAACCGGTATATTCAAGCTGCAAGTCATATAATGTATCAGCATGGTACTCTTCAGGCAATGTGATTGTTGTAGTATTGTCTTCCACATATGCTGTTGATACAAGACTTCCATTTATGTAACAGTTTACTACTCCATCATTAACCTCCTGGTCATATGAATATAGTCTTACATTAAGTGTGATTTGACCTTGGCCGTCAAGAGAGGAGTTTGTCAGATAGATTGTTGTCTTATACTTGTTTACTGTGAGTGTTGCTGTTGAGCTGGATTCCTGATATCTGTCGGTTCCATAGTAGTTTACTGTTATCTGATGCTGCCCATAGTCTAATGTATCTGGTATTATATAATCATGAACTGATGTGTTGTTTGTTATGATGTCTGTAAATATGCTTTCATCATCAATGAATAATTCAATTATTCCATCGGATGTATCTTCAACATAATTATACACTGCAGCCCTTAATGTTATAAGGGAATTTCTATATGTCGTTACATTATATGAATATGTAACTGTGTTAATCTTATTTACCCTTAATGTTGTTTGATAGTTTTCATCATTGTATACATTGCTTCCACCATAAACAACCATAACCGGATATTCTCCTTCAAGGTATCTTGAAAGATCAACATTCACCTCTATTGATGTATCATTTACACTATATGAGTCTACCAATGCATCATCTATGTATAGATATATGAAACCATCATTCACTGCCTTATCTGATGAGATAAGTATGTTTGATGTGATGTTTGATGACTGATAGCCTCTAAGCTGTGGAAGATATAACTGCAGATTCTGCTTTTCAACATAAACCAATTCATCACTTAGGGTGTAGTTGTGACTGTAATCTCCCATATACTCAAAGGACAATATTTCATAGTTGTAATCATTTGGCAATTCTACAATGATGTCTGTATCATCAGCGGTTACCGTTTTGATTAATGTTTCATCGTGATATATGTTAACAGTTGCACCTGAGAGATATTCTTCATTTGAATATAATTTGAATGACACTTCAAGGTTGTTATCATCTGTAAAGTGAGTGTTGAAGTCTGTTATTTCTGTTGGATGTTTTAGTATTGTTAGTTGTGAAGTGGCTGATGCTGATTCATAGTTAAGACTAGCTGTATAGTCAACATGTATTGTATGTTCACCTGCCTCATATCCGTATGTATCAATATCAAGGCTTGTTCCCACATTTTGAAGATTGCATGTTCCTATAAGATCATCATCAATTGAATACATCAATACTCCTTCAGTTATTCCCACAGGATCCATTTGCACTTCCACTGTAATTATATCATTCACATAGCATGTAATGTCATCTGTTGATATGGACATTGACTGTTTTGTAGGTGCCTGTTTGATAGTCCTGTTTACATCTGATTTTAAAAGCAAATCCTTTGATTGTTTAGATGGATTATTTACTTGTTCATCAAGGTTAGTTCTTTTACCATTGTCATTTAGTTGATTGCTATCGTATTGTGCTGATTTGTGAATTTCATTATTTTCAGCAGAATTTTTATTTTCTGTTTTTTCCAAGTCATTATTCGTTTTATAAGTATTTTCATTGCTATGAAGACCTATTTGTGAATCTATGACATTATAATCATATGTATTTATTGCTGTACCATTATAAACTGCACCATCAATATCTGCTGCATTAGCTGATGATAAGCCAGCAGCCAATATGATAAGTGCAAATAATAACAGCCCATACATAATGAGACTATTCCTATTCATAGCCTATTACCTCCAATAATTTTATGCTGTCTAAAATGGAGGAAATGCTGATTAGAACCTTATTCAGCATATATAGTTTTACTTGAGAGAATTTTTTTCTAATCACATCCTCCACTTATACTATATGTATGAGGTTTGGAAGTGGCTGAAAGTGTTATAGAAAAAAATATTGGAAAAACAGGATATGAAATATAATATTTAAATATGAAATTATAAAGATATAAATAGAAAAAACATAGATAAAAATAAAAGAATTTAATGACTAGACATCTGATAAATAGAGGAGAAGATAATATGGATATTATAGAAAAAAAAATACCAGAACAAAAAGTAGCATATGTACCTCATATTGATAGTTTCAGCAAACTTCCAGAATTTATTGAAGAAGTTGCAGATTTAATTAAAGAAAATGGATTGGAAGCAGTTGGATTTCCATACGGATCCTATGACAATGACCTAGAGGAACATGCCGAAAATGATCAGATCTTTGAGGTTGGAATGCCAATTAAGGATTTCTATAATGACGGCAAACCAGCAGGTCGTATGGGCAAATTAGGACTTAAAGAAATAACTGAACACACAGTACTTGCAGGACGACACTTCGGTTCACATAAAAACTTTAATGAAAGCATTAAAGAAATGGTTAATTATGCTCTGGAAAATCATTATGATATTGTAGGACCAATTACAGAAATTTACATACCTGCAAATCCAGATACGCCTATCGAACAGACACAGACTGAAATTCATTTACCTGTAATATATATGGGCCCAAAAAGAGATTAAATACAATTTAATCTTATAAAACTTTTTTTAGAAGATAATTAAAAATAAACTCCAGAAAATAAGCAGATTATTCTAAATTTATTATATATACTGATTTCAACTATAATATTAAAAAAAAAGTTATGTAGTATGATAGAACTAATTTAAAAAGTCCTATTTAAAGTATTAGCTATAACATTCACTTGCTCAGGTATTAAATTGTGTAGATTTATTCCCCTTATGAAAAAGAATGAAAATTGTATTTAAAATCAATTAACAAAATCTTTTTAGATTAAAAAAATTTTGAAAATTATACTATATAACTAAGCATGAATTTTAAACCTTGCTTTTCTTTCAAATCTTAAATACATTTGCATTCTCATATAGCTAATTAACTAATATAATATTATGTCTTACTTAATATATAAAATTAGGCTTTGAAAATTAGGTATATGAAATTATAAAAATTACAGATGAAGTGTCGATAAGATATTTAATTATGAAATTTATAGATAATTATTGTAATTATTGCATCAAATTTCTTAAAAATTGAAAATAATAAAAATTTAATTGTTTATATTTAAATTTAATAAAAATAGATTAAAATAAGATATCATTTAATTATTAAATGAAAAAAAAAGTAAGAGAAAGAATAAGAAACTGTTTAGTTTCCACCTTTTGTTCTCATGATTTTCATATTACCCATAGCTTCGATGTATTCTACTTCTTTACCTTCTGCAAGATCATCTTTTAAATCATCAGGGATAGGTAATTCTATTGTTTCATAAGTTTCTAAGTCCATTAATTGTACTTCTGGACCCATTAAAGCTAATACTTGTCCTACTCTTTTATCAATAATAGGAATATCCACTTTTGCGTTTACAGGTTTTACTAAACTTCTTTTTTGATTGTCGAAAAGTCCTACAGCTTCGATACGTGCTTTTGCTGCCCCGTGTTTACCAGGTGATGATGTTGAAATACTGGTAATTTTAGAAGCTTCTCCACCTAATACTAAATATTTTCCTTCTTTTAAAGTTTTAATCTCAACTACTTTTGTTGCCATAAAAAATTCCCTCTAAATAAATTTATCTACTATGATTAAACTAATTCATTAATCTAAAAGCTTTATAACTAACTACTATTAGATTTGATACTTAAAAAAGTAATTATTAAGTAATGAAAATAATCATGTTAATCAAAATAATTTAACGTATAATATATACATTTTAGTAATAATATAATTTATGTTTAAGGTAATTAATAAAGATTTGCTATGATGAATTTTTACATTCTGCTAAAAAGAATTCAAGAATAATAAACAGATTATAAAAATGAGCAATAAATGAATACAACCCCTGAAGATCATCATTTTGATAAATGGTATGCTAGAATAAGTAAATAACAAATAAATAATTAAATAATAAATACAGAAACAAATTACTCCTTATCTTTTTGTTTATTCATTCTAATCCTTAATGAATGATGATTTTAAACAACATTACTTCTTAATTTATTATATCCCTAACAAATTTAACCATATCTTTAATAATTTAAATATTTTTCCCAGATTTATTAAGGTACTTTTTAAATATATCAAAAACAGAATCCACAGAAATGTATTCCAACACAACCACATCCACAAGATTATTATTCTGAATAATTTTTATCAGAAAAAATAATCTTAACATCTACATTCCATAAAGTGTCTTAAATGATTGATATTAATCTAATGATTAAACTAAATGTTTAAATAATACAAAAAAATGAATAAATAATAATAGATATATACTTTGAAAGATTAATATATTAATGGTATTTAGAAAAATAATTAAGACATAAGTACTATTATTTAACACATTATAAATTATAGGAGTAATTTATATGCTTATAAATATTAACAGAAACAAACTCCATGAGATGCAAAATTCTTGGTATACATGGAGAAATAATGCAAGTACCACCACAATGGTTCTTTTATCATTTGCATTTGCATGCTTTACAGGCCTTATGGCACAAGTTACTCTAGCAGTACCATGGAGTCCTGTACTCATTACCTTCCAGACATTTGCTGCACTTCTTGCTGGTGTCTTTTTAGGTAGCAGATATGGTGGACTTAGTATGATTTTATACACACTTTTAGGTATTGCTGGAATGCCATGGTTTACAAATATGAATCATGGACTTGAATTCATATTCCAGGCTAGTGGTGGATATATCATTGGATTCATATTTGCAGCAGTATTTATTGGTTATGTATTTGACCATTATGTTAATGCAAGAAAACCAATCCAATGTGTAGTATTGATGCTCATTGCAAACTTTGTATGTATATACATCCCAGGTTTAATCGGATTATACCATGCTATGCTTGTAAAAACTGGCACTCCTCTAAGTATTGGTCAATTATTATTTATGGGACTAGTACCATTTATTGTGGGAGACTTAATTAAAATTGCTATTGCAAGCGGTATTACAACATCAATATTACCAAAAGAAGAATAAAATTCTTAACTTTTATTCTTTTTTAATACAAAGAATAACATCCAACTATTTTTTAAAAAAAAGAGAATTATAGGTTTATGAAATTATAAATCCATTGAGGAATTGATTTCAGATTGTGCCTTTCTTATGTTTTGATTACGGCTAACTGTTGCACCATCATATAAATCCTTAAGTGTGTGCATGTCTACACTTGTATAGATTTGTGTTGTACTAAGATTACTATGCCCTAGTAATTGCTGAATAGCCCTTATATCAACACCATTTTTCAATAGATGTGTTGCAAAGGAGTGACGTAATATGTGAGGTGTAACCTTTTTAGTTATATTTGCACGTTCTGCATATTCCTTTATCATCAGCTGAATATATCTTGGAGTTAATGTCTTATTTTTTTGACTTACAAACAAGTATTCATTTTCTACAGGACGTTTTTCAAGATATTCATGTATTAAGTTTAATGTATTGTCATCAAATATTACTATACGATCCTTGTCACCTTTACCACGTACCCTGATTGTACGTTCATGTTCATCTATAGCTACTATTTTAAGTTTTATAAGCTCTGATACACGTAGTCCCGTAGAATATAATAATGTTAATATTAATTTATTTCTTAGCATGGATATATTCTGGGGATTTGTCTTTTTAGGATCATAATCATCATCACGTGCATGCAATAAATCATATACTTCCTGTTCATTTAATGATTTTGGAAGGGATTTTGTCCTTTTTGGAACATGAATTTCATCTGTAATATTAAGTTGTGCAAATTCAAAGAATTTCTTTAAGACTACTGTTACAAGATAAAGGTAATTTGGAGTTACTTCTTTATCACGTTTCAAATGTTGCAAATATTTTTTGAATGTTCTTAAAATACTTCTTTCATCCTTAATATTCTTTTGTGATAATAGGAAGTGGTGAAAACTATGCAATATTGAACTATATGTTTTTAACGTATTGGAAGAATAACTTTGTATATCCATCTCCAGAATATAATCTTCAATTGTTTCCTCAAATGCTATTTCTTCAAGATATTCATTAGTCATTTTATCACATTCCAATATCGCTTATTAATATTATAAAAAAAAATGTCAATAAGAGTATATTATACTCTTAATTTGATTTGGTTATTATTTTAATGGTTTCAGGTTTTTTAACTACTTCACTCATTTTTATTGCTACTAAACATTCGATATTTTTTTCTTTGGATAAATCAACCAATCTTTGACTTATAATACCATCAAAGATTACCATATTGATATTATCTGTTGATGTTTTGATTTCATTGTATATTGTTTCAACTTTTACTTCTTTAATTAGATTGAAGTTTGCATCCAATAATTTACCATTTCCTGTTGATGATATTTCATCCAATATTTTAAGACATTTACTTTGTTTTGTCTGTTTGGTATTGTCTTCTGTATTATCAACAGATTCTTCTTTAGCATTTACTTCTTCTAATTCCTTTTTATCGTTTTGAAGATCTGAATCAATATCTTGACTTTTATCTTCATCAACTTTGTTTATTTTTTCTATAAAAGTTTCATTTAAATCATTTTTTACATCATCATTGTTTTCAATCTGCATTTCTTCTTTGAATTTGTTATTTTGATTTTTTATCTGTTTGTATTCAAATGATAATTTTGTTTCCTGAATATGTTTATCTGATTGTTTTTGATTATAATTGCTGTTTTTATCATCATTTTTGGTTATTTTGTTATCGTATTGTTTGTTGTTTGTTTTTGTATGAAATTTATGATTGTTGTGATTGTAATTTGCATGATTTGTAATTTTATCTACAGATGTCTTGTTTTTTAGTGCATGTATTACCTGGTCTTTATCAAGATATTCAACTTCCAATCCTCTTGGTGCTCTTGTTACATAGTCAATGTCACCAACTTGTAGAAGTTCTTTGAGTATTAAATCTCCTCCCCTGTCTCCATCAAGAAATGCTGTTACAGTTCTTTCTTTTGTTAATTCCACTACAGTTTTTGGTACATTGACGCCCTCAACTGCTATGGTATTTTTTATACCATATTTTAGTAAATTTAACACATCAGATCTACCTTCTACTATAAGTATTGCATCTGACGTTGGAGTGTTTGGGCCTGCAGGAAGATTATCTTCACCATATTCTATAATTTCAGGTCTTCTTATTGAATCTTTTACTTCATCTATCATCCGTGAACTTTCTGGTGTAAACTCTTCCATCATGTTTTTATATAATTCTTTTGCCCTTTCTACAATAGTTCTTCTTTTTACGGCCCGTACATCCTCGATCTTTGTTATTCTAAGGGTTGCCTCACAAGGTCCTACCCTATTAATTGTCTCAAGTGATGCTGCAAGTATTGTTGTCTCTATCCTATCAAGGCTTGATGGTATAATTACTTCACCTCGTGTTCTTCCAGATTTATTGGTCATATCCACTTTTATTCTACCGATACGACCTGTTTTTTGAAGTTCCCTTAGGTCAAGACTGTCACTTAATAATCCTTCTGTCTGACCAAATATTGCTCCTACAACATCTGGTTTTTCAACGAATCCTTTAGCATTTATTTGTGAATGTATTAAATATTTTGTAGTTGTAACTTCATCCTTTACCATGTAATAATAATCTTCATCATCATGATATTTGGCATTTTTATGTGTCATACTATCGCCTTTTATTAGATTAATGTTTAAATCATAATGCAAGCAAAGTAGATGAAATTTTTTTAATTACATAATATTTTTTTATGAGTTGATGCATTTTACATCAATATTAACGTTATCATTAGTATATTTAGGTTAAACAATCAAGTAATCAGATTATTTAACATGTAATAATAATAAGATAAAATACTTCGTTATATATTACACAATATTATTTTTAGGAGATATGATATATTAATGTATGTATCAACAATTACTAAAAAAAATATTATAGAAAAAAATACAAATATATTTATATTAAAAACGATTATATTTTTAAATCGGAGGATTTATAACAAATGGAAAACGCGCTAATAAGAGTAGTTTTAGATATTTTAAAACCACATAGCCCATCACTTCCTTCTTTTGCTTTATATTTAAGCAGTTTAGACGGAGTAGATGGAGTAAATATAACATTAATGGAAATTGACAAAGATACAGAGAATGTAAAAATTACTATGGAAGGTAGTGATCTTAAATATGAACAAATAAGAGAAGCAATTGAACATTACGGTGCATCCGTCCATAGTGTAGATGAGGTTGTTGCTGGTAGAAAATTAGTAGAAGAAGTAACAACACCACAAGATTAAGATTTAATCAAATAAGATAATCAAATATTGAATTTTTCATTTATATAATATTAGGAAAATGGTAATAATGTCCAAAGGAAAAATTACACCTAAAAATATTTTAAACAAAAACAAAAAATCAAAAATCACTTTAGAAAACATTTTAGATAAGGCAAGTACTGATAATATATCTGATGCTTTAAAAAGTATTTGTGGAAGAAATGGAGTAATATCAGGTATCAAACCATTGGATAAAAATACAAAGATCATTGGACAGATTAGAACTGCCTATACTAATTCTAGTGATTGGGGTACATGCATTAAAGCAATTTATTCATGCCAAAAAGATGAAATATTATTTATTAATTGTTCAGATACAGAACATGCTGTTTGGGGTGAACTTGCAAGTAAAGCTGCCATGAAACAGGGCATTAAAGCAACTGTGATTAATGGTGCTACAAGAGATACTAAAGAAGTATTGGAACTAGGTTTTCCTTTATTTTCTAAAGATTATATGCCAAATGCAGGATATCCTATGAATAACGGTGTTATTGGTGAACGCTTATCTATTGAAAATAATATTATTGTTAATGGTGATTATTTGATAGGTGATTATGATGGAGTAGTTATTATTCCTAAAGAACATCTTGATGAAGTGCTTGAAGAAGTTAATAATGTAGTAAACTTTGAGAAATCTGTATCAGATGAATTATTAAATACTGATAAAAATTTAGATGATATTTTAAATATCAAATAAATTTAACAGTTAATTTCAGCCCCTCCTTTTTTTATTTTTTAATAATTAAAAATACTTGATATAAATTTAAAGAAGGATTTATTTATAAAAAATAATTCTTTATATTTAAATACTAAAAAGACATAAAAAAAGATTAGTATATAAAGGTATCCAAAACTTTAAATATAATGAAAACAAATATTAAAGTAAATAGTAATAAGGTTAAAAAACCATTTTTACTAAAATAAAATATGAAAGATGATAAAAAAAGAAAAGGAAAACATATAAAATTATATGCAATTAAATCATCAATATATGAACTACCCAACAAAATTCAAAATCCTAATGACTACTATTTTATAAACAACTATTGATACATTCAAATAACATCCACACATTTTAGATGAAAATTAATTATATTTAAAAAAAAGTTTTCCATAAAAACAGATTATAGAAAAATGACTAAGAAAAAAAATAAATTACAAGAATTGGGAGTTATTAGTCATATTACAAGTACAAATAAACTAATAATCCCCTCAAATAAAACTCCACGGATAGGAACAACATTAGTTAACAAGAATAGACAAGCAATAGGCAGAATAAATGACATAATTGGACCTACAAAAAATCCATACATATCAGTTAAAACAAATCATAAATTCAAAAAAATAAACGTTGGAGAAAAAGCATATTTACCACCAAAAAATAAAGGAAGGAGGATGAGAAAACGGCAGGCATACTAAGAAGAAAACGAAAATACGGGAGACCAAGAAAAACATCAAAAAGATTAAAAGATGACAGAAAAAAAGAAGAAGAAAAACCACCCGTAGAAGAAACAATCACTGAAGAAGAAAACACCGAAGAAGAGGAAGAAGAGGAAGAAGAAGAAAAAAACACCAAAAAAACTACAAAAAACAAAAAAGTCAAAAAAGAAGATAAAAAACCTAAAAAACGAGGAAGACCAAAAAAGAAAACAACAGACAAAGAAAGCGAAGATGACAGC
>Ga0247610_10008970_pt1 | contig 10113 bp, 5 predicted proteins | sample 174DNAGHGhighgp2_FD_193483 | JGI IMG/M metagenome (GOLD analysis project Ga0247610, IMG submission 193483) | Sheep rumen microbial communities from Palmerston North, Manawatu-Wanganui, New Zealand - 1742 DNA GHGhigh gp2 | ecosystem: Host-associated > Mammals > Digestive system > Stomach > Rumen ... | reverse complement strand
CACAGCCGTAGTATGCGAATCCGTCTTTTGTAGCGTTGACACCTTGCAGATAATAATTCCAATTAGTGCCAGATTCGTCGGCAGAATTGTCGTAAGAGCCGGTGTATGTGCCAGTGGCCTCATCGTAGTAGAGGATTGTCCTGATACCGCTACCAGTAGCACCAATGGTAACCTGCTTGGAGATGACGAGCAAAGCGTTTTCGTAGGCATATTCCCATGTATGGTTGTATGGGTCGATTTCAATGTAGGCATTGCCTTTGGGTTCGAGCCAGAGGTGGTCGTGGTCACCTTCCTGAATGCCGAATGTGAACTGATCCCAGCCCGGATATGTTCCGTAAGTCTGTCCGTTTTCGTCTTCGAGGTAAAAATTCCAATCGTCGCCCTTAGATACGAATCCAGCGTATTTGCCGTTCTCGTTGATCTTAAGCTCGCCCGACCAAAAGCCTGATGCGGTGAGTGTGTTGCCGTAGAGGACAGCCTCGGCGCGTTTTTTGGTAAGGTCCACGTTGACCATGTACCAGCCGTCTTTGGCCACTTCGAGTGCAACGCCGTAGTCTTTGTCGTCGGAAACCTTGATTTCCTGTGCGCCCGACTTGAGGGTTACGAATCCAGTGTATATTCCGGTGGCCGCGCCGTCGAGAACGTTGGTTATGAGTTCTTTGCCACCGAGCGTGAGTTTCTCTGGGTACACTGTTACTTCGGCGGGTTCGAGGGCAAACTTGTAGTTGGAATTGAGACCGAGTTTGAGGGTTATTTTGTAAGTGCCTTTTTCAGGAATCGTAACTCCCGTGCCCGCATCACCAAGGGAAAATTTGACGGAGTTTTGCTCGCCCGAGAATCCTACGGTTACGGTCTCGTCGGCATTGTCCTGCGACGACTGGTAATGATCGGCCGTGCCGGAGATTGTTACCTTGGCGTTGTCTTTGGGCACGATGATGTACGCGTTCCATGCGGATTTCACGTTGTCGAATACCATCGACGCATTGGCGACGTCGCCGCTGCAAACGAGCGACGTAATCAGGTATGCGTTGGCGAGTTTGGATGTGTTTTTGGTGTCCATCGTGAAATAGTAGCATCCAGCCTTGGCGGTCAGCCAGAAGTGGTCGCCACCCGCCTCGTAGCTCATGAAAGTCCACCCCGTGCCTTCGGATGTGCCGAACGCTGTGCCGTCATTGGTCTGTACTGCGAAGTTGAGCCATGGTTCGGCGTTGACGAAGCCTTGGTACTTGCCGTCGTTGTTAGGCGAGTAGAGATACTGCGCGGTCTTTACGGAGAATAGTTCGTTGGCATCCTTGGTGTAGATGTATGCCCAGTGATTGTCGATTTCCAATGGTGTTACCTCAAAACTGGCGATGTTTGAGTACAAGACTTGCTCGATATTTTTGCCTGCAGATGAGGCGAGGCGCAGATACATTGTGCCCTTTTGGTTGGGAGTGAGTCCCAGGTCGATAGCCATCTTGTTGATGTCGTCGCCGGAGAGACTTGCCAGGTTGTTGCCGGAGAAGGTCTTGTAGTTGGCAAACGACTGGTCTGTGGCGGCTTGCAGCAGGATGTATCCGCCGTCGAGGTTGGTAGCCACGTCGCCGTTAGTTACATTGAGTGCGCTCTTAGTGTAGGCAAGGTCGAGGAGTTTTTCAGAGAGGTTTTCCTCGTCGATGGTTACGCTTGTGGACGACAGCGCAAAGTCGGTGGTGGGCGTCATGTCGGACACAGTGTAGTGTTCGAGGTCGTCCTCGCAGGCTGTGAGCCCAGCGGCAAGGAGTGCCGACACAGCACCGATGTATAAGTATTTTGTGATTTTCATTTCTGTCTGTCTTTTAGTAGGTTATCTATTATTTGTAATACGGGTCGCTGAGTGCGGAGTTTGCGGAGAGTTCGGCGACGGGGAGGGGGAAGAATTTGAATTTTTCTTCAGCGGTGGTGCCAGTGAGCACGCCGCCCTTCCATTCCCAATTGTATTGCACGGAGCTTCCGGCGTATGCATTGAAGCGGATGAGGTCGGTGCGGCGGAGCGATTCGAGCATGAACTCGCGTCCGCGCTCTTCGAGGAGGTTCCAGAATGATACTCCGTTGGTGGTGGCATCGAGGTCGCCTTGCGAGAATCCGCTTACGCCGGCTCTTGTGCGCACTTGGTTGACGAGTTCTACTGCGGTCTTGGTGGCTCCCGTGCCGCCGCGCAGGATGGCCTCTGCCTCATTGAGGATGACTTCGGAGAGCCTGAGCACCGGCAGATCCACTTGCGATAGTGTCGTGGAAAAATCGCCCGCCACACTACCATCGTCCATGGTGTTGCAGAATTTGTTGAATACGTATCCTTCGGCAGCGTTTTTCTCTTCCATTGCAGTAGGATTGTCGATTGTACGTCCGTCCTTGAAGAAGAGGTCGCGCTTGTCGCCAGCTTCAAATCGTTGCGCAGCCTGTTTCCTGGCGCGAAAGAGCTGCCAAACATTGCCATCGCATCCGAGCACGTCCCTTACATTGACGGAGGCACCGTCGGTGGATGAGTTGGCAGAGCCGCAGATGATTTGCGTGGTGGAGCCGTAGCCCTTGTTGCCGTTGTTGCCGTCCTTGCCTGTGTAGAAGGCGAAGATGATTTCGTTGGTACGCTTGTAGTTTTCTGCGTTGAAGAGTTTGTAGAAATCGTTTTCGAGGACGTAGCCGCCGTTCTGAACCATTTCGGAGTATTTGATACAATCGGTGTAGTACTGCTTGTCATCGGTCTCCTTGTACACGTTGGCGTTGAGCAGCACCCTCGATAACAGAGCCGCAGCAGCATACTTGTTGGCGCGGTACTGTTCGTTGGTCTCGGGTAGTTTTTCGACGAGGTCTTTGAGTTCGGCGATTACGTAGTCGCACATCTCCGAACGTGTTGCGATTTTTGGCTCGTATGCGCCGATTGCGTCGTCCTCAGTAACGAATGCGCCTTGCGGCCAGAAGTCCATTATCTGAGAGTATGCGAATGCACGCATGAATCGCGCTTCGTTTTTCATGAGGCCAATGTTGCCGTCATCGGAGCAGTTGCGGATGAAGTCGTTGGCGAGCGTTACGATGTAGTAGAGCGAGTAATATGCTCCTGCAATCCATTTGGATTGTCCATTGAGACCCTTGAGGTATGAGATTTCGAGGAGTTCGTCGGAGACTGCCCAGGTAAACATTATCTCGTCGGTGCCACATTCCTGGAGGTTGAAGCACGAACGCGAGCAGTAGTAGGGGTCTTCTTCCCTGAGGTCGGCATTGCTGCCACCTTCTTCCTGTGAACGTATCACATATGCGGCGTATATCTTGGCGAGAGCCTGTTTGTAGCCTTCTTCGGAGGCATAGACCTCGTTGCCCGTGGTTTCCGTCGCGGGAAACTGGTCGAGTTCGTCGCAGGAGGCCATCAGCATCATTGATGCCACTGCCGCCGCTGCTATATATCTTGTTGCTTTCATTTTGTTCTGAATGGTTTACTTTGTGTTAATTCTGTGTTAGAAGTCGAAGCCCAGGGAGAGCGAGAAAGTTCTCGGGCGCGGGTAGAAGTTGTTGTCGATGCCGTTTTCGATTTCGGGATCTACGCCGGAGTATTTGGTAACGGTAAATACGTTTTGGATGCCAAAGGTAGCATTGAGACCGAAGTACTTGGTGATTCTGCCGAAATTGTACGAGAGGCTTATGTTGTCCATCTTGAGGAACGACGCATTCTCGAGGTAGTAGTCGGAGTACATCTGACGCACCTTGAATTTGGTATCGAGCACAGAAGAACTTATGTTGAGGTTCTGGTAGTTGTTGTAACCAAGACATTCGTATGCGCCCGTTCCGGCTGCCATTCCGTTGTAAACGTAGTTGCCGATGTTGGCACGGAGACCAGTGGAGAGCGTGAATTTTTTGTACCTGAGGCTAAGCGAGAATCCCATAATCCAGTCAGGGAGCGCCGAGTGTCCGAAGTAACGGTCGCCTTCCGAATCGTCGCCGCTGCCGTCGAGGTCGGCGTATGCGCCTTCGATGGGCTGTCCGTTGGAATCGTAGAGCTGATGCTTGAGGTAGAATGTGTATGGGGTGTAGCCTTCCATGTACACTTGGTATTTGTGGAAATTGACTTCGGCACCTACGAGTGTTGGAGCCACTGCTGCCTTGTCGGATAGGCGGAGATTGGAGATTTCGTTTTTCTGCCATGTGGCGTTGAAGTTGAAATCGAGCCCCCAGTCTTTAGTCTGTATCGGGGAGAATCCGAGGTTGAGCTCCACGCCCTTGGAATCTACATTACCGACGTTGGTAAGGATTTCGGACCTGAAATTGGTACCAGCGGCCGCTGGCACTGTTGCGAGCAGGTCTTCGGTCTTGCGGGTGTAATAGTCGATGGATGCCGTTATCTTGTCGTTGAGGAATCCGAAATCGAGACCGATGTTCCACGCCTTGGTGGTTTCCCACGTGAGGGCTTCCACGTATGCTGACGGGCGGTACATGTTGTAGTATGTGTCGCCAAATTTGTATTGCGCGCCCACTTGCGAGAGGTTGTATGTAGCGAGGTAGTTGTAGTTGCCGTTAGAGGGATCGGAATCAAGCTCCTGCTGTCCTGTAATACCCCAGCTTACGCGGAATTTGATGTTGTTGACGACGTCCTTGAGATTATCCATGAACGCCTCTTCGGAGATTCGGTATGCGAAAGCCACGGACGGGAATGTGCCCCATCGGTTGTCTTTGGAGAACCTTGAAGAACCATCGCGGCGGATGGTGGCGGTGAGCATGTATTTGCTGAAGAGCGTGAAGTTGGCCCTGCCGTAGTACGACATAAGCACGTGTGCGTAGTCCTTTTCGGCGACGGCTTTGATTTGGTCGGTTTCGGTCTTGCCGAGGTATGAGTATTCAAAGTAGGCCGGTCTGTTGCCTGCCTGTTTTTGGAAGTCGTAACCGGCGGTGAAGTCAAAATTGATGACATCGGTTTTCTTGTTGTAGGCGAGGTAGCCTGTGAACAGAGAGTTTTTGTTTTTTTGCGGGCCGTAGTCGTAATCGCGTCCGTTGGTGCCATAGTCCCTGAACATGCCGTTGGGGTACTTGACGTTGCCTTCGCCCTTGGAGCCGTCGAAACCACCCGTGATGTGAGCCTTGAGGTCTTTGAGGAAGGGGAAGGTATAATCGATGTCGATGTTGGCGATTACGCGCTTTACTGTGGATGTGCTGCGGTAGTAGTCGAGGAGTGCCACGGGATTGCCAGAGGCGTTGGTGTATGGAGTTTTTTTGCCGTTGGCGTCAATGTCGGAATATACCTCGTTCCATCCGCCGAAGTTGTCGGGGTCGCCAGATTTGACGGCGTAAGTGGGGTCGAATACGGTGGCCGTGTATATTGCTCCATTCTCGGCGAATGTGTTGTCGTTGAAAGAGCCTTTGACATTGAGGTTTACCTTGAGCGCATCGTTCATGAATGACGGGCTTAGATTGAGGCTGGCGGTATATCGCTTCATATTATCAGACTTGAGGATGCCGTCTTGCGCGAGGTAGCCCACTGATACACGTGTGGGTAGCTTTTTGGCGATAGAGCCTGATACGCTGAGATTGTTGTCGGATGCCCATGCCGGTTGGAAAATCTCGTCAATCCAATCGGTGTTGTTGTCATCTTTGGCGAGATTAGCAGCCAGGAGCGACCTGTTGTTGTCGTTGCCGTACTGGTTGATTGCGTCGATAAACTGGTCGCGCGACAGCATGTCGGCGGTCTTCGTCTTGAACGAAACGGAATTGGTGGTATTGAAATTGACCTTCATCTTGTCCTTGGAGCCCTTCTTGGTGTTGATGATGATGACACCGTTGGAAGCGCGGCTGCCGTAGATGGCCGCCGAGGATGCGTCCTTGAGGATAGACATCGATTCGATGTCGGCGGGGTTGATAAGCGAGAGGAAATTGTTGTCGTTGCCAGCAATGCCGCCATTTTCGAGCGGCACGCCGTCGAGTACGATGAGAGGATTGTTGGAGGCGTTGAGGGATGCGCCGCCACGGATTCTAATTGCGCTGCCGGCAGACGGCGAACCGCCTTTGCTCATGATTTGAACGCCAGCCACTTTGCCGTTGATGAGTTGTTCGGGGCTGGACACCACGCCGCCGTTGAAGTCTTTTTCGCTGACGGAGGAGATGGAGCCGGTGAGGTCGCCCTTGCGCTTAGTACCGTAGCCGATGGCTACTACCTCGCCGAGTTGAGTGTCTTCGGGCTGCATCTGGATGTTGAGTTTGCCAGAAGCAGGCACTGGCATCGTTACCGTGCCGTAGCCGATGAAAGAGAACACCACCGTGCCATTTTCCTGACCGGAGGGAACATTGATGGAGTAATTACCGTCGATGTCGGTGATTGTGCCGACAGTGGTGCCCTGGATGGCAACAGTAACGCCGATGAGCGGCTCGTTGCTCTCGTCCACCACCTTGCCCGAAATCGCCTTTTGGGCGTAGGCGGAGGTCGTAAGCCCCAGGAATGTTACGCATAGCAGCAACGCTATGAAGTAACGGAGTTTTAATGTCTTACTGTCCATTTTATTAATTGTTTTTTAGATAATATTAGTAAATCATTATTTTAACTTTACGCAACAAAATTAGGTTTTTGTAAAAAAATTGACATCATATTTTGGTTGATTTCGGCATTAAAAAGTGTGCAAACGATTGCGCAAACGTTGGAAATGGAGGGGAAAAATTGAAGGAATTGCAGCCTATGATAAAAATTTGAGGTTGGATAACAAAAAATTTGCTAACTTTGCGAAAAATAAAAATCGTAAGGCACTATGGGCATATACCTCAATCCAAGCAACGTCGGTTTCAAGGAGATTTTGGCCGGTGATATATTCGTTGACAAAACAATGTTAATCAGCGAATTGAACAAATTTATAGAGAAAGGCAACAAATATATCTGCGTTTCTCGTCCGAGGCGGTTTGGCAAAACAATCGCCACCAACATTATGTGCGCATACTATTCCAAGGGTTGCGATTCGCGAGAGATGTTTTCCAAGTTGAAAATCTCCAAGGCAAAGAACTTCGAACAATATCTCAACAAACTGAATTTCATTGCAATAGATGTTGCAAGCGAGTATCAGAACGCAAGGGTTAAAGACGAAATGTTGATAGACTTGCAGGCAAAACTACTTAAAGAATTCAGAGCACAGTTTCCCAAAATAAAGTTTCGCGACAACGAGACATTGGCAAACTGTATGATGGAGGTTTATTCAGCCACGGGCGAGACCTTTGTAATCATTCTCGACGAGTACGACTGCCTTGTGCGCGACCAATTTGGCACACATCTCTTTGCCGATTATTTGGAGTTTCTGAACGGTCTTTTTAAAAGCAACACTCTTAAACCTGCCATTGCGCTCGCCTATCTCACAGGAATTTTGCCAATTGTAAGAGACAGGGTGCAGAGCAAACTCAACAATTTTAGGGAATATACAATTTTGGATGCATATAATCTTGCTGAATTTGTGGGTTTTACCGAAAAAGAAGTGAAACCGTTGTGCAAAAAATACAAGGTGGATTTTGCGCAATGCAAAAAAGAATACGACGGCTATGCCCAAAACGGATTTGAAATTTACAATCCCGAATCCGTAGTTATGTGTATGGAGACCAAAAAGTTTGGCAATTTTTGGGGCAAGACTTCCACGTATATGGTAATCACCGACCGCCTAAAACACAACTACAAAGGCGCAAAAGAAGATGTAGTAAAAATGCTTTCAGGTGAAGAAGTGAAGGTGAATATTACTCGATATATGAACACGATGACAGATTTTCATTCAAAAGACGATGTTTTCACTTACCTCATCCATCTCGGATATTTGGCATACAATTCCAAAGAGGGCACTTGCAGAATCCCAAACTTGGAAGTGCGTAAAGAGTGGAACAATGCCATAGAAGATATGCCCGAATACTCCCAAACCGACGATATCATCAAGGCTTCGGAAGACCTTTTGGAACAGACACTTCTCAAAAATTCTGACGCAGTTGCCAAAGCCTTGGACAACACCCACATACACGTAACGTCAAACCGCAACTTCAACAATGAAGATGCACTTGCGGCGGCTGTATATATCGCTTTTGTACACGCACTCAACTACTACAATTGTTTCAAGGAACTCTCTACGGGGAAAGGCTTTGCCGACTTGGTATATGTGCCGGTGGTGAAATCGCCTGAGCATCCAGCGATTATCATCGAATTGAAGCACAACCAATCTACCGGGAAAGCATTACAACAGATTCAGAGCCGTCAATATTTCGACGCCCTCGAAAACTACAAAGGCAACCTCATCTTTGTCGCCATCAATTACGACAAAGAGACCAAAAAACACGAGTGCGAGATTACAGAATGGGAGAAGTCCTTGTAAGGCACTACTTTCGCAATGGCAATATAGCCTACAATTCCACCCTCTCGCTCCTAATCTTCTTCCCCAAAAACACCTCCGCCGTCTTGTCGAAGACTTCTGGCGTGTCGGTGGTGTAATATATAGTGCGGCCGCCTTTGGAGAGGCGGGATTCCATTTCGGGATGACGGGCGAGATAATCGGCGAGGCTGTGCGCCACGATTTCGTTTTGCTGGACAAAATTGACAGGCGAAGCGTCGCCCGCCGCGCGGTGAAACGAATCTATCAACAACGGATAATGTGTGCAGCCAAGCACAACCGCGTCAATATCAGGCGATTGAGTCATTAGCAAATCAAAATATTTTTTTACGAAATAATCCGTGCCAGGGTTGGAGATTTCGCCGGCTTCCACGAGGGCGGCGAGCATTGGACAGGGCTGCTGATAGACGCGGATTTCGGGATAAAGTTTTTGGATTTCGAGGATGTAAGACTGCGAATTTATCGTGCCTTGCGTACCGAGGATGCCCACGTGGTTGGTTTTGGTGTAGGTGTTGATTACCTCGGCGGTGGGGCGTATGATGCCGAGGACGCGATTGTTGGGATTGATATGCGGAAGGTCGTGCTGCTGGATGGTGCGCAGAGCCTTCGCGGAGGCTGTGTTGCAGGCAAGAATTACCAATGGACAACCTAAATCAAAAAGACGGCGCACCGCCTGCAATGTGTAGGCGTACACCGTCTCAAAACTTCTTGAACCGTATGGTGCCCTTGCATTGTCGCCGAGAAACATATAGTCGTATTGCGGCAACAACTCCTGAAACTTGCGGAGTATCGTCAAACCTCCGAATCCAGAATCAAAGACTCCGAGCATATTGGTTCGTTATAAGATAATTAAATTACAGACCGAGTTCCTTCTTAATCTCGTTGGTGAGGTCAACGCTGATTGCCTCGTTGATGTAGAGGACATTGGCCTTGTCCATCACATAAACATAACCGCCGGCGGCAGCCACTTTCTTGATGGCAGCGTCGAGCTTGTCCATAATGGGTTTGAAGAGGTCGTTGCGCTTTTGGGCGAGGCTCGTTTGAGCATTCTCCTGAAAACGCTGGATGCGCTCTTGGAGCTGCATAATCTCCTGCTCCTTGTCGGCGCGGAGTGCGGCTGACCATTTTTCGGGGGCGGCGTCGGCAAGCTGAACGTTCTCCTGATATGCCTGAACCTTGTTTTGGTATTCTACGCCCATTGCTTGGAGCTGGTCTTCGAGTTTTTTGCCTTCTGCCTCCAAAGCGGTCTGTGCAGCCTTGGTCTCGGGCATTGCCTGGATGATGTCGTCTGTGGTAATGTGTCCAAATTTCTGCGCCGAAGCTGCAACGCTCAGCGTCACCATCGCTATTAAAATGAGAATTAACTTTTTCATTTGTATTATTAATGTAAACGTGAATTAAAACATATTTATGGGGTCAACGCCTGACGGCGTTTTTCTTTAAACAAAAATTTAAACGAATTAGGACAAATTAAAACGAATTTTTATGTGAGACAATTCATTAAAATTCGTTTTAATTCGTTTAAATTTACGTTCAAAAAAAAATTATTTGATTATCTTTTTGAGGACAACATCGCTCTCGTCGTACTTCTCGGAGGCGTAGATGATGTCGCCAGTTACCTTGTCGAAGATGTAGTCGTAGCCCGCCTCGGTGGCAACGCTCTTCAATGCGTTGTAAACATTGTCCTGGATGGGCTTGATGAGTTCTTGACGCTTCTTGGCGAGTTCGCCGTCGTTGCCGAAGTACTTCTTCTGCAATTCCTTGGCTTCCTTCT
>Ga0247610_10008969_pt1 | contig 10114 bp, 13 predicted proteins | sample 174DNAGHGhighgp2_FD_193483 | JGI IMG/M metagenome (GOLD analysis project Ga0247610, IMG submission 193483) | Sheep rumen microbial communities from Palmerston North, Manawatu-Wanganui, New Zealand - 1742 DNA GHGhigh gp2 | ecosystem: Host-associated > Mammals > Digestive system > Stomach > Rumen... | reverse complement strand
TCTTCGTATTAAATTTAAGATGAAATAGAATGGTAAAAAAGTATTATTCTAGGTTAATCCAAATGATTATCCAGTAGATATTTTGACATTAAAAGCCGATTATATGGAAAGTTCTAGCTCTCATAATACTGGAACTTCAAATCTTATATTTGATGCATTAGAGGGTTTAGGCTTCCATACACCTGGGCAAACTTATTGGAATGCTTAGAATCCTAATTATAAAACATTAACAGCAATTCGTGGATATCCTATTATGTGTTTCTTCCGTGAAGATGAAGATCATGATTTTGAATTTATTGGTCGATATAATCTTAATATGGATAAATCCTCAGAAAACACTTTTGGTTTCTTACCAGTCCCTGAAAAAGAGTCAGAAATTGATGAAAATGGTAGTAATATAAAATTTGGATGGATGGTTAATGATGGTACTAAATCTATTTTAGATCCTGTTGAGCATCCTTATGTGAATGCAATTCATTGTTATGAATTTTTAAATAATGCATCAAATCTAGATAATTTTATTGTTGGAAATACTGGTTTAAGTTTTCATGATTTATTCTACTAGGAAGTCTTAAATGATAACGGAAAAATGATTCCTAACTGGTTAACAAGTTTTGAATCTCGTTATCCTGAAGATGATGTAGATGTTGAAGCTTTTTATCAGATGTGCGCATGGGTTAATTCAACAAACCCCGATGAGGCTACAGAAAATGCTCTTGCTGAGCCAGTCACTTATGCAGGAGTTCAATATTCTACAGATAATAGAGAGTATCGTCTTGCGAAATTTAAAAATGAATTTGAAGAACATTTTAATAAAAATTTTGTATTATTCTATTATGTTTTAACTCATGTCCTTTTAATGATTGACTCTCGTGCAAAAAACATGATGATTGCAACATGGGATAATTAGCATTGGTATCCAATTTTTTATGATATGGATACAATGTTAGGCTTAAATAACTATGGTTATAATAAATTTGATTATAATGTAGAAGATAAAGATGCTAATGTATTTAATGGTTAGGCTAGTGTGTTATGGAATAATGTAAAAGCATGCTTTGAATCTGATATTCGTACCATGTATAATGAAATGCAAAAATATGGTGGATTAAATTATGGTAATTTATTACGTAATTATAATACTGTATAGGCTGATATGTGGAATGAAATCATGTATAACTATGATGCAAATTATAAATATATTACTCCATATGCCGAAGGATATTATGATGGATTAAACCTTGATCCAGACACCGGTGATCCAGTGATAGTTCCTGCTGGTACTAAAAATTATTTATATGCGGCTCAAGGTAGTCGTTCTATGCATCGTCGTTATTGGCTGAAGAATCGTATTTCATATTTTGATGGAAAGTATTTATCTGATAATTACAGAACTGATAAATTTACAATGCGTATTTATACTCCATAGGCTAATGAAGATAACTATTATAGAGTATATGATGTAAATATAGATAATTTTGGAGAAAAAACATATTATACTCGTTCTAATGAACCTCCTTATATTTTTACAGAGGCATTAGAATTTGTTGCTGGAACAGAATATTATGCAAAGGCAGATAATAAATTAGCAGCTTCATTAGTTGTTGTCCCTCCAAATAATAATTATACTTTAACCCCATTACATAATCAATATTTAGCAGTAGCTTTTGGTGGTACTAATGGTCAAACTTCTGGCCCATGGTACGCAGAAGCCAATACTCCTTATTTAGTAGCTGCTCCAGAAGGCGCTAAATATAATGATACTGAAACTTATGTATATGGCGCAAGTTAGATTAAAGATCTTGGAGATTTATCTTCTCAATACTTAGGATTATTCTCTTTCCCAGGAGAGACAAAGCTTGAAACTCTTATCTTAGGAAATAAAACAAATGGATATTATAATCCTAATTTTAGTGCTCTGAGTATTGGCACAGCAGCGCCACAATTAAAAATATTAGATATTTCTAATACACAACTTACTGGAGTTTTAGATTTAAGCAAATGTCAAAATATTACTTAGGTATTTGCTTGCGGTTCAAGTATTGCAAGTGTATCTTTACCAAGCTATGGTGTATTATAGGAATTACGTTTACCAACTACAATTACTTCATTAGTTATGGATACTCAAACCAATTTAACAAATGATAAATTTACTATTGGTACTTATGACTCTAATACTGAGGCTTATACCGATGCAAATGAAATTGCTTTAACAACTATCTCTATTGAAGGTATGCCTCAATTTAATTCTTATCCATTAGTAAAAGCTAGCTGTAATTATATTATGGGTTATTGCTTAAGAGATATAGCTTGGACAATAAACGCAAGTGATATTGTTGACACTGCAGATGGATTAAAAGGTATTGCTGTATTAGAAACTTTGTTAGATCGTAATGCTGAACCACAATATAAAGGTAGTACTACTTCAACAATGCGTGCGGTTACTGGCTCAATAGTATTTGATAATAATGTAAGTGCTGTTGATGCGTTAGATATTTATACTCATTATCAAAGTATTTATCCTGATTTAATATTTGTATTTGATGAAAATAGTATTAAGCATATTAACCTTTATGATGGTGATGGAAATATCTATTGGTCTAAACCTATTTCAATTAATAGTGAATTAACTGAAAGTTTTTATGATTCAAGTAGTTTTGGAGCTTTTGTTATTCCTCAAAAAACTAGCACTCAAGAATATAAATATATTTTTGATAATAAATGGTTATTAGATGAGCAAGAAATTGATTGTAGTTCAACGAATGGACGTCCTATTATTCCAGGCCCTGTCACTATTGATCTTAATTTTAGACCAAAATTTATTGAATCTATTTAGGTTTATACTGTTACATTCCATATTAATAATGAATCAATTCAAAAAGAAGTTGAATATGGAACTAGTTATAATGATGTTTTATTAAAACGAATCCCATATTCAATTAATAATTCTATCTTATCATCTACTAATAGATCAGTATATCCATTCCTTGGATATAGTATTAATAGTGCAAATGATACTGAGAATTTAGTTGATTTCTTTGATAATAATTTAATTATTAATTCAAATAAAGATTTTTATGCTGTATTTGGGCCTAATTTAGTTGATGTATCTGATCCAATTAATGTATTTTATCCCGCTTGGAATTTTATTGGTAATAAGAGTTATAACGATGCTAAAGTATATAATAAACTAAATGTTGATATTCCAGTAGGAAGCGTAAATACTTAGTTATATAATTTAGATGGTTATATGGCTTAGCCAGTCTCAGGATGGACATTTGATGAATTTATTACTGTGCCTGCAAAATATAATAACATGAATGTTATTAGTGTTACTGGTTTTGCTAATAATTCATCTATAAAACGAGTTTATTTTGAGACAGGAACTTAGTTAAGAGTCATTGAGCCAAGTGCTTTTACAAATACTGGTAGTTTAATTTATTTCGATTTTCCAAGTACATTAAGATAGATTAGTGATAGTGCTTTTTAGAGTTCTTCTTTATCTGAAAATACTACTATTGGTGGAGAAAATACAATTTATATTGGCCGCCTTGCATTTAATGGTGCATTTAGAAATGCTGATGTTTTACAAATTTCAAGCACTGTTTGTATTATTGATAGCATGGGTTGTTCTTATATGCCTAATAGAGCTAGAATAGATATTGGTTCAAGTGGTAATTTAAGTAATTTAGATTTATCTCTTGATACTAATTCTACTATTTGGACAAGTGAGACAGGAAGAAATATTTTTGGTATGAATTAGAATGAAATTCATAGTGCTATTAATTTTTATACTAATAAATATACTAGTGTAACTCAAGAAATTAATGGTCAAACTATTGGTGAAATTCTTTTTGGCCAAGCATATCAAACTACTGTTAGTTTTATCACTGGATAAGGAGGAAAAAATAAATGACTAAATAGATAATGTATTTATATTTAGGAACAAATGGAACTATTTTATCTCCTGTCCATCTTGAAGATACTTATTATGTACGTCAAGTACAATTAACAGCTGATAAGGGAAAAGTATTAACTAGAGATGGTATCCATAAAAAAGTTACTGTTTTAGTTCCAGAAGAAGAAGTTTCTGAATGGTCAGAAGTATTGGCCGGAAATGAATAAAAAATATAAATAATTTTATAAATATATTTAGAGGGAGGAAAGATTTCTCCTCCCTCTAAAATTTTGAAAGAAAGGAAGATATTACCTATGATTTCAAAGATTACTGAAAGTAATAAAGAGTTAATTAAAGCTCGTTTAAAGGAAATCAGTATGGCTCTTGATGGGAATGAAGATAGTATTTCTAGTCTTGAAAGCTATTATGCTAATATTACTAGAATTGCTCCTCTTGCTACAAATTTTCATAGTGCTCCCTATAAATATTTCTTGATGCCAATTGATGAACCTGTTTTTGAAATTGATGCAAATAAAAGAACTATAACAGTTCCTCAGCATTTTGCAAAAAATGGCGTTGGTGTTCAGGGCGATCATATGGCTGAAATTCTTTATTTTAGAATTGATAGATATTTCGATTATCAAGATTTAATGAACGTTGATGCTATTGTTATTAACTGGCAATTTAAACCAGCAAATGCTTCTCGTAATGCTGAAATTGAGACTCATACTTCTTATGCTCTTGCCCCAGATGAGACATATGATCCAGGTCATATTATGTTTGGTTGGGTAATTGGTAATTTTGTTGAAATTGATGACCAAGGCATTGAGCATCAACATTTTATGACTCCTTCAAAAGGAACTATTAATTTTTCAGTTAGTTTCTTAAAGAGAGTTGGTAGTGATTATAAGTATGTATTAAATACTTTAATTGCTAGTGTAAATATTAATGATTCTATTACTTTAGATGACCCAACAAAATTAGATGATCTTAGTCATCCTGTTTTTGAGCGTTTAAGTGATTCTGAATATACTCCAGATGGTGTTACCCCATTAAAAGATCCTATTTTCCGTACTAATCCTGTTGAATCTGAAGTTGATGGACAAAGAGTAACTGAGTACAAGGGATTACCAAAAGTTGCTGATTTCCAATTAAATAATGATGGTTCTGAAGAGGAAAGTTTAATTTTACAAACCATTGGTTATGCTTCTGACGATGGCATTATTAAATATCGTTGGTTTGGTACAACTGCTGCTGGTGAGAATGTAAGCCGTGATGCAGATGTTCTTACTAGTATGAATGATTATGTAATTACTAGTGATACTTCAGCACCCACTGATGGAGTTACCTACTATGTTTTAGAGGGTAATGAAATGAAGACTCTTGAAGAAGCCGGCATTGATGTTAGTACTAAAGCAGCTTTCCAACAGTTAGTGCAAAGTCGTGATGTATATGAATTAGGTAGCCATTTAGATGTTACTGCTGCTGGTGAATATCAAGTTGAAATGCAAAGTATTAAAAATGTTACTAATATTTCTGAAACTATTAAGAGTGGAAATGTTCAAAGTCAAACTTGTTCTGTCCCAGTCGCTGCTGTTCCTTCTGTTGATTTAGTTGTTGAAGGAACTATGACTCCTGAGCTTGCTGCAGAAGATGATGAAATTGCTGATTATACTATTTATGATAGTGAATTAGCAGGTCAATATGTTTTCATTAATGAAGATGCTCCTGTCGTAAAAGCAATCATTGGTATTGATCCAGAAAAAATGTATAATATTGAAACCGGTGAAGGAATTAAGGGATTTAGTCCTGCCTCTAGTATTGGTGCTGTTGCTTTAAAAATGACCGATGCAGATGAATTGACTTCTGAAGAAATTGCTGAATTAAAGAGCGCCGCACATGCTGAAGATTATAAGATTCCTGTTGCTGGTGGTTTAGTAGTTGAAGATAATACTGCTACTGGTGAAGGTACTTATAAAGTATTTGCAATTAATCGTCGTAATCATACTTATAGTATTTCTAAGGCTTCTAAAGCGATTGAAGTAAAGACTATCGCTCCAGAAGTAAAAGATTGCATTGATGTTGCTGCTCAAGAGGGTGCTGAATATAGCATTAGCTTAATTGAAGATAATGCTGCTGTGCCCGGTGCAAAAGTTGAATTAAATACAGATTATCATACTCGTAATTTTAGAGTTTCTACTGGCCCAATTAAAGAAGACGTTAGTTTACAATTACGCGTAATTGAAATTGATCAAGATGCTTATGCTCAAGGTAGAGTTGAATATTTACCAGAAACTGAAGATGGCGAAAATGAATATCCAACTTCTTATATGGTAAAAACTTTTGATGATGAAATGGCAGAGTATTATAATTTTGCCATTACTGAAGATCAAGGTTTATTTGTTATTGAAGCTACAACTAGATACTTTGGTACTCAACGTATTACTATAACTGATCCATTTAGAGTAACTTCTACTTTATAATTATTTTTAAGGAGGGACTGATTTATGATTACAAATCGTGCGGATTATGAACGCTATCTGGCGAATATTACAGAAACAGCTCCTTCTGTCATAAGAATGAGACTTCCAGTTGATGAGCCAGTTTATAAAATTGACTGGAATACTCGTAAAGTTTCTGCCCCTCCCTATATTGGGGTAGAGGGGGATCATAAAGCAGAATTTGTCTTTTTTGAGATGGACAGATTTTATGATATGATGGATTTAGCAGACACGGTTGGATTGATCATATTTAAAAATGCTAAAAATGAAGAATATTGTTAGATAATTCCATATTATGATACTTACAGTATTACTGGAAAAATTATTTTTCCATGGTCAATTCAAGCTCCAGCTGCTTTATATACAGGAACCGTTTCATTCTCTTTTAAATTTTTCAAAGTAGATCCAACCTCAAAGAAGCTACTTTATGAATTAAATACTCTTATCGCAACTACAAAAGTATTAAAAGGTTGGATTAATATTAGCGGTGAAGAGCATACATATAATTTAATAACTGCTGAAAATATTTTAGCCGAAGAGAGCACTTTAGAAGATATTAATAGAATCTTAGCAGCGGGAAAATATTTACAGCTTTATTGGTTAGAAGCTGATAGAATCCCATTTGAACCGACTCCTGGTCCTTATGATGGTGGAGATGTTTTGGATCCAGCTTTACCAGAGCCATAAAATAATGGTTAATATAATGGGATAAGTATAATACCATACTTATCCCATTAATTTTTTATAAAATTGAAATTTATTAGATAATCTTTTTATCTATTTAATATATATTATTAATATGAGAAAAAGGAGGATTTTAAATGCCAACAATTAGTAAAATTGGTTTTTGCAAATACAAAGGAACATTACCAGAAGGTACTAGTATACCAGCAGATATAATAAATCAAAATGGTGTTCAATTTACTTTTACCTATGATTGGGAAGGCGATTTATGTTCTATTATTGAAATCAAATGGCGTCCTGTCAAAATAGAAATTGTAAATGGGGAACGAACTGTTACAAATGTTACTTTTTCCGAAACTGGTTTTAAAAAACATAGAAATGATCAAAATGTTATTTTTACAATAGATTTTAATGGATAGTCTTTATTTTTTAATTCAGATGATAATCCTACATTGACTTAGACTACTAATTTTGCAAATGAATTTAATAAAACTAAGAATAATCGTTTATCTGGAGCAGGGAAAAAATATATTACAGCAAATTTTAATTATGAATATAAAGATAGTGATACTTTATCTTATATTGTAAAAATTGAAAATATTAAAATCCCAAAAATAAGTAAATATGAACATAATGTAGTATTTACTGAAAATGGAATTAATGAATTACTAGCCAATATTAGAGCTTGGCCTTATGTTGATTTTTTAACATCAGGAAATGAAAAATATTTAAGAGGAGAACAAATTGGACTTAAAACTGGTCAAGATCCTTTTGAAGAGATTGTAAATGGTGAGAGGCATGTATATAGAAATGGTAATTTAAATGACTATTATATTCCTGGAAGATATTATTCACCATAGAAGTCATATACCGAAGGGAATGGTACTTCTAATTATGGAATTGCTAATATTCCTTATGGTTTAGGAGCTGGTTTTACTCTTCATGTTTTCGCTAATGCAGGTGGTCTTGGAGTTCATTAGTTAATACAATCAAATGGCGGATATTATTATGTGAGATATGGCTGGAAAGATAATAATGGGGTTTGGCAATGGGATGCATGGAAAACAGTTTTGCCTTCTCAGGCTATTTCATTCCCTAGTGCCACTACTACCGCCACTACCACCGCACCTCCAGGAACTGTTGCTATTTCCATAGATGGAACGACTTCTTATTTAACAGTTAATGGGTTTAATACCAATAGTCTTCTTCCTTCTTAGGGTGGCAATGACGGAAAATATTTATCTACAGATGGAGATACCGCATATTGGGCATCAATAGATGCACTTCCTAGTTAGGGTGGTAATAGAGGAAAATATTTATATACAGATGGAACTACCGCATCTTGGGCAAATTTGCCATAGTAGCTTCCTTCTACTACCGCAGGTCAAATGCATCTATTTTTACGTCCAAATGAAAATGGTAACGGAGTTGAATGGAATAATAAATTAAGTAGAGATAATGATACTTCTACACCATCCATTTTATCTCTTAATAACTTACAATTCTTTAAAGGAACAACTGCAACTTCTGAATATAGATTAGGAACACTTTCTTTTGGTGGGAAATATAATTATTATGGCCGAAACGGTGAATATACTACTGCTGTTCCTGCAGAAAGTAATGGAACTCAACAAAGCAGCATAGGAAGAATTTATAGTATTGTTAAAGATGGAAATTCTCATTTATATTTATCAGTAACAAAAAATGAAGATAAAAGTAATTCACTTTGTTATTTAGATATAGGCTATTTTAATAATACTGATGATACTCCTGCTGGTTCTTTTAAATCTTATCATTGTAGAATAGAGGCTCCTGATCATTAGGCTTTTAAAGCAGATAAAGTATTTGGGGCTGTATTTAATGATTATGCTGAATATCGTTCAACAATTGATCTTGTTCCAGGTCATGTGGTAATTGATAATGATGATGGTTCATTATCTTGCTCTTCTTCTCGTCTTTAGCCAGGCGGACAAGTTATATCAGATACTTTTGGATTTTCTATTGGTGAAACCGATACTGCTAAAACTCCTTTAGCAGTAACTGGTCGAGTTCTTGTTTATACATACCAACCTCGTGAAAATTATCATGCAGGTATGGCTGTATGCTCTGCTCCTAATGGAACAGTTGATATAATGACACGCGAAGAAATACGTGATTATCCAGATTGTATTATCGGTATTGTCTCAGAAATTCCTCAGTATGAAACTTGGGGTTCTGATAATATAAAAGTTGATGGACGTATTTGGATAAAAGTTAAATAAAATAATAAAAAGGGAAACTCTTATTAAAGAGTTTCCCTTTATTTTTTTATCTAATTATTAATGAGTCACAAACATTAAGATAAATAATGCACCAATAATCCAAGTCCCTACTGGGATTTCTTTTGCTTTGCCTACTAGTATCTTCACAAGTACAAAACTAAGGATACCAATAGCAATACCATAGCTAATACTATAACTAAGTACCATCATCATAATAGTAAGGAATGCGGGGAGTGCAATCTCAATATTCTTCCAGTTAATATTTACAATACCACTCATCATAAGGACGCCAACATAAGCAAGAGCTGCGGCAGTCGCGCAACTTGGTACGAGAGAGGCAATAGGAGTAAATACAAGAGCGAGGATAAATAGCACACCAGTTATAAAACTAGCAAGACCACTTTTAGCACCGGCTGCGATACCACTAGTACTTTCAATAAAACTAGTAACAGTAGAAGTGCCAAAAATAGCACCAGTACAAGTAGCAATAGCATCACTTAACATACAACGCTCAAAATTGAGAGGCTTGCCTTCTTTATCAAGCAGCCCGCCTTCAGCACAAGCTGAATAGAGGGTGCCAAGAGTATCAAACATATCAACAAGGCAGAAAGCTAAAGCAGAAGTAACAAGCATTATTACAAGATTGGCTTGACTGTGATTTGCGAGATAGCCTGAAAAATCAAATCCATGACGGAATACTTCACCAAAAGTCTGAGTACCAAAATCTCTAAAAGCATCTGCCATAGAAAGATTAAGACCAACAGCAAAAT
>Ga0247610_10008966_pt1 | contig 10114 bp, 8 predicted proteins | sample 174DNAGHGhighgp2_FD_193483 | JGI IMG/M metagenome (GOLD analysis project Ga0247610, IMG submission 193483) | Sheep rumen microbial communities from Palmerston North, Manawatu-Wanganui, New Zealand - 1742 DNA GHGhigh gp2 | ecosystem: Host-associated > Mammals > Digestive system > Stomach > Rumen ... | reverse complement strand
GTAGTGGGCAATCATGGTGTCCCACATCGGACCAGCGAGGTGGATGTCATAGTTGCGCAACACTTCGAGGTCATACTTCAGATTTTGTCCCACTTTAAGAATTTTGTCGTTCTCGTACACCTCTTTGAAGATATTAACAATTCGCAACGCTTCTTCACGTTCAGCAGGAATCGGCACGTAAAATGCCTCGAATTCCTTCACGGAGAAACTCAAACCTACCAGTTCGGCATCAATTGCAACCTTCGAGGTGGTTTCTGTGTCTAGACTGAGAATTTCGTTTGTTAAGAAATAATCACAAAGTTTCCTCAAATCTTCCTCATTTTCAACGAGTTTGTAGTCGTGTTGGGTTGTTTTTAGGCTCTCAAAACTCGAATTTTCTGAAAGATTCGCCCCGTCGGCAGGAAATTCTGCAAAGAGATCGAGTTGCGCGTTGACAGGATTTTGCGGTTTTTGGCTTTTTTTAAGAACTCGCTCTGCAAACGATTTCATCTCCAGTTCGAGGAGCAATTTTCCTAACTCGTCTTGGTTTGGTTCAACGAGTTTCAGATTTTCCATATCGAGATCGATGGGTACATCCGTTTTGATAGTGGCGAGGAAGTAACTCATCTTGATGTCCTCAACATGCTCCTCCACTTTCTCGCGAAGTTTACCTTTGATCTCTGCTGAGCGAGAAAGTAACTCTTCGATGGAACCGAACTCGTTGATGAGTTTCACAGCCGTTTTCTCACCCACACCAGGACAACCGGGGAAATTGTCTGCCGAATCACCCATCAGTGCCAGCAGATCTATCACCGATTCTGTCGATGGAATGCCATATTTCTCGCAGACCTCCTTGGGTCCCATCGTCTCATAACCGCCGCCGTGGCGAGGGCGGAAGATCTTTACGGTGTCGCTAACCAACTGTCCATAGTCCTTATCTGGTGTCAGCATATAGGTTTCTACGCCGATGGAACCGGCTTTTTTAGCCAGTGTTCCTATGACGTCATCTGCCTCGAAACCATCTACCTGAAGGATAGGGATGCGATAGGCACGGAGCAGATCCTTGATGATTGGCACTGCCTTGCGGATATCCTCTGGTGTCTCTTCACGCTGGGCCTTATACTCAGGGAATGCCTCGCTGCGAAACGTTGGTCCGTGAGGGTCGAAGGCCACGCCGATATGGGTGGGCTTCTCTTTCTCCAACACTTCGTTCAGGGTATTGAGGAAACCAACAATCGCACTGGTATTCAAACCCTTCGAGTTGATTCGTGGGTTCTTGATAAAGGCATAATAACTGCGATAAATCAGTGCGTAAGCATCTAAAAGAAATAATTTCTGCATAACTTTCTTAATTTTCGGTGTAAAATTACTTAAAATTCTTCTAATTCCATCGGTTTTTACTATTTTTGTATCGAAATTCTGCTTGTTATGGATTATTTATCGAAGATAAAAGAGCCTATTAAGGACGAATTGAACGACTTTGTCAGGTTGTTCGATGAGAGTCTTACCTATGGTGAGGGATTGCTTTCACAAGTCCTTTCTCATATCCGTCAACGGGGTGGCAAGCGCATGCGTCCCATGTTGGTGTTGCTTTCTGCAAAGAACTACGGCAGTGTGTCTGATGTCACTCAGAATGCCGCTCTCGGACTGGAATTGTTGCATACGGCCAGTCTGGTGCACGACGATGTTGTGGATGAGAGTAGTGAGCGTCGCGGACAGCCTTCTGTGAATGCATCTTATAATAATAAGGTGGCTGTGCTGGTGGGTGATTATATCCTCTCTACGGCTCTGCTCCGCGTGGCTCTGTCTGATAATCACAGAATCGTACAACATCTGGCTGATTTAGGACGTACGTTGGCTGCTGGTGAGATTCTGCAACTCTGGAATATCTCTAACCAAATCATCTCAGAAGATATTTATTATCAGGTGATTGACAAGAAGACAGCCGTTCTCTTTGAGTCGTGTTCTGTCCTTGGTGCCATCTCTGTGGGTGCTTCTGATGAGGAGATAGAAAAAGCGAGAAAATTCGGACATAATATCGGTATGATTTTCCAGATCCGCGACGATATTTTCGACTATTATGACTCGAAGGAGATCGGTAAGCCGACGGGCAATGATATGACGGAAGGTAAGTTGACGCTGCCTGTCATTTATGCCCTGAACCATACGGAAATGCCTGCTATACATACCTTAGCCAAGAAGGTGAAGGCAGGCACGATTAATGCTGATGAAATCGCTGTTTTGGTAGAGTTTACGAAGACGCATGGAGGTATTGAATATGCTGAGCAGAAGATGGAGGAATTTGCCCGTGAGGCTCAGAAATATATCGATGAATGCGTGAAACCAGAGTTGAAGGATGCCTTCAACGCCTATCTCGAATACGTTATTCAAAGGAAATTGTAAAGATTTGATTGTTTATCAAGAATTTGAGAATTAGAGAATTATTATTTGAGTGCTGCTTCGATATTAATTCTAAAATTCTCAAATTCTTGATATCATAATTAGAAGAACTTTGTTTCTTTGCCAATCACTTCACTTAGCAGAAGGTTTGCCAGGCGAGAAGTGCCCATGCGGAACCACTGATTCGTGAGCCATTTCTCGCCTAAGACCTCTTTGACGATGGTGTAGTAGATGAGTGCATCCATCACGCTGTTAAGGCCTCCAGCGGGCTTAAAACCAATCTGTATGCCCGTTTCCTCGTAGTATTCCTTGATGGTCTGGCACATCACGTAGGCAGCCTCTGGCGTGGCGGCGGGCTGCTCTTTGCCTGTGGAGGTCTTGATGTAGTCGGCACCTGAATACATGGATAGCAGCGAAGCCGTCTTGATGTTCGTTGCCGTCTTCAGACAACCAGTTTCCAAGATCACCTTCATTTTCTTGTCGCCACAGGCTTCCTTCATCTGCTGAATCTCATCGCAGACGGTGTCGTAGTCGCCAGAGAGGAAGGCACCCACGCTGAGCACCATATCGATCTCTGTGGCGCCGTCTTTTACTGCCAGGCTGGTCTCTATCGTCTTCACCTCAATTAGCGCCTGAGACGACGGGAATGAGCCTGATACGCAGGCTACTTCTACCCCTTCTACCTCAAGGGTCTCAGAAACGATCTTTGCGTAGCGTGGATAGACGCAGATGGTGGCCACGTGGGGTAGGTCAGGGTAGGCCTCCTCAAATTGGTTCACACGCTCTGTAAAGGCGAGCACGCTCTCGTCTGAGTCTGTGGTTTTCAGGGTGGTGAGTTCCACGCTGCCCATCAGGAATTTCTTCACTTCAAGGGTGTCGTTCTCATGCACTTTCTCAGCAATGATCTTCTTCACTGCCTCTTTCACTTCCTCGTCATTTACATCGAGGTTATACTTGTTCAGAGCCTCTTCTATGCGGCTCTTCTGTGGCATCTCCTGGTGATGCTCGTGGTGATGATGTTCTGCCATAATGATATCTTTTTTGAGTTGTTTTTACGCCATTAGTTTCTTGTTGTGGATATGTCTGAGCGAGTCGCGCTGGGTCTTTTTTTCGATGCTTTTTTCGAGTTCGGCTGTGAGGTCTACGCCTGTCTGATTTGCCAGACAGAGCAGTACCCAGAGCACGTCGGCCATTTCCTCGCCAAGCGCCTGTTTGCCGTTGTCTTCGCTACGTGGATCGCCTACTTTCCACGACTGATCGCCATATCTGCGAGAGATGACTCTAGCCAGTTCTCCTACTTCCTCTGTAAGTACTGCCATATTTGTCAGTTCTGAGAAGTAGCGCACGCCGTATTCCCTAATCCAGCGATCTACCAATTCCTGTGCTTCCTTGATGCTCATCTCATTCGAATGATTAAAAACCACAATAGTGCAATCACGCAAAGCATGATGATGATATTCATGCGGTTTTCGCGCTGATACTCTTTCCAGTGAAAGGCCTTGTAAATCAGTACCAGGAGCCACAATATGATACCGATGCTACAGGCCCATATACCTGCTGGCAAACTCATGAAACGGTGCATGATGCAGCCGATAAACATGAGGATAACGCCGGATATTTCTAATTCCTTGAGATATTTCTTCATTTTTATTCTTTGTTTTTGGTGTCCATACAGATGGTGACAGGACCATCGTTTAAGAGTTCAACTTTCATATCGGCACCGAACTCGCCTGTACCTACTTGCTTGCCTATGGCCTCAGATAGTTGGGCGCAGAAAGCCTCGTAGAGTGGGATAGAGTGCTCGTGTGAACCTGCTCTGAACCAACTCGGACGATTGCCTTTCTTATAACTAGCATAGAGCGTGAACTGACTGACCACAAGTGCCTCACCATTCACATCCAAGATGCTACGGTTCATCACATCGTTCTCGTCGCCAAATACGCGCAGGTTCGCAATCTTCTTCACCAACCACTTTACATCCTCGCTTGTGTCCTCGTCGCAGATACCCAACAGGATGAGGAATCCTGGCCCTATCTGGCTCTTGACGCTGCCCTCGATGGTGACGCTGGCGTGGGTGACGCGTTGTATTACTGCTCTCATTGCTTTCTATTTTTCGGCAAAGATACAACTTTATTTTGAGATTACCAAATTTCTCATGATTATATCTCAGTTGTACTTTGTGACTTGTGATTTTGTGACATTAAGCCCCTTCGTTATTTCCAAGATAGATATCTGTATAATAGTAATATAAGTATATAATAATATATTATAATATTATAATATTATATAATTTTAACACCCAATTGCGACTTTGTTTCTTTTGAAGATGTGGACTACCTTAATGTCACAAAATCACAAGTCACAAAGTATCGTTTTTATCTTGTGTCTCCAAAAAATGTTTTACAAGCATATCTTCCGCAAAGCAAGGTGTAATCTGCCCTATTAATTGAAATAATTGCTAGCATTAATTGTCACAATAGTGCGAATTAATACTTGCAAAAGTTTTCTTTAACGACAGACATCTCACGAATGGTCTTCTTTGTTGAAATAAACGTACACAATCTGTGCTTTTGATGGTCCAATCAACTGCGTAAGCGTTTCGAGGTTTGCCTCACGGATGGCACGAACCGTTTTGAGGCCCTTCAGAAGCCCGTCACGCGTTTTGGGGCCGATGCCCTTGATATCATCCAACTCGGAGTGTAAAGCCCGTTTAGAACGCTTGTTTCGATGGAATTCGATGGCAAAGCGATGCACCTCGTCCTGTATCTGCGTGAGCACATGGAAGAGTTCTGAATCTATCTTCAATGCCACCTTCAACGGAGGGAAGCCATAGAGTAGTTCGTTGGTACGATGACGGTCGTCTTTGGCGAGTCCGGCAATGGGAATATCAAGGTTGAGTTCGTCCTGGATGACCTCACGAATCACTTCCATCTGGCCCTTACCACCATCGGCAATAATTAGGTCGGGTAGGGGCTGTTCTTCATCCAGCATCCTGCGATATCGGCGACTCACTACTTCCTTCATCGACGCATAGTCGTCAGGGCCTACTACCGTTTTGATATTGAAGCGTTTATAGTCCTTCTTGCTGGGTTTCATTGCCTTGAAGACCACACACGAGGCAACAGCATCTGTGCCAGAGATATTTGAGTTGTCGAAGCACTCGATTTGGTAGGGTAGTTTGGGTAGATGGAGTTTGTCTTGGAGTTCCTTCATCAGGCGTGTCTGACGTTGTTCTGGATTGAGTTTTTCCGCTTGTTTCAAACGGTCTACCTTATACTGTTTTCCGTTCATTATCGAGAGGTCAAGGAGTTTCTTTTTGTCCCCCAGTTTTGGAATCGTGAACTTCACGCCTTCCAGTTCTATATCTACCTCTTTTTCCAAGATGATTTCCTTTGAATCGCTCTTGAAACGTTCACGTAATTCAACGATACCCAGTTGCAGAAGTTCCTCATCCGTCTCGTTCAGTTTCTTCTTATATTCGATGGTAAAACTCTGGTTGATGCTGCCATTCGAGACGTGGAGGTAGTTGATGAAGGCCATCTTTTCGTCGGATGTAATGGTGAATACGTCGACGTTGTTAATCGTGTGGCTGACCACTTCGCTCTTGCTTACAAAACCGTCAAGTGCCAGATATTTCCGCTTCACTTCCTCTGCCTCTTCGAAACGTAGTTCTTCGCTTAGTTGAAGCATCTCCTCTTTAAGTTCTTTCAGTACCTGACGTGTGTTTCCTTTCAGAATCTCACGTGCCTGGGTGATATTCTTCTTATAGTCTTCGATGCCTTGTCTGCCCACGCATGGTCCCATGCATTTTTTAATATGATAGTCGAGGCACACCTTATATTTCCCTGTCTCTACACCCTCTTTTGTTATGGGTTGTCGGCAGGTGCGTGGATGGTAGAGTTCCTTAATGAGGTTGAGGATCTCATACATTGCCCCCACATGTGCATAGGGACCAAAATAGGTACCCCATTTCTTGTTAATGGTACGTGTCTTGAAGATGCGAGGGAAGAACTCGTTGGTGACACAGATGGAAGGGTAGGTCTTACCATCTTTCAGCAACACGTTATAGCGAGGATTATATTTCTTGATGAGCGAGCTTTCTAAGAGTAGGGCATCCTCTTCGGTGTTGACAACCGTATAACTGATGTCGTAGATCTTGCTGACAAGTACCTTCGTTTTGAAACGATCCACTTCTGTATGGAAATAACTCGCCACACGGTTTTTCAGACTCTTCGCCTTACCTACATAGATTATGGTATGCGTCTCATCATAGAACTGGTAACTGCCTGGCTTGTCTGGCAAGCGTCTTACAATCTCTTTCAGATGCTCCAAGCGCTTCTCGTTTTCCTCCCTCGTCATATTTTGCAATGTTGTGTGTCTGTCTTTCGAAACCCTTTGTTTATAGGACTTTCGGAAGATGTTGTTTCACGTGGAACGTTGTTAGATGGTCAAGAGGGTGGTGAGTTCAATACCCTTGAAGACATCTCGTCCGTGCAATCCCTCGTCAGTGATTTCGATAATGAAATTCATATAAACCTTCTTAGGATGGAAGTGCTGTACAAGATCGTAGGCTGCCTTCGCTGTGCCGCCAGTGGCGAGAAGATCATCATGGATAAGTACGACGTCATCCGGTTCGATGGAGTCGATGTGCATCTCGATGGTATCTACACCATATTCTTTTGAGAATGATTCCTTGATGACCGTTGAGGGAAGTTTGCCTGGCTTACGGGCTAGTACGACACCGCAACCAAGTCTTCCTGCTAAGGCTGCTGCCATCACAAATCCTCTACTCTCAATGCCAACGATTTTCGTGATGCCTTTGTCTTTGTAAAGTCGCTCCATCTCGTCGAGCATAATCTTCAGGCATTCCGCACTCTTGTAGAGCGTTGTTACGTCTCGGAAGTTGATACCTTTCTTTGGAAAATCTGGTATGCAACGCAGATTGTCAATCAGTACTTTATTATTCATAATCAGTGAGTTATAATTGTTGTTGCTTATTGCTTGTTTCACGTGGAACTTTATCTCCCCATCAGTACCAAGAGCACATTGATGTCGCTGGGAGAGACGCCTGGGATGCGGCTGGCCTGTGCTAAAGTCTCGGGTTGTATCTTCATCAGTTTCTGACGGCACTCGGTGGAGAGCCCTTGCAATTCTTCGTACTTGAAGTGCCCTTTGATTTTGATATTCTCTAAACGGTGCATCTTCTCTGCCACCATCTTCTCCCGCTCGATGTATCCTTTATATTTCATCCTTATCTCCGCAGCCTCTGCAATTTCTTCCCTGCGATTATCTGGGCGGTTTAATACTTCTTTTAATTGGGGGATAATGTCTGCAAGGTTGGTCAGATTGAGTTGCGGACGATTTACTAAGTCAATCAATTTGCAACCAAACTGGAGTGGGGTAGTGCCAAGGGCTTCGAGAGATGAATTAATCAGTTTCGGTTTAATCGCAAAGTTCTGGCAGAAAGATTCGATTTCTTCGATATGCTGTTTTTTCTCCAGCCACCAGTCATACCTTTCTCTTTTTGCCAGACCTAATGCGTATGCTTTTTCTGTGAGACGGGCATCGGCATCATCCTGTCTCAGCAGGATACGATATTCTGCCCTTGACGTAAACATCCGATAGGGTTCATCTACGCCTTTTGTCACCAGATCATCGATGAGTACGCCGATATACGCTTCATCGCGATGGAGGATAAACGGTTCCATTCTGTTTGTTTCTGTGCCACAACAACCTGCAGAACCAGCCTTAATGGCAGCATTGATACCAGCCATCGTTCCTTGTCCTCCTGCCTCTTCATAGCCAGTGGTACCATTTACCTGCCCTGCCATAAAGAGGTTGGCAATAATCTTCGATTCCAACGAATGGTTTAATTGGGTTGGGTCGAAGAAATCGTATTCGATAGCGTAGCCAGGACGATACACCTTCACATCCCTGAAAGCAGGCATCTTTTTCAGAGCCTCTATCTGAACATCCATAGGTAGTGAAGAGGAGAAGCCATTGAGATACATCTCATTGGTATCCTCACCTTCTGGTTCTAAGAATAGCGGATGCTTTTCTCTCTCAGGGAAGGTAACGAGTTTTGTTTCTATCGAAGGACAATAACGTGGACCTATCGATTGTATCTGCCCATTATATAAAGGTGAGTCTGCCAAACCGCTTTTCAAAATCTCATGTACCTCCTCGTTAGTATTCACCGTCCAGCAAGGCAGTTGTTTCAGGGCACCACATTGGTTCATATAACTGAACTGATAGGGGCGGTTTTCGCCAGGCTGGATCTCCAAGTCTTCGAAATGCACGGAGCGCTTATCGATGCGCACAGGGGTTCCTGTCTTCATCCTTGCTGAAACAACCCCATGACGAGTGATGCTTTCTGTGAAATGGGCGACGGCAGGTTCTGCGATACGTCCTCCAGCCACCATCTTCCTACCGATATGCATCAAGCCATTAAGGAAGGTACCAGCAGTCACGATGACACATTTCGCATAGATCTCTGCACCCCAGATGGTGCGCACACCAATGGCGCGTTTTGTGTGTTCTTCGACTGGCGAAGCGGCAAAGCCGAGCGGCTGTGACACAGCAACGGACTCAACAATCAGTTCATCGGCCTGATCCTGCCAGATTTCCAAATTCTCCGTTTCATCGAGATGCCTGCGCCATTCCCAGATAAACTTTCCTCTGTCGCACTGAGCCCTCGGACTCCAAACGGCAGGCCCCTTGCCGACATTCAGCATCCGGAATTGTATCGAGGTGGTATCCGTCACCAGTCCCATCTGTCCACCAAGAGCATCTATCTCTCTGACAATCTGTCCCTTAGCAATGCCACCAATGGCAGGATTGCACGACATCTGTGCAATCTTGTTCATGTCCATCGTCACCAGACAGGTCTTAGCACCCATATTGGCACTGGCGCAGGCTGCCTCGCAACCCGCATGACCTCCTCCAATGACAATCACATCGTATTTCAGTATCATACCTTTACGCTTTCTGCCCGCAAAAATACGAAATTCTTCGCACATCATCGCATGGTTTTGAGGAAAAAGTGTAATTCATGCCTAAATATTTTGCTATTTCCAAGAAAATGTTTACCTTTGCAAATAAATAATTTTAGTGGAAACAAGAATCAAACGCTATGGAAACAAACCAAGAATTGCGTAGAGCATGGGACTTCGTGGAGCACACGGGGCGTAGTATCTTTCTGACTGGTAAGGCAGGGACGGGCAAGACTACCTTCCTGCGAACCGTCGTGGAACAGAGTAAGAAACGTTCTATTGTGGTGGCACCAACGGGTGTGGCTGCCATCAATGCAGGAGGAGTCACTATCCACTCGTTTTTCCAACTGCCCTTTACACCTTATGTGCCGAATGCCCACATCCAGAGTAAGTTCGACTTTGGCAAGGAGAAAAGGAGAATTATCGCCTCTCTCGATCTGTTGATCATCGATGAAATCTCGATGGTTAGGAGTGACTTGCTCGATGCCGTCGACTCTGTGCTGCGCCGTTATCGGGACAGATACAAGCCCTTTGGTGGGGTGCAACTGATGATGATTGGCGATCTGCAACAGTTGACGCCAGTGGTGACACCTGAGGACGAGGTGTTGCTCAGGCCTTATTACGACACCCCTTATTTCTTCGGTTCGAAGGCTTTGGCGCAGATAGATTATGTGACCATACAATTGAATAAGGTGTATCGTCAGGAGGATTCGGCTTTTCTTGATGTCCTCAACCATGTGCGT
>Ga0247610_10008965_pt1 | contig 10115 bp, 8 predicted proteins | sample 174DNAGHGhighgp2_FD_193483 | JGI IMG/M metagenome (GOLD analysis project Ga0247610, IMG submission 193483) | Sheep rumen microbial communities from Palmerston North, Manawatu-Wanganui, New Zealand - 1742 DNA GHGhigh gp2 | ecosystem: Host-associated > Mammals > Digestive system > Stomach > Rumen ... | reverse complement strand
CAATCCTAACAATGCTACGGTTCCCACCGTTATCAAATCCATCAAAGAAACGAGTAATAATACCGCTACAATCTACGACCTGACAGGACGGCAAATAAGACAGCCACAACTAGTCGAACGTCCGTTGTCCAAAGGCGTGTACATCATTGGCGGGCATAAAGTCATTGTAAAATAGGAAGGCAGATAATAAAGACATGACGGACTTGCAACAAATAGCAGAACGTTGTCAGCAGGGCGACCGTGAGGCCTTCGCTCTGCTTTATACAGCTATGCGAGAGTCGTTGCGAGCCATCTGTAAGAGTTATGTACAGGACGAAGCTGTTACTGACGATTTGCTGCACGACGCCTTCCTACTTATCTTTTCAAAGATTGGCGAACTGAAGGACACCACCCGCGCTGAAGCATGGATGAAAATAGTGATGCGTCGTGTGGCGCTGCTATACCTGAGACAACAGAAGCAACAGGGCCATCTGCCCCTTACAGAGGCTACTACCATTGCTGCACCCCTTGCTGCCGATAGACTTATGCAGTCGGAAATCCTCACTGCTATCGACGCACTGCCAGAAGGCTATCAACGTGTATTCCGCATGTCGGTACTGGAGGGCATGAGTCATCAAGAAATTGCCTACCTGCTACACATCGAACCGCACAGTTCCTCTTCGCAGCTCTTTCATGCCAAAGCCCTGCTGCGCCGTTGGCTCCGTCCGTTAGCGCTCCTGTTGTTGGCAATAGTATTGCCATTGAGTGTGTACATCTGGAAGCAAGGCGACGAAAAGGAAATAAGCAAAATCGTTGAAACGAACAAGCAAAAGCTCGCGGCAACGGAAAAACCAAATCAAGAGGGTGGGGCCAAACAGGAGACTACTGCGTATTCTTTTGTCCGTCGCGTGCAAACTTCAAGTCCGTCGCGTGCGATTGCAACGCCACACTCTGACCGGTCAGAGAACTTCAAGTCCGTCGCGTGCGAATTTTCAACGGAAACCGATACGACAACGTATGTTGCACCCACTGTCTCGCAGGACACAACGAAAGCCGTGCCGATTCCTCAGCCCGAACGTCCGCATCGGCAGATCCCCTCTGCCGAGTCTCCGCGTGATGTTCCCCCTGCCGAAATGCAGCGCCGCACTCCCACCGCCACCACCGGCGGATGGAACCTCGCTTTGGCCTATAGTGGCATCAGAAATAGCAAGGACATGCAACTGCCTTACGCCAATGCCGAAACCAATCCTGCGGTTTACGACTCCATTGCTCATCACCACATGCCGCTGACTATCGGTCTGATGTTGAACCGCAAGTTAGACCGCCATTGGCAAGTAGGCATCGGATTGCGCTATCAGCGAATGACGAGCGACATGCTTTCAGGCAACACTTATGTCTCGCTCTCGCAGCATCAGAAGGTGCAATATCTGGCTATTCCCGTCAGCGTGTCGTGGTGCTATCCGTTAGGTCGCCGATTCAGCACCTATCTCTCGGCATCGGCTGCCGTCAACCTGCCTCTGCGCTCAACACTCGAAAGTGTTTATCTCATGAATGGACAACCCTTTGACCCCACAACCGAACATCTACATCCAGGCGTGCAATGGTCAACGGGCTTAGGCTTAGGTCTGCAATACGACCTGACGCACAACATTGGATTCTTCGTAGAACCCAGCCTCCAGTATTATTTCAAACAAAGCAGTGATGTGAAGACGTGGAACACGGAGCATCCGCTGTCGTTCAGCCTTCCATTGGGTCTCCGAATAACTTTTTAAGTTGAATGAAAACCATTTACTGTCAAGAAAAAATGCTAGAATTTAACACTTTCTGACGAGGGCTTCTAGAAACTGGAGTGAGAAGATGAGGGAGGAAAAATGCCTTTGACGGGCTCTGTTTTCTTCTATTTCGAGCTCATTATTTCCTTTTTTGGATTCATTGCCGGTTTGCTGCCGGCTCGTTGGAGGTTTCCCACCGGCTGTTCAGCCCTCGCCTTCGGGATTGTTGGCCTTCATCAAGGAGCAGATCGCCATTCAGCCGGGAAGGTGATAACGAAAACAATGGGGCACCCAAAAACCTCGTTTTGTAAGTTGTTAATTGACAGGTAATTACAATTTGACCATATTTCCGTCATACGAATCCGAAGTAAGAGTTGGTGGATTTTACTCGATTCTCGCGAGTCGTTTTGTAAAATAGTTTCATTTCTATTCTAACCCTGCCTTAATTGCCGAATAACCCTACCTTATTGGGTAATAATGGCAGGTTATTTTGTGTAGGCGGCGTGTCGGTTGATTTGGCATATACCGTAAATCCTAAACTATCCTAATATTCGCTGCAAAAGTACAAATAATTGTAGAATTATGAGTATCTTTGCAAATGAATAGATAAGATTCGTGAAAAGAAACTGTAGTATATATGACACCACAAGAACAAAGAAATGAGCGGTTGGCTCAGTCGATTATCAAGAACCTGAAGCGTCGCCACATAGAGGGTTTCTATTGTGCAACGGCGGAAGAGGCTGTGAAGAAAGTCTCCGAACTCATTGAGGACGGAAGTAGTGTGACATGGGGCGGCACGATGACTGTCCGCGATATGGGTATTCCGCAGTATCTCAAGGATCGTGGCACGCTGGAGGTGCTCGACCGCGACCTCGTAGAAACGCCGGAGGAGAAGCAGGCGATGTATCTCAGGGCGTTCTCGGCAGATGTCTATCTGTCCAGTGCCAACGCCATCTCTGAGGACGGTGTCATCGTGAATATCGACGGCAACGGCAATCGCGTGGCTGCCATCACGTGGGGACCTAAGAAGGTGATTTTCGTCATCGGCCTGAACAAGGTGGCGCAGAACGTGGAGGCTGCTCTTGCCAGGGCCCGCAGCACGGCATCGCCTATCAATGCAGCGCGCTTCGACATCAAGACTCCTTGCCAGACGGACGGTGTGTGTCATAACTGCAACTCGCCCGAATCCATCTGCAATTACGTCCACTTCCTCAGGAACTCACCGCGAGGCCGCCATGCCGTCGTGCTGGTAGGTGAGAGTCTTGGATATTGATGGATGTTTGCCGGGGTGCGAATGTCCGAAATGTACCTAATAATGGGTAAGAATTGGGTTGCGAAGGAAAAAAGAAGGGAAAAAACGATGTTAAATGGGGAAAAATTCGTACCTTTGCGCGCAATTAAATAAAAGAACAACGGATGAATAAGATAGAGGTGACAAAAGTGTCGTGCCGGAAGGAGGTGAATGATTTCGTTCATCTGACCGACCGCATCTATCGCGATTGTCCGCAATATGTGCCTGACATGCGGAGCGAGGTCCGTGCGCAGATTGACCCGGAAAAGACAAAGACCGAGCTGGGCGCATTGCGTCTCCAGCCCTTCGTGGCCTATCAGGACGGAAAGCCTGTAGGTCGCATCGTGGGCATCATCAACCAGCGTGCCAACGAGAAGTGGCAGACGAAATGCGTGCGATTCTCGATGATAGAATTCATTGACGACCAGGCCGTGTCGAGAGCCTTGATAGATGCCGTTTCCGAGTGGGGACGGTCGTATGGCATGACGCGCATACAGGGTCCGCTGGGCATTACCGACTTCAACAAGGAAGGTATGCTGGTTGAAGATTTCGACATGATGGGTTCGCCCAACACCATCTATAACCATAACTACTATCCTCGCCACATGGAGGCTTTAGGACTGGAGAAGGAGGTGGACTGGGTGCAGATTCGCATCAATGTGCCTGAGGAGGTTCCCGCCAGATACCAGCGCGTAGCCCAGTATTGCAGGGAACAGATGGGGCTGAGGGTCATCAAGGTGACTAGCCGAATGGTTCGCGAGGACTATGGCAAGAAAGTCTTCGACTTGTTGAACGAGGCCTACGCGCCGTTGTTCGGATTTACCAGATTCTCGGACGAGCAGGTGGACGAGTTCGTACACAAATACCTGCCCGTTGTTGACTTGCATCTCATGCCTGTCGTCGTGGATGAGAAGGACAACGTCGTGGGCGTTGCCGTCACGATGGGCGCTCTTTCGCAGGCCATGCGCAAGGCGGATGGCAGCCTGTGGCCGTTTGGGTGGTATCATCTGTTGAAGGCGCTGAAGTGGAAATGTGAGGACAATGCCGAGATGCTGTTGATTGCCGTGCGTCCCGACCTGCAGGGCTATGGCGTGAACGCGTTGTTCTTCGAAGACCTCATACCTATTTATAATAAATACGGATTCCGCTGGGCTGAGACGGGCCCGCAGTTGGAGGACAACGTTCGTGAACTGTCGCAGTGGAAGCCGCTGCACCCGGAGACGGTCAAGCGCCGCAGGTGCTATTGTAAGGAGTTAAGGAGTTAAGGAGTTAAGAAGTTAAGGAGTTAAGAAGTTTAATAATAGATATTATGAATCGCGTAGTAATTACAGGAATGGGAATCTGGTCGTGTCTGGGCGTAACGCTCGACGAGGTGCGCCAGTCCCTGTATGAAGGAAAGAGTGGAATCATCAAGAGTCAGGAACGTGTCGATGCGGGCTTCCGCTCACCGTTTACAGCCAACGTGCCGCGACCTGACCTGAAACCGTTTATCGGTCGCAACCAGCGGCAGTTTATGCCCGAGGAGGCACAGTATGCCTATATGGCCACGAAGGATGCCTTGGAGGCTGCCCGCATGGATCAGGACTATATCGACCAGCATGAGGTGGGTATCATTTATGGTAACGACTCCGTAGCCGAGGCCACGATGCTTGCCCTCGATAAGTTCCGCAATTGCGGTTCGACGGCCGCCTGTGGCAGTGGTGCCATCTTCCAGTCGATGAACTCGACGGTGACGATGAACCTGGCATGCCTGTTTCATCTGAAGGGTATCAATCTGACAGCCTCTGCGGCTTGTGCCAGCGGTTCACAGTCAATCGGACTGGGTGCATTGCTCATCCGCAACGGCCTGCAGGAGTGTGTGGTCTGTGGCGGTGCTCAGGAGGCCAACATGTATGGCGTGGCATCGTTCGACGGCATCCAGTCGTTTGCCTTGCGCGACGACGATGACGCCACTAAGGCCAGTCGTCCCTTCGACCGCGACCGCAACGGACTGGTGCCTGGCGGTGGTGCTGCAACGGTGATACTGGAGAGTTACGAGAGTGCCGTCCGCCGTGGTGCTCCCATCCTGGCAGAAATCGTAGGCTGGGGATTCTCGGGCAATGGTGACCATATCTCGACACCTAATGTGGCTGGTCCTGCCCGTTCACTGGAGCTGTGTCTGAAGGACGCCGGTGTCAGTCCGAAAGAGATTGGCTATGTGAACGCCCATGCCACCTCGACCAAGATTGGTGACGCCCGTGAGGCTCAGGCCATCGCCCAATTCTTTGGCGAATGTAATGTGCCCGTTACTTCGACGAAGAGTCAGACGGGTCACGAGATGTGGATGGCTGGTGCTTCGGAGATTATCTATTCGATGCTGATGATGAAGAACGGCTTCATTGCCGGCAACGTGAATTTCGAGAATCCCGACGAAGAGACGGCCTGCATCAATGTGCTGGGTGAGACCAAGGAGATTGCCTTCGACCAGTTCCTGAGCAACTCGTTTGGTTTCGGAGGAACCAATTCGACGCTGATAGTGAAGAACATGTAAAATTAAAACATTATAAAATTAAAACAGTAAAAAATTAATTATGACAAGAAATGAAATTATTGAGCAGGTTAATGAGCTGCTCGCAGGTGAGTTTGAAGTAGAGGTAAGTGACATCACTCCGGATGCAAACATCAAGGAAACTTTGAGTCTTGACAGTCTGAGTCTGGTGGATATGGTGGCACTGCTGCAGGTGAACTATAAGGTAACTATTCCTGTATCAGAATTGCACAAAATTCAGACTTTCAATGACTTATACGACTACATCGAACAGAATATTCCTGCATGAAGCTGAAAGACGAAGACATCAAACAGGTGATTCCGCAGCGTGAACCATTCATCATGCTGGACGAGATTGAGACGTGTGACGACACCCATGCCGTCACCGCTCTCACCGTCCGCGCTGACAATTATTTCATGCTGCCCGACGGCACCATCTCCGAGACATGTCTGATAGAGCATATCGCCCAGTCGTGCTCGGCAATGATGGGCTGTCAGATACTGAATCAGCATTTTGACAATCCCCCCGTGGGTCTTATCGGTGAGGTGAAACGCTTCGAATGTCAGCGTCGCCCTCGCCTGGACGAGAGGATAGAAACGTCCATCGAATTCGGCTTTACGTTCGGCAATGTGACTATTGCTAACGGTGAGAGTCGTATTGGCAAGGAAATGATAGCCAAGGCGCAACTTAAGATATTTGTGCAGCAATGACAAGTTTCTTCATTCACATATATCGTTATTTTCGCAACCATCGACTGATTTGCTGGCTGTCGATGATAGCTTTGTTCGCTTTCTTTGGCTATTTTGCCGCACAGCTACATCTGGAGGAGGATATCAACAAGCTGATGCCGTCGTCAAAGAATGAGGACGGCACGACTAAGCTCGCCTTTGCCGACCTGAAAATCAAGGACAAGACATTCGTGCTGTTTGAGGGGAGTGACGTCGGGAAACTGACGCAAGTCTGCGATGCATTTGCTGACTCCGTCAGACAAGATTCGATGCTGGTAGAAGACTTGTTCTATCGTTTGGATGAAGACCTGCTACCCAGCGGCATTGACTATCTGTCAGAGCATTTGCCAGCCTATATCGACACTACGGCCTACACACATTTCGACTCACTATTGACACGTGAACACTTCGCCCAACAGATGCAAGAAAACCACGACGACCTGTTGAGCGAAGTGGGAGAGATGTTTCCGGAACTGATAGAGATGGACCCGCTGGGCATGCGCAATGTGTTGGCTGAGCAGATGGCACCACTGTTGAGTGCCGGCAGCTATAAGACCATTGACAATCACTTCTTCGTACCCGATTCCACGGTGTGCATCGCCTTCCTGACACCCCGTTTCTCTTCGACCAATACAGGACAAGGCTCTGCACTCTTTGAACGGTTGAACACACTCATCGCGCAGTTTGCCACGACCAATCCCGATGTACGCATCAGTTATCACGGCACGCCGGCAAGCGGCTATTACAACTCCACAACCATCAAGCGTGACCTGACGACTACCATTGCCGGAGCACTCGTGCTGGTTTTGATATTCCTTTTCGTTTGCTATCGTCGTTGGGATACCATTCCCCTGCTTTTGTTGCCAGTCGTCTTCGGCACCCTCTTCAGCCTGTCGATTATGTATTGGCTGAAAGGTGAATTCTCGTTGTTGGCTTTAGGCATAGGTGGTGTGGTGCTGGGGGTAGCCCTGAGTTACGTACTCCATATTCTGACCCATCACCAATATGTGACTGATGGAGAGCAACTGCTGCGCGACCAGGTAAAGCCCGTCTTGCTGGGCTGTGTCACCACCATCGGTTCGTTTGCAGGGCTTATCTTCATCAATACCGCCCTGTTGCAGGACTTCGGCTTGTTTGCAGCTTTCGCCATCCTTGGCACGACGCTGTTCTCATTGGTTTATATACCGCAGTTGTTGGAGGTCAAGGGTCAAAGGTCAAAGGTCAAAGGCTTCCCTGCCTTTATCGAAGCTATCAACTCTTATCCCTTCGACCGCAACAAACCCTTGTTGGCCATAGTCTGTCTGGTGATAGTTGTTGGTGTCGGTGCCTACCTCGTGGGCGGCATTCGTTTCGATGCCGACATGCATAATCTTGGCTACGAGGACCCGATGACCGAACACTCGGAGAATTTGCTTCGCAGCAAAACCTATACAGGCGACAAGACCAAATACTTTGCCAGTAAAGGCAATACTATGGAAGAGGCCATCAGCCATTTCGCCATCCTTGACCGTAAGCTTGATTCGTTGCAGCAGCTAGGCCTCGTGAAGGATTACACCCATACCAATCAGGTTTTCGTTCCCATACATGTTCAGCAGGAGCGTATCGATGCCTGGAAGAATTACTGGACACCGGATAGGCTCGGCAAGGTGCGCACACTGATAGCGCAGACGGCACCGCAGGCCGACCTCACTCCCGAGGCTTTCGATACTTTCTTCGAAGCGGCTACCCGCGACTATGAGCCTGACTCGCTCTATGCCGCAGGATTGATTCCCGCGGGTTATCAGTCAACGCTGATGGAGCATTCGTATGGTGGCGATTATCTTTGCTTTACCTCTGTGCGTTGTGCCAACGACTCCGTACGCAGTAGCGAGAGCGACTATATCCGTATCTGTGATGCCATTGCCAGCGACCCCAATCTGCTGGTGCTCGACACCTATTATTATACTACCGACACGCTGCTCCAGATGAATGATGACTTCAATGTGCTGCAATGGATTTCCATGCTTTTCGTCTTTGTAGTATTGCTGCTGAGTTTCCATTTTAATGTCAAGCACACCTTGCTGGGTTTCATGCCGATTTTATTCAGTTGGCTCATCGTGCTTGGAGCAATGGTATTGTTCGACGTGCGCTTCAATCTTATCAGCATCATCATCTCCACCTTTATTTTCGGTATTGGAGTGGACTACAGCATCTTTGTCATGAATGGGCTTACGTCTGACAACGATAATAAATTGCATTACCATAAGACGGCCATCCTCCTCAGTGCCGTTACTCTGATAACGACCGTCAGCAGTATGCTGCTTGCAAATCATCCTGCTATTCGCAGTGTCGGATTCTCAACACTCGTAGGTCTGCTTTCGGCAGTTATTTTAGCTTACGTATTACAGCCCGCCGTTTATCGATGGCTTAACCGACAGAAGAAATGATGTACGATGTCGTTGTCATAGGTAGCGGATTGGGTGGACTGGTGTGTGCCAGACAATTGGCGAAAGAGGGTAGGAGCGTGCTCGTGCTCGAACGCCAGGTACAACCAGGTGGTTGTCTGCAGAGCTATCGCAGAGGCGACTTCGAATTCGACACGGGATTGCATTATGTCGGCGGACTGGCGGAGGGCCAACCATTGCATGAGGCTTTTGAACAGCTGGGACTGATGCGACTACCTTGGGTGCGGTTGGATGCTGATGGTTTCGACCAAGTAACTATCGGCAACCAGACATTCCCTTTGGCTGAGGGCTATGACCACTTTGCCAATGTGCTGGGGGAATATTTCCCTCAGGAGAAGACAGCTCTGAGGCAGTATGTCGATATGCTTCGCCACCTGCCACCAATGGAGGAAACTATTGAGTTGAATGCCTACGACTGGCTGTCATCGCTGTTCCATGACCCGCTGCTTATTAACGTGCTGTCTGCCGCAGCCATGAAAATGGAACTGAGGCGGGAGTCGTTGCCGCTGTTTAACTTTGCCCATTCGATGAGCAGTTATATCCAGAGCAGTTGGAGGCTTAAGGGCGGTGGCAACATGATCATCGATTCACTGGTAAACGACATCAAGTCCTTTGGAGGAGAGGTTGTCTGCCGTGCTGAGGTGGAGGAACTCGTGGAGCAGGACGGCAGGATTGTGGCGGCAAGATGTCGTAATGGCCAAAGCTACGAAGCCAAAGCGTTCATTAGCGACGTTCACCCGCAACTGACGTTCGGCTGGTTGAAGGACTCGCGTATCATGAAAGGCATCTTCCGTCGTCGCATCAATGCACTGGAGAATACCTTCGGCATGTTTACGGCCTCGTTGGTACTGAAACCGAATATGCTGCCATATTTCAACCACAACAAATATGTCTATAGGAAGGCTAATGTGTGGACATTCCATGAGGATATGGACGGCGTGGGTGGTGTGATGGTGAGTTGCCGGGTGCCAGAGAACGGAGACTATGCGCGACAGATTGACCTGCTGACTCCTATGCCGTGGACACTTTGCAAAGACTGGGAGAATACCCTTGTTGGACGGCGTGGCGATATTTATGAGCAACAAAAACAGCGGATGGCCAATGAGTGCATTCGTCTGGCAGAAAGGGTTATACCCGGTTTGCAAGATATGGTGGAGAATGCAACGCCACACTCTGACCATGGGTCAGAGAAATGTTACACCAGTACACCGTTGACGTGGCGCGACTATACGTTGTCGCCTTGTGGATCGGCCTTTGGCATCAGGAAGGACTGTCGTCAGTCACTGATAACCATGCTGTCGCCTAAGACGCCAATTTCCAATCTGTTCTTAACGGGACAAAGTTTGGTCTTGCACGGACTGGAGGGCGTGACA
>Ga0247610_10008962_pt1 | contig 10117 bp, 11 predicted proteins | sample 174DNAGHGhighgp2_FD_193483 | JGI IMG/M metagenome (GOLD analysis project Ga0247610, IMG submission 193483) | Sheep rumen microbial communities from Palmerston North, Manawatu-Wanganui, New Zealand - 1742 DNA GHGhigh gp2 | ecosystem: Host-associated > Mammals > Digestive system > Stomach > Rumen... | reverse complement strand
AATAAAACTGAGACTAAAAGGAAAGAGTCCAGTACAATACCGAACTCTTTACCAATAAATTTATTTATTAATCCGTCCAACTTTTTGGGTTCACTTCAAATTTTATTCTCGCCTTTTTTATGTAGTTAAGGAATCGTTATTTTACTATATATTTATAAACTACAGAAGCGATAGCAGCTCCAATAAAAGGACCCGCAATGAAAGCCCATAATTGTTGAAGAGCAATGCCACCAGCAAATACAGCAGGAGCAATACTACGTGCTGGGTTTACGCTAGTACCAGTGTAATGAATACCAACCAAATGGATAAGGATGAGAGAGAGACCAATTGCTAATCCAGCGAAATTACCAGCACCTTTTTTTTCGTCAGTAGTACAAAGAACTACCAAAACAAATACGAAAGTTAAGATAATTTCGATTAACATAGCAGCGGAAGCTCCTTCAGTACAGCTATTGGCACCCGTTGTGGTTCCTTCAGCTCCTAATATATTGACCATTCCGTAAAGGATGCTTGAACCAATGAAAGCACCAATAACTTGGAAAACCATGTACATTGCAGCTTCTTTTACACTCATTTTACCAGCCATTGCAACTCCTAAGGTGATAGCAGGATTGATGTGGCAGCCACTGATATTTCCGATAGAATAAGCCATAGCAATTACAGATAATCCGAAGGCGCAAGCTGTTCCTATAACAGATGCGGTGTCTATGCCGCAATTAAGACTAACGGCTGTACCGCAGCCCATTAAGACAAGAACCATAGTTCCTATCATTTCAGCTAAATACTTTTTCATTTTTTATATGTATTAAGATTAAATAAAATTAATTTCTTTGACATTATCTTCTATTAAGTAAGGCATTTCTTCGTGCATGTCGGTATTTGGTGCAATCTTTTCAATATCTTGTTTAAGATAAGTCACATCAGAATTGGCTAGTAAAGTTCCGTGTTGGTCGAAAATTTCAGCTTTGATTACTAAATATCGAGGGGTGCTTTCAACCACCATTCCTTTCCCGATTATTAGTTCGTCGTAAGGGACAGGGCGACGATATTTTACGGTAAGTGACATGGTTACACCGAAGATTTGGTCAGATTCTTTTGCCCACATGGCACGGAATCCTAATTCATCCATCATGGTAGCAACAATGCCACCATGTACGCGTCCAGGGAAACTTTGATATTCTTTACGACAGATGAAAGGCGTCATTACACTGCCGTCTTCCATATTATAGAACTGAGCTTTCATTCCTATAGGGTTATCCATGCCACAAATGAAGCACATTTTGCTATTACGTTGTTTGCTAATTACTTTCATGATTTATTTTTTTTGGGGCAAAATTATAAATTTATTCTATAAAGTGTAAGCTTTTTATTATCTTTAAAAAAAATAAACTAAAATGAAATGATAGGTAACGTAGTAGATGTTGTAAAGCATCAGATATATTTAGGTGAGATTTTGGTGAAAGAAGGGAAGATAGAGAAGGTGACGTATTTAGGTGAGGAGAATAATACCTATTCCTATTTTAGTCCAGGACTTGTAGATGCTCATATTCATATTGAAAGTACGATGATTAGTCCGTATGAATTTGCGCGAGTTGCGGTAAAACATGGGACAGTGGCAGCCATTTGCGATCCACATGAGATTGCTAATGTGTTGGGTAAAAGGGGCATTGATTATATGATTAAGAATGGGAAATGTAGTCCGTTTAAGTTTTATTTTGGTGCACCGAGTTGTGTTCCTGCTACAAATTTTGAGACCTCTGGTGCCGTATTAAATTCGTCAGATATAGAGACCTTGTTGCAAAGGGATGATATATATTTTCTTGCAGAGATGATGAATTATCCAGGTGTAATATTAGGAGATGAGGAAGTTACGAAGAAATTGGCATTATCTCGAAAATATGGTAAACCTATTGATGGACATGCCCCTTTGTTGTCGGGTGAGGAATTGAAAAAATATGTAGCACAAGGTATTACAACCGATCATGAGTGTAATAGTTTGCGAGAAGCTGAAGAAAAGATACGATTGGGAATGAACATTCAGATTAGAGGAGGTAGTGCAGCTAGTAATTTTGATAAATTGATTCCATTGATGGAAAAATATCCTCAAAAATTGTCGTTTTGTTCCGATGATAAGCATCCCGATGATTTGGTAGAAGGACATATTAATCTTATGGTTAAACGTGCTATTTCAATGGGATATAATGCGTTAGATGTCATAACGGCAGCCACCTTGAATCCGATTAATCATTACAAGATATCGGTAGGCTTGTTGCAAAAAGGAGATGCTGCTGATTTTATTGTAGTGGATAATCTATTTGATTTTAATATTAAAAAGACGTTTATTGATGGTAATTGTGTAGCACAGAATGGTCGTTCGTTGATACCATATAAAGTTTTTAAGCGTTTACCTAACAAAATGATTTCGCGTAAGTTTGTTGCCTCTGATTTTGAGATTAAGACCCATTTACCTTACGATAAAGAAATAGAAGTACCAATAATAGGCGTAATAGATGGAGAATTGATCACAGAGTCGCTTTCGCAGCGAATGTTTTCTAAAAAAGGGAAATTGGAAGTCTGTATCGATCAAGACATTTTAAAGATAGCCGTTATAAATCGCTATAAGAAGCGACCAATAGCTTTAGGATTTGTTAAAAATTTTGGTTTGAAAAAAGGGGCAATAGCTTCAAGTATTGCACATGATAGTCACAATGTAGTGATGATAGGATGTAGCGATGAAGAAATGGCTAAATTGGCTAATCAAATATTTAAAAATGGCGGTATTGGTATTTGTGTGGAGGGTAAGGTGCAAATGTTACCATTGCCAATTGCCGGATTGATGTCTAATAGGAATATCAAGCAAGTGGGTCGTATGTATAGACGTTTATTAGCAATAGCTAAGACATCGGGATGTGGTTTAAGTTCGCCTTTTATGTCTATGTCATTTATGTCGTTATTGGTAATTCCATCGTTGCGTTTGAGCGATAAAGGCTTATTTGATGTGAATAGTTTTTCGTATAAGAACATTAATTTTGAATGATATGAATATAGATATAGAGCCATCATGGAAGTCGTTATTGCAATCGGAGTTTGAGAAAGAGTATTTTAAGCAACTGATGGCATTTGTGGATGAAGAATATGCCACCCAGCAAGTATTTCCTCCTCAGACTCAAATTTTTAATGCTTTTGATAAGTGTCCATTAGATAAAACAAAAGTTGTTATTTTGGGGCAAGACCCTTATCACGATGTAGGTCAAGCACATGGATTATGTTTTTCGGTGAATCATGGTATTAAGATGCCACCATCTTTAGTGAATATTTTTAAAGAAATTAGAGATGATATAGGTCAACCGATACCCATTTCGGGGAATTTGGAATATTGGGCTGAGCAAGGAGTTTTGTTGTTAAATGCGACGCTTACAGTTCGTGCACATCATGCCGGTTCACATCAAGGAAAAGGTTGGGAAATATTTACCGATAAAGTAATTAGTCTATTGCAGGAAAAACGAGAAAATATAGTATTTTTGTTATGGGGAGCGTATGCTTGTAAGAAAGTTGCGTTAATTGATGCGAATAGGCATTGTGTGTTGACAGGAGTTCATCCTTCACCTTTATCGGCGTATAGAGGATTTTTTGGATGTAAGCATTTTAGTAAAGCTAATGAGTATTTAGTTTCGGTAGGAAAAACGCCGATAGAATGGTAATTTATTAATATAAAATATGATAAGTGACGAAAGAAAAACACGTCAAGAACGTGTGGCTTTAGCAACGCAAGCGATGATGACAGCTGCGAGAACTGCACCTAAGTCAAGAGGTATTGACATTATTGAGATTATAACGGTAACGAATCCTGAAAAGGAGCAGTTGGTGAATACCATGCTTGAGATGGGTTTGAATCGTGATGGTGAGAATACGCGAATTGCGGAGGCAGTGGTGATAATAGGAACACCCAAAAGTCCGTTAGCATTAAATTGTGGGTATTGTGGATGCGATACTTGCGAACAAAATAAAGGCAAATCTCCTTGTGAGATGAATTCTGTTGATTTGGGTATTGCTATAGGGTCAGCATGTGCTATGGCAGCTGATTGTAGAGTAGACACTCGTGTCATGCTTTCGGTAGGGAGAGCTGCCAAAAAAATGGGCTTATTGCCGACATGTAATGAGGTATATGGTATTGTAGTAAGTTGTAGTTCTAAAAGTCCTTTTTTTGACCGAAAATAAACCTATAAAAAAGTAAATTAAGTTTAGCCTTTTGCGTAGATAGTGAGCCAGGCCCATACTAGGTATCGTAAAAGTTTACCTAAAAAGATGAGGATTGATGTAGGCATAATAGGTGTTCTGACTAATCCTAAGCAAACAGAGATGACATCTCCAATACCAGGGACCCAAGAGAAAAATCCTAACCAGATACCGTATTTTTTTGCGTAAGCATTAAATTTTTCGGTGCGTTCAGGTTTTATTCGTAGCCAGTTTTCGATACGTTTGATATCGCCCCAATAGCCTAACGCATAAGAAGACATACTGCCTAACCAGTTTCCTATAGTAGCAACGATGATGCAAATGGTTGCGTTATAGTCGAGAAGGATTAAGCCAGACAGAACAGCTTCGGAGCTAAAAGGAAGAATTGTAGCTGCCAAAAAGCACATAATGAATAGTCCAGTATAGCCTAAAGAAACCATTTTACTATTTATGGAGGTTAGATAAATACTTTTCTAAGCGGTCCATACCTTCGGTGATATTTTCTATGGAATTGGCATAAGAGAATCTGACGAATCCTTCACCCTCACTACCAAAATCGACGCCTGGTGTAATGCCAACATGAGCTTTTTCAAGAACATCGAAAGCGAATTTAAGGCTATCGTTGGTGAATTTGCGAGCATCGCAAAAAATGTAGAAAGCCCCTTGTGGTTCGCTGTGAATGATAAACCCCATTTTTTTTAAGCGATTCAACATATAAAGGCGTCGTTCGTTGTAAATAGCTACCATTCTGTTAACGTCAGGTTCCGCTTCATTAAGTGCTGCTATGGCTCCTTTTTGAGCGCAACTTGGTGCACAAATAAACAGATTTTGTTGTAGGGTTTGTAATTGACGCATATAGCGTTTTGGAGCGATGAGGTAACCCATACGAAGTCCAGTCATAGCAAATCGTTTAGAAAAGCCATTTAAGACGAAAGCTTCGTTGGTGTATTCCAAGATGCTATGAGGTTTTTGACCGTATGTTAGTCCGTGGTATATTTCATCAGATAGAATAGGAATATTGAGTTTAGCGAGAGCTTTTAGCATATTTTCATCAATGATATTTCCGATTGGGTTCATTGGTGAGTTGATGAAAATAGCTTTAGTTTTGTTATTAATTTTTTTTGTAATGTCGTTGATGTCGTATTTGAATCCATTTTCAGGTTTAAGAATTACATCGACAGGAGTGGCGTTAGCTGCTAAAATGAAGTTTCTGTAGCAAGCGTAACCAGGGTTAGAGATGAGGACTTCATCACCGCTATTGCAAATAAGTAATAGGGCCATTAAAATAGCGGGAGAAGATCCTGAAGTAACAACGATACAATCGGGAGAAACCGTTACTCCATATTCTTTTTTGTAAAAGTCAGCGATGGCTTTTCGTAGTTCGGGATCACCTAATGAATGTGTATAGTGTGTTAATCCGTTATCGTAGGCTTTTTTTATACTTTTTGCGACACATTGAGGGATATTAAAGTCAGGTTCGCCTACTTCGAGATGAATCACATCAATGCCATTGCATTGCATTTCATTTGCTCGTTCAAGTACATCCATTACTAAGAACGAACTCATTTTATTTAAATTTTTGTTCATTCAAATATCGTTATACGGGTAAAGTTAGTTCAAGTACGTTATTTTTTTCGTACCCAGTATTGACTTCTTCCGAGAATGCCTCGTTTGTCTATTGAACCACGAAGTTTGAGTTTTCCACTTTCGTTATCATACGAAATCGTGCCGTAATAGAATTTTCCACTTTCTGGGTCAAGAAGTTTGCCAGTGATACCTTTTCCGTCTTCAGTAGGAGTCATTTCTCTAATGATGAGCATACCTTCTACGGGAGTGTTTTTATCGGCACCTGTACACTTTTCGCATATAGCACCTGCATACATATAAAGTTTGGCTACTTTACCGTAGTATTTGCCGTTGGTAGCTTTGAAAATGTGGACCATGGAGCGAACTTCTCCAGTTTTGTCATCAACCGTATTCCAGTCTCCGAGAATGTTGCTAATTTGAGCAAATCCTATTGTGGAGTATAGGAATACGAGAAGACAAACGATGAACTTATTCATTATTTAGCACTTTAGTCAGTTTTTCAATAAATAAATCAGCTTCCTTTTTGGTTAAGCAAAGAGGAGGTAGCAAGCGTAGTACATTTGTACTAGCACAACCAGTAAAGCAATGTTCTTTGTAAACCAAATTGTTACGAACATCTTTGTAAGGAATATCCAATTCGATGCCAATCATAAGACCTTTACCGCGCACTTCAACAACATGAGGAAGGTGAGCATTTTTAAGTTTTTCGATAAGATATTCTCCTATTTGAGCAGCATTTTCAATCAAGTGTTCTTCTTCGAAGATATCGATTACAGCAATTGCTCCAGCACAACCAAGATGATTACCACCGAAGGTAGTACCAAGTTGTCCATAAACAGCTTTGAATTTAGGTGAAATAAGGACGCCAGCCATAGGATAACCATTACAAATACCTTTTGCAACGGTAATTATATCTGGGCGGATATCTAAGTGTTGGTGAGCGAAGAATTTGCCTGTACGACCGTAGCCACATTGAATTTCGTCGCAAATTAAGATAGTATTGTGTTGTTCGCAAAGTTGTTGTAATTCTTGCATGAATTTCTTTTCAGCGATGCGGATACCGCCAACCCCTTGGATGCATTCTATGATGACGGCACAAACGTCGTCTTTTTCAAGTTCTTTGCGAAAAGCATCGATATCGTTGATTGGCAAGTAAGTAACGTGGTTATTGTCGTTGATAGGAGCAATAATTTTAGGATTATTGGTAACCTCAACAGCCAAAGACGTACGACCATGGAATGCTTTTTCGGTAGAAAGGACACGAGTTCTTCCATTGGTGAAAGAAGCTAATTTAAGAGCATTTTCGTTAGCTTCAGCGCCTGAGTTTATGAGGAAGAGTTGATAATCTTCATAGCCACTTATTTTGCCCAATCTTTCGGCCAATTGTTCTTGTAATTTATTGATAACCGAGTTAGAATAAAAATTAAGCGTTTCGACTTGTTTATTGATGGCTTGAACATAATGAGGGTGAGCATGTCCTACGGAGATTACGGCATGTCCACCATATAAATCGAGGTATTCTTGTCCTTTATCGTCCCAAACTTTGCAACCTTTTCCTTTAACGATATTGATATCAAAAAGGGGATATACTGGAAATAATTTCATAACAATTTAAATTAAATAATATTAAAATGCGTTGGCTTTAAGGTTTAGTCCTGCTTTTTCGTCCAAGCCAAACATTAAGTTAAAGTTTTGAACCGCTTGACCAGAAGCACCTTTAAGCAAATTATCGATAGCCGAAAGTACCAAAACTTTGTCGCCATGTTTTTCGACGTGAACGAGAGCTTTGTTGGTATTAACGACTTGTTTTAGGTCTAAATTGGCGTCCATTACGTGGGTAAAAGCAGCATCTTTATAGAAATCTTTATAAAGTTTGATAAGTTCTTCCTCACTTAAGTCGCAAGTAGTATAACTAGAAACAAAGATACCGCGTGCGAAATCGCCTCGAACAGGTAAGAAATTGATGTTATAGTTAAAACCTTTTTGTAATTTACGCATGGTTGCACCAATTTCGATGAGGTGTTGGTGGTTGAAAGCTTTGTATATAGATATATTGTTATTACGCCAGCTGAAGTGAGAGGTGGAACTTGGTTTTACGCCTGCACCAGTTGAGCCTGTTATGCCATTGGTATGAATTTCGTCTTTGATAAGTCCTGCACTTACAAGAGGAAGAAGTCCTAATTGTATGCAAGTAGCGAAGCATCCTGGGTTAGCCAATTTTTGGGCTTTACGGATACGTTCGCGATTGATTTCAGGCAAACCATAAACGAAGTCGCAACTTTCATCGCGATAGTCTTGTGACAAATCAATGATTTTGATGTTGGTAGGAATTTCGTGTGATTCGATGAACTTTTTGCTATCGCCATGTCCCGAGCAAATAAATAGGGCATCGATTTGTTCAAAAGGGAGTTCGTCGGTAAACTCCATTTCGGTTTCTCCAATTAATCCGCCATGAACGCTATAAAGTTTATTTCCTGCGTTAGAAGTACTATTTACGAAAGCGATTTCTACTTGAGGATGATTGATAAGAATGCGAAGAAGTTCGCCAGCGGTGTATCCTGCACCACCAATAATACCAACTTTTATCATTTTTATTTTTTGTTTAAAAATGGCAATAATGAAAGAGACACCATTGCTATAGAAATTAGGAATAAAGAATCTTTAGGTTCGATTTGTTTTAAAATCGATAAAATTAAAACTGAAACACTTAATCCAAGAGCTAAGCATTTGCAAATTAGAGGGAACATTTTTTTCATATTTTTATTTTTTTATATGCAAAGGTAGTAAAAAGAGTTGAGAGTTGTGATTAGAAGAAAGAATAATTGAGTATAGAGTAAAAAAATAGTGTTGTTGTATATGGTTGATTTTATATTATTTTTTATTTTTTTAAAAACATTAGACTTTTTTATATATTTTTACAAATATTAAAAAATAACTTTTATGAGATTAACGGGAAGAAGAACAAGTTCAAATGTGGACGATCGTAGGGGTTCGTCGGCAGGGAAGGCCGCTTCGTTAGGTATAGGCGGTACGATAGTTATTGGTTTAATTATGTTGTTAATGGGAGGTGATTTGTCGTCGGTGTTGCAAATGGTTACTAGTGGAGGAGGATTGACTGGACAGACCGAAGTTGCAAGTGATTATCAACCAACTGCAGAGGAAGAAGAGTTAGCTACGTTTGCGAGTCAGATTTTGGCAGGAACTGAGGATGTATGGACCTCTATTTTTAAGGAGAACGGTTTGACTTATCAGCCACCTAAATTGGTATTGTTTACGAATGCCGTAAAATCGGGATGTGGGAATGCGAGTTCTTCATCTGGACCATTTTATTGTTCAGCTGACCAAACGGTGTATATAGATTTGTCGTTTTTTAGTTCAATGAAGAAGACCATTGGTGCGGATGGTGATTTTGCATACGCTTATGTCATTGCCCATGAAGTTGGTCATCATGTTCAATATTTATTAGGGACATTGACAGAAGCGCATCAACAAATGAGCAGATTGTCGGAAAAAGAAGCCAATAAAATCAGTGTTCGTTTGGAATTGCAGGCTGATTTTTATGCTGGAATCTGGGCTTATCATGATAATAAGATGTTTAATTCATTAGAGGATGGAGATATTGATGAAGGATTGGCAGTAGCTTCTAAAATTGGGGATGATTATTTACAAAAGAAGGCACAAGGTTATGAAGTGCCAGAAAGTTTTAACCATGGACGTTCTGCCCAAAGAAAAGCTTGGTTGAAGAAAGGACTAACTACAGGAGATCCATCTAAGGGGGATACCTTTAGTCCTGCTTATGAAGATTTATAATAAAGACATAAAAAATGGCGGAATTCAATCCGCCATTTTTTATGTTTATAAGGAAGAGAGATTCTTATCTTGTAAGTTCGTCGGCAAGAGCAATGATTTGCGCTTCGCTGTTGCTGTTAAGAGACGATTTAATAGTTACTACTTGGTTACAGAAAGTGATGTCTTTAAGCGTTTCCATTTTGGCTTTCATTAGTTTGCCAGAAACAGGAGCCCAACTACCATTTTCGATAAAACCAACGGTGCGATTTTTGTACCCTTTAGATTGTAAGTGAGCGATAAAGTCTTCCATTTTAGGCATGATTCCAGCGTCATAGGTAGGGGCGGCAAGAACCATTCGGTCGTAGCGAAAAGCATCTTCAATGGCTTCTGCTATGTCGCAGCGGCATAGGTCGCTGATAGCTACTTTTACTCCTCGTTGTTCCAATGTTTTAGCCAGTTTTTCAGCTGCTTTTGCTGTGTTACCATGAAGGGTGGCATGAGCGAT
>Ga0247610_10008959_pt1 | contig 10120 bp, 8 predicted proteins | sample 174DNAGHGhighgp2_FD_193483 | JGI IMG/M metagenome (GOLD analysis project Ga0247610, IMG submission 193483) | Sheep rumen microbial communities from Palmerston North, Manawatu-Wanganui, New Zealand - 1742 DNA GHGhigh gp2 | ecosystem: Host-associated > Mammals > Digestive system > Stomach > Rumen ... | reverse complement strand
TAGATACCTGGTTCATCGGTTGTTATCATACCTGGTTCTAAAACGGCAGAAGGATTTCTCCATCTAAAGCGGTTTGGACCTTCGTGTACAGATAGTAAATATCCAACACCATGGCCAGTACCACATTGGTAGTCAAGTTCTAATGCCCAGATTGGTTCTCTTGCGATAGCATCTAGTAATTGTCCTGTCATACCCTTTAAGAAGGTAGTTCTAGCTAGTGCGATGTGGCTCTTTAAAACTGCAGTGTAGTGTGTCTTCATTTCATTTGAGATATTTCCAATGGCGTATGTTCTAGTTACATCTGTAGTACCCTCTAGGTAGTGTCCACCTGAATCTACAAGTAAGAAGCCATTGCCTTGAATTTTTGCGTTTGAATCAGGAGTGGCATTGTAATGCATCATAGCCGCATGATCTTTAAATGCACAAATGGTATTGAAAGATAAATCTACTAATCCTTTATCCTCTCTTCTTAATTGTTCAAGGTAATCAGATACAGATAGCTCTGACATTTCTACATCATTTTGAATTCCTGTTTTAACATAATACATGAATTTAGTCATAGCTACACCATCTTTGATGTGAGCTTTCTTGATGTTTTCGATTTCAGTTTCATTCTTAATGGATTTTAATAATAAAGAAGGATCTTCCTTATCGATAATCTTATTGTTTGATGCTAAACTAGCATATAAAGAATAATTTACTTTATTTGTATCTAATAGAATGGTCTTATTTCTAATAGTTTTTACTGCATCATAAATATCAAAATAGGATTTAACCTGAATTTGATTATCAGATAGATACTTATCTACAGCATAATCAATTTTAGATTGATCCACATATAATGTTACATGATCTTGGGCAATAATGGTATAGGCTAAGAATACGGGTGTATGAGTAACATCATTTCCTCTTAAATTATATAGCCATGCCTGGTCTTCTAGTGAGGATAGAATATGATAATCCGCATTAGATTTTGCCATTTGGTCTTTAATGGCTTTTAGTTTTTCTTCATAGGTTTTCCCACTAAAGAAGGTATCTAGCTTATAAATTAATGAAAATGGTAACTTTGGTCTTTGTTTCCATACCTGAGTCATTAAATCAATATCATATACGATATTTACATTAGGTAATGCTGCTTTAAGCTTTTCAACAAAGCTTGCAGGTAATACCTTTCCATCGAAGGCTAATGTCTTTTTGTCTTTCATATAATCAATTAAGAATTCTTCAATGGTTTTATCCTCATCCATCTTCATCAAATCGATAGGCTTACCCTCAATTTGTTTAGCAGCTTGGATAAAATATCTACCATCTGTCCATAAGTAGCCATGCTCTTTAGTTACTACTAATGTACCTGCAGAACCAGTAAAGCCAGTAAGGAATTCTCTAGATTTAAAATAATCTCCTACATATTCACTATTATGGTAATCTCCAGTAGGAATAATATAGGCATCTATATTATATAATTTCATTGTTTGTTGAAATAATTCTAAATTTTCCATAACATACTCCTTTAACATACGTCTTTATTATATAGCAAAGTTTTGAAAACAACAAACTATAAAAGAATTGTTTTTTCTAATTACTATGCTATAATGTATGCAAAGAAGGTGATTACATGGAATGGGGATTTACAGGCTTATTAGATATCATCATTATTGTGCTTGGCCTTTTATCAATCTTAATTGGATTTAAAAAAGGTTTCTTAAGTAAGATGGTATCTTTAATTGGTATTATTGCCATTATTATCTTTTCAATATTCTATGCTTCTCAATTTGCAGGCTTCTTGAAGAGTCACGATTTGATTTATCCAAATATTTATGCAAATATATCATCTAAAATTACTGAAGGTTTAGGTGATAAAACAGAATTTACCGTTAAAGAAGCAATTGAAGCTTCAGGCTTCCCTTCATTTTTAGCTAACTGGATTGCAGGTGCAGTTGGTGATGTCTCAACAGCAGAGGTAGTTGCTGCAGTATCTGAGCAAATTGCTGGTTGGATTATGAATGTTATTGCTTTTGGTATTTTAGTAGTATTATGTTTTATAGTATTAATTATTCTAAAGATAATTATTAAGTGCGTAAGAAATGCTACATTTGTAAGAGTAGTAGATGGAGTTTTGGGAGCAGTATTGTATCTTGCACTATACCTAGTAATTCTTACAGCCCTATTTGCATTATTGAATACATTCTATTATGCAGATTGGTTTGCAAATGCAAGAGCTTGGTTAGATAAGGATATGGCAATGGGAACAAATTCATTTAGAATTTCTAAATCATTGTTTGAAAGAAATTTCTTCGTTGTAGTATTCTCAATGTTTAAATTCTGGTAAGAAAAATTTGAGTGGGGAACTTGTATTAGTTTTCCACTTTAATTTTTCCTATTATTATGGTATAATAAGTTGATTTTTTAGGAAGGGATATCGAAAGATATTTAAGGTAAAGATTTTATGAAGATTAATCAAAAGCTTTATGCCCTTGCAGAAGGGGTAGAGCCTGCTGAAAAGCAAACATTTGATGATAGATTCATTGAAATTTATTTCATGGATCAAATTGAAGGCTTAGTTCAAGAATATGTACATTCAAAGGGACAATTTGCAGTTTGGACTTCTCAAGATGCAGTAAACTATAGATTGTTCATTGAACGTGGATATTATAATGAGGTTAAGGAATTATACCAACAACCTGTAAATAAGATTTGGGTAGAGTTCTGGGATAGAACTGATGTATTATCTAAGAAATTTACAAGATTATTCATCTATCCTATGATGCTAGTTGCCGTTATCTTATGTGTATTATCCTTTGTATTGCCTAAGGCATTCTCATGGGATCAAAATGCAAGCAACATTTTTAGCTACTGTATTATCGGTGGTTTAGTAGCATTATTCATTGTAATGATGCTATGCAATTCATTTACTAAAAAGAAAATCACTCAAGAGAATATTAAGTCTCGTCAAATGGTAATGGATATTTTCGGTGAAGAGAATTTCAATGCTTTAATTGATAAGCAAAAGAATTATATGGATGAATACTTCAAGAATTTATATCCAGAAGAACCAGATGAATTTAATAGTGAAGAAGCTCCAGAAGCAGAAGAGGCAACTGAAGCAGAGGTAGTAAATGAACAAACTACTACAGATAATGCGAATGAAGAAGTAGTAGCTGAAGAAGTGGTTGAGGAAAAGAGTGAAGAAGCTCCAGTCGAAGAGGCTGCTTCAACTGATGAAGAAGTACAACCAGAGACTAAGGATGCTGTAGAAGAATAAAAAAATTTATTGTAGTAGGAGATTTTTTATGAAAGCAAATGATACAAAATGCACGAATGCTTTAAGAGTATTTGGTGCTGAGATGATTACAAATGCTAAAAGTGGTCATCCAGGAATTGTACTAGGTGCAGCGCCTATCGTTCACACATTATTCACAAGACATATGAATGTAAATGCTGAGGACGATAAATGGTTTAATCGTGATCGCTTCGTTTTATCTGCAGGTCATGGTTCAACATTACTTTACATGATTCTACATTTAAGTGGCTTTGATTTAAGTGTAGAGGATTTAAAGAGCTTCCGTCAAAAGGGAAGCAAGACTCCAGGACATCCAGAATATGGTCATACATCTGGTGTAGAAATTACTACTGGTCCATTAGGACAGGGTATTGCTACAAGTGTAGGTATGGCAATTGCTGAGTCTTATTTAGGAGCAAGATTTAATAAGCCTAATTTTGATGTAGTTAAGCATTATACATATGTCTTATGTGGTGATGGTGACTTACAAGAGGGTGTTTGTGCTGAGGCAATGTCTTTAGCAGGACATTTAGGCTTAAACCGCTTAATTGTATTATATGATTCAAATGATATTCAGCTAGATGGTGAGGTTTCTTTAGCTAATACTGAAAACACTAAGATGAAATATGAGGCTATGGGCTGGAATTACTTACGTGTTGAAGATGGTAACGACTGTGATCAAATCGATGCAGCTATTAAAGAGGCTAAGACTTCAACTAATAAGCCAACAATTATTGAAATTAAGACAGTTATTGGTTATGGTGCAGCTAACAGCGGTGAATCTTCTGTTCATGGTAAGCCATTAAGCAAGGAAGATATCCAAGTATTAAGAAATAATTTAGGATATAATGAGCCTGAATTAACATTCCCTGAGGATGTAAGAGAATTCTATAAGCAAAGCGTTATTGATAGAGGATATAAAGAAGATTCTGATTGGAATGAAATGCTAGTAGCATATGGACAGGAATATCCACATGAATATGCAGAATTCTTACAGTTCATTGATGAGGATTTCGTTGTAACTGACTTAGATAATATTCCAACTTATGAAGCAGGTACTAAGGAGTCTACTCGTAAGGTTATGGGTAAAATCTTAGATTGGCTAGGAAGTGAATTACCTAATATTATGGGTGGTTCTGCAGACTTAACTTCATCTACAATGGTTAAGGGTGCTGATGGAAACTATGGTCCATCTAACCCACTTGGTAGAAATATTAAGTTTGGTGTAAGAGAGCACGCTATGGCAGCTATTACAAATGGTATTACATTACATGGTGGCTTAAGAGGATTCTGTAGTGGATTCTTTGTATTCTCAGATTATTTAAAGCCAGCAGTAAGACTTGCCGCTTTAATGCATCTACCTTCATTATTTTTCTTCTCACATGATTCAGTATGTGTAGGAGAGGATGGTCCAACTCATGAACCAATTGAACAATTAACAATGTTCCGTTCAATGCCAAACTGTAATTTATTTAGACCAGCAGATGCAACAGAAATGACAGCATCAATGCTTCAGGCATTTGAGAAGAATACTTACCCAACAGTAATTACATCATCTCGTCAAGCAGTACTTAACCTAGATTGTACTAATGCTGAGGGTGTAAAGAAGGGTGCTTATGTAGTTTACACTCCATCTAAGCCAGCTAAGAATACAATTATTGCTTGTGGTACTGAGCTTGCTACATGTGTACAAGCTGCTAAGGAACTTGAAAAGCAAAAGATTTATGCTAACGTAGTTTCTATGCCTTCTATGTTCTTATTCGATCAACAGGATGAAGAATATAAGGAATCTGTATTACCAAAGAATTTAAGAACAGTAGCAGTAGAAATGGGTGCTACTTTATGTTGGTATAAATATGCATCTATCGTTAAGGGTATTGATACATTTGGTGCTTCTATGCCTATTAATGATATTTATGAAGAATATGGCTTTAGAGTTGAGGATTTAGTAGAATACTTCAAGGGCGTATTAAAGTAAGATGAAAAACGACTTCGGTCGTTTTTTTCTTTTATAGACATAAATAATGTCAAAAGGGATTTTATGATATAGATACTGGTGGTGATAGCTTGTATTTATGTATTGATATGAAATCCTTTTTTGCTTCTGTAGAATGTGCCCTAAGAGGGCTAGACCCATTTAATGTAGCCTTAGCTGTAGTAGATGATAGAAGGGGAGATGGGGCATTAGTTATGGCTGCAACCCCAAAGCTTAAAAACTATGGCGTCAAGTCTAGATGTAGGCTATATGAAATTCCTAAGGATATTTCCTTTATAAGGGCAAGACCTAGAATGAAGTATTATATTTTATATGCTAGAAAGATTCATGAAATCTTTTTAAAGTATGTAGATGCTTCAGATATTTTAGTCTATAGCATTGATGAATCCTTTTTAAAAGTAGATTCCTATATTGAATATTATGGGTTAAGCCTACAGGCATTAGCCTTCAAGATTATGAATGATATCCATAATAGCTTAGGTCTATATGCAACCTGTGGTGCTGGAGATAATATGTATTTGGCTAAGGTTGCCCTAGATATTTTAGCTAAAAAGAGTGGATATTATTATTTAAATGAGGATTTATTTAGGAAAAAACTATTGTATCATAAGCCAATTACTGACTTTTGGCAGATTGCTAGTGGAATATCTAGCCATCTAGCGAGATTAGGTATTTATACAATGGCAGATATTTTAGATGCGAATTATAAAATGCTAGAAAATGAATTTGGTAAATGCCTTGCTAGCGAGCTTATTATGCATGCAAGAGGTAAGGAGGAAGTTACTTTAGAATCTGTTAAGGATTATATTCCTGTAAACAAGAGTTTATCTCGAAGTCAAATTTTATTTGAAGATTATAAAAAGGAAGAAGCAATTATTCCTTTACTTGAAATGACCTATTTACTTTGTATAAAGATGTGTAAGGAAAATATTGATGCTAAGGGGTTAAGCTTTTATGTTGGCTATAGTAAAGAAATTGGTTTAGTAACCTCTAAGCAAATTACTTTTGATTTTAGACTTAGAGATTTCAATTTAATATCTAAATATTTAAAGGATATTTATCTAAGTGAGGTTATGGATTTACCTATTCGTAGTATTGGTATTGCCTTCTTTGATATTAGAAGAATAGAAAATAGACAGATGAATCTATTTTATAAAGAGGATGAAAGGCATATTGTATTAAGTGCATTAATTGATGATATTCATCAAAAATATGGAAAGAATTCAGTTTTACCAGGTATCAGTATATTAGCAAAATCCACTATGAGATATAGAAATAAATGTATAGGAGGACACAATGGCGAATAAGGCTAGTAAATATTTATCCTTTGATGCCCTAAAGGGTTTAAAGGAGGTTATGGTAAAGGCAGATGCCTATACCACAAAAGAAAGATATCCATCTTTGTCTGATGAGGCTAAATCAGATATGGATGTATTACTTTATAAATCCTATTTGAGGAAGGAATGTATACATATATCCTATTATAATAGTAAAGGAGATCTAAAGGAGATTGATGATTGTGTATTAGAAATTGATGTCATTCATCATTCATTAAAGCTTTTAGTTCATAAGAAAATCTATTTATCTCAAATTATTTCCTTAAGTGAAATTGCGCACTAAAAATTCCTTGTTGTGTTGAAAATGGAAAAGTGTTATTATAAATAGGAACTTAAAGGAAATAAGGTGTAATTATGTATGATGTTATTGTTGTAGGAGCAGGTCATGCAGGCTGTGAGGCTGCAATGGCTTTAGCCAATATGGGCTTTAAGACGCTTCTAGCTACAGGAAATTTAAATATGACAGCATCGATGCCATGTAACCCATCTATTGGAGGTCCTGCAAAGGGAGTTGTTGTAAGAGAGATAGATGCACTAGGTGGCTATATGGGCAAAAATGCAGATTTATGCCAAATACAAACAAAAATGCTAAATAGATCTAAAGGTCCTGCTGTATGGGCTTTGAGATTTCAATGTGATAAATTGCTTTATGCTAGAGAAATGCTAAAGCACTTAAAGACTTTGAAGAATTTAGATTTAGCTGAGGATTATGTTATTGATATTCTTGAGGAAAATAACAAGATTAAAGGTGTTACCCTAGATAAGGGTGGAGATGTATTATGTAAGGCAGTTGTATTAACTACTGGTACATACCTAGATTCAAGAATTTTAAGAGGACACTGGACAAGTAAGGAAGGTCCTGATGGACAAAGAACTACTAAGGGTATTTCAGAAGCCTTAAGAAGAATGGGCTTTAGAATTCAAAGACTAAAGACAGGTACTCCAGCAAGAATTAAAGCTTCCACTATCGATTTTTCACAAACATCAGTAGAAAATGGCGATGAGAAGACATGGCATTTTTCCTTTGATAAGGGATATGAATCTTTAACCGGTGTGAAAGTACCTTGTTATTTAGCATATACCAATCAAGAAATTCATGATTTGATTCGTGCAAATCTTGACAAGTCTGCAATGTATGGTGGAGTTGTTGAGGGTGTAGGTCCTAGATATTGTCCATCTATTGAAGATAAAGTTGTAAGATTTTCTGATAAGGAAAGACATCAAATATTTTATGAACCCGAATCATTAGAAATTGATCAGGAATACATTCAAGGTTTTTCAACCTCTATGCCAGTAGAGGTACAAGATCAAATGATTCGTCTTTTACCTGGTTTAAAGAATTGTGAGGTTATTCGTTATGCTTACGCAATCGAATATGATGCCATTGACCCACTTGATTTATGGCCAAGCCTAGAGACTAAAAAGATAGAGAATCTATTTACTGCAGGTCAAATTAATGGCACATCTGGATATGAGGAAGCTGCAGGTCAGGGTTTAATCGCAGGTATTAATGCTGGATTGAAACTTCAAGGTAAGAAGCCATTAATTTTATCTAGAGATGAGGCATACTTAGGTGTCATGATTGATGATTTAGTCACTAAGGGTACTAAAGAGCCTTATAGATTATTAACAAGCCGTGCTGAATATCGTTTATTATTAAGACATGATAATGCGGATTTAAGATTAAGAGAAAAGGGTTATCAGGCTGGTTTGATTAGTGAAGAGCAGCATAATCGTCTATTAAAGAAAATTGATGCGATTGCTAAGGTTAAGGAAGATTTTAAAGTAATTAAGGTTAAAGCTTCTATTGTTGATCCTATTTTAGATAGAATAGGTTCAACAAGATTAACTGAAAGTCTATCCTTAGCATCATTAATTAAAAGACCTGAGATTAATTATTCAATTATTTTAGAGATGCTAGAGGCATCTGGTATTACATTAAATGTTGATTATGATGATATAGATGAAATACTTGAGCAAGTAGAGATTAGCTTTAAGTATGATGGATATATTGATAAGGCATTAGAGCAAGCAAGAAGAATGAAGAATCAAGAATCTAAGGCAATCCCTTCTGATATTGATTATGATTTGGTTGATAATATTGCCCTAGAAGCAAGAGAAAAGTTAAAGAAGGTTAGACCACTAACAATTGGTCAAGCTTCTAGAATATCTGGTGTTAATCCAGCAGATATTTCAGTTTTAGTTGTATATATTGAAAGGATGAAAAGAAGCTAATGGATTTTATTAAGGAAGCAGAAAAACTAAATATTATAATTGATGCTACTGCTTCTTTAAAATTCGAAGCTTATTTTAAGAAGCTAGTAGAGGTAAATGAGGTTATGAATTTAACCTCTATTACAGATCATGATGGCGTATATAATAAGCATTTTTTAGACTCTTTATCTATTGCTAAGGCAATTGATTTAAATAAAGAACAAACATTACTTGATGTAGGTAGTGGGGCAGGATTTCCATCTATTCCGTTAGCTATTGTATCTAATAAGATATCTGTAACTATTATTGATGCTTTAAACAAAAGAATTTCTTTCCTAAATGATTTAGCAAAGGAATTAGAACTAGATAATGTTAAGGCATTACATATTCGTGCAGAAGAATATGCCAAGGAAAAGAGAAATTCTTTTGATATTGTTACTGCAAGAGCTGTAGCTAGATTAAATATTTTATCTGAATTATGCTTACCACTTGTTAAGGTGGGTGGCTATTTTATTGCTATGAAAAGCCAAGATTATAAAGATGAACTAAAGGAAGCATTAAATGGTATTCAAATATTAGGTGGTAGTGTAGAGGCTACTATTCCTTTTGAACTACCAGATAATCAAGGCTTTAGAACTCTTATTATAATTAAAAAGGTTAAGGAAACTAACAAAAAGTATCCAAGAGTCTTCGCTAGAATAAAGGAGAAGCCATTATGATTTATGAGGTAGGGAAAGTCATCATTACTAAAAAACCACATGTTTGTGGGTCTTCTGAATGGAAGATTATTCGCTCTGGGGCTGATATAAAGTTAGAATGCCAAGGGTGTAAAAGAGTTATCATGTTAGCAAGCTATGAATTAGATAAAAGAATCAAGAAGTAAGGCCTTTTAGAGGCCTTTTAAACTTTTAAAAAATACCTTAAAAATTTGTAAAAATGTAGTTGACATTAAAAATCCCCTATGCTAAAATAAAAAAGCACTGCGACAAAACGCAGTTAAATATACATGGTCAGGTAGCGAAGAGGCTAAACGCGGCAGACTGTAAATCTGCTCCTTAGGGTTCGTTGGTTCGAAACCAACCCTGACCACCACTCTTAATAATTACATTTTGAGATTGACAATCAATCATCAGAGTGTTATTATAAACAAGGTTTTGAAAAAAACCATTGAGTCTTTGAAAACTATATATGACGAAGAACGTGTAGAATTACAAACAAGCAATTCTTTTAAAAAAGAAGAATGAGCAAAAAAGATTAAAAACAACAAAAAATAAATTTTTTTGGAGAGTTTGA
>Ga0247610_10008958_pt1 | contig 10120 bp, 5 predicted proteins | sample 174DNAGHGhighgp2_FD_193483 | JGI IMG/M metagenome (GOLD analysis project Ga0247610, IMG submission 193483) | Sheep rumen microbial communities from Palmerston North, Manawatu-Wanganui, New Zealand - 1742 DNA GHGhigh gp2 | ecosystem: Host-associated > Mammals > Digestive system > Stomach > Rumen ... | reverse complement strand
ACTGGTACGACGGCTATCACTTCTCGCGCAACATGACCGACGTCTATTGTCCCTGGAGCTTGGTGAGCGCCTTTGCCATGGGCGACATCATGAACTTCTGGTTCTCCACGGGCACGCCCACGATGCTGGTCGACGTGATGCGGCAGCACAACATTGTCATGCCGCAGTTAGAGGACATGCGCGTCCCCCTCGACCGCCTCGACGCGCCCACGGAGCGCATTGCCGACCCCATCCCCGTGCTCTTCCAGAGCGGCTACCTCACGCTGAAGGACTACGACCCCTTCGACATGGAGTGGACGCTGGGCTTCCCCAACGAGGAGGTCTACCGGGGCTTCGCCCGCTCGTTCTACAATTATTACATGGAGCAGTATGTGGGCAGCAAGGATGCCGTGGGCAACGCCTTCAACAGCCTGCGCCGTGGACGGATCACCTTTGAACAGTTCATCGGGGTCATCCGCAAATGGTATGCCGGCATCCCCTACAGCATTACCGACAAGATTCAGGGCGAGCAGCTTTACCAAGTTCTGCTCTACGCCGTACTTGCAGCATGCAACGCCGACGTTCACGCCGAGGAGCAGACCAGCGACGGGCGCATGGACATAGCCCTGAAGATGCCGGAGGCCATCTACATCCTGGAGCTGAAGTACGACAAGACCGCCGCAGAGGCCACAGCACAAATCATTGAAAAAGACTACGCCGTGCGCTTCGCCGCCGACCCGCGTCCCGTCTATGCCGTGGGCCTGAATGTCAGCGCCGACCACCGCACCATAGAGAGCTACGAGATGACGAAGGTGAAATGATTGGGCTGTCAAAAGTTGCCCAATTAGCAGTTGCTCAATAGTCCTCCAGGATCTTTTTCAGTTGCTCTTTGCGGCGCTGCTTCTTGGAGGTACGCCATTTCTTTGGCACCAGATACTTCAACAGCCCAAACAGGTTACCGTTTGGATTGGCCGTCATCAGCTGCACCTCGGTCTTGTCCAGCCGCAGACGGCTGTTCAGTTCGGCCAGCGGGTCTTCGCGGGGAGTGCCGCGCACAACCACCTCGTTCAGATGGAGCGAGTTGGAGTAGAGCGCCACAGTGTCGCCAAGGTCGTTGAGGTTTACAAGATAGCTCACATAGTTAATATGCGACAACAACAGCGTGCGACACTCCTTGGTCAGGGTAAATCCTCCGGCAGAGTCGGTGACAGCGGTAAAATCTCTTCCCATAATGCTCACGTTGGCTATGCCGCGCCCGGTGTCGCCGTCGATGACGACATGGCGGCTATGTGTCTGTGCCCAAGTTGCCGTGAAGCACGATAAGAGTAAAACTGTCAGAATGAGTCGTACGCTGTTGTTCATGGTGCAAAAATAGGGCTTTAGTCTCCCACGGCAAAATATTTTAGCCCTCTTTATCCTGCCCTAACGTTAATTAACAACCACTAATTCACCATATATTTTTTCCCGCCTTTGATATAAAGGCCACGCTTCAGCTGCGGGCTGCGCCCTGCAGGATGCGAGTCCAAGCGCCGTCCCTGCAGGTCGTAGACACGGCTGTCGCTTGGCGTTTCCCTTTCAGATAGCGGAGCGTCGACACCGGCGGTGACGCTGCCCAGATACTGGCCTATGAAGAAGATGGCATTGGTAGACTGCTCGCTGATGATGTAGAAGAACGGGCGGTCGGCATAGAACTTGGCTTCCTGAGGCATGGCTGTTGCCGTCTCTCCAACGACGGTGACAGCGGCGGCAGTGGTGCCCTCCTCGTCAAGGTCGATGGCGGCCTTCTGGAACATATTGCTGATGAAGACCTCCTGATTGCCGAAATAGGGGAACTCGGCGGCCCAGGGGTCGAAGGCACGCGGCATGCCCAGCTCCTTCATGATGTCTTCAAGCGGAAGGCTGGTGTCGGTGTTCAGGCGCGGCAGCTTCAGGTCTACATAGTACATGCCGTAATACAGGTCGTTCCACTTGTGGCCGTCCAGCTGGCTCAGCACATCGCCGATGGTCTTGCCTTCGCGGGGAAGGAACACGGTCATCTGGAAGGCACCGTTGCCGTAAGGCAGGCGCACTGCCTGGTAGAGGTCGTTGTCGGTATATTCGAACTCCTGGTACTGGTGCATCATGGGCACCGCAGTGCTTTTGTTGAACAGTTCGTCCTTGGTCTCGGCTTTGTCGAACTTGTTTGCCCATGCCCCTTTGAAATAGATGGCATTGAGCAGATAGCTGGCGGCATCTTTGTTGAACGAGTCCTCGGTGAACACCTTCGGGATCATGCCGTGGGTGCGGTCGCTGGCCCACTGGTTGATGACGCCCATCGTCTCGCCGTCGTAGAAGTCGCGGGCCTCGGGTGTGGCGTCGTAGTACTCGCGGGCCTTGTCTTTGAAGCCCTGCTGCAGCTCGAAGCCCCAGTGGCTGTTCACATAAACGGTGTTGGCTATCGCGGCTGTGGTCTCTTTGTCGAGCGTGGGGGCTTCGGTGAGCAGCTTGCGGCAGAAGCCATTGACAGCATCGGCAGAACCGGCGCCTGTGCTGCCCAGCACGCGGTTTATCTCCTGCTGCGTCTGTCCGGCGGCGCCGTTGTTCAGCATGCCGAGGGCGTAGGTGATGCTCAGTGGCGACATGATGCTGCTCTCGGGGCCGCGCGCCTTGTCGAAGAGGCGGAAGGCAAAGTCGTTGTTGTTGTCCACCAGATGTCTCTCCTCGGCAGTGAGACTGATGTCGTGGCGCACGTTTGTCAGCGGCTCGCCCATGTACTGGCCCAGGAAGAAGATGGTGCCAGTGCTGCGCTCGCTGATGACATAGAGGAACGGACGGTCGGCAAAGAACTCAGCATATTTGCCGCCGGCGCTGTTTTCCTTCATGCCGATGATGGTGACGGCGGCGGCCTCGGTGCCGCTCTCGTTGACGCGTATCTTGGCCACCTGCTTCATGAAGTCGATGTGCAAGGCATCGTCGGGCTGCTGGTCGTTGACGGCGAACTTGTCGAACTGTGCTTCAATGGGGTCAAAGGCACGGGGCATGCCCAGCTCGGACATGACCGACTCCAACCGCTGGTCGGTGTCGGTCTCGAAACGTGGCAGATGGAGGCTGACGCGATAGGGCTCATACTCCATCGTGTTCCAGTCGCTGCCACTCATCGTGGCAATCATGCCGTCAAGGGTTTTGCCAAGACGCGGCAGGAACACGGTCATCAGGAACGCACCGTTGCCGTAGGGCAGCTGTATGCTCTGACACACGTCGTTCTCGGCATACTGGAATGTCTCGTACTGAGCCATCATGTCGGCTGTTGCTTTCCCTTCGTCGAAATAAATCTTCTGTGTCGAAGCCTTGTCGAAGGGCAACGCCCACTCGCTGTTGAAGTAGAGGGCGTTGAGCAGGTAGCTGACAACAGCGGGGTCGAACTCGTCCTCACGCAGTGGCTCTTTGATCATTCCCTCGGTGTGGTCGCTGGCCCACTGGTTGATGGCCTCGCGGGTCGCTCCGTCATAAAAGTCGCGGGTCTCGGGCGTGGCGTCGTAGTAGTAGTGTGCGCTCTGCACAAAGTCGGGCAGCAGATGGTAACCGCGAGCCGCGTTGACATAGATGTTGTCGGAGATGAGCACCTTCGTCTTTGTGTCGAGGCTGTTGGAGGCGTCGATCATCTTGCGGCAGAAGCTGTTGATGACCTCGGGCGAGCCACCCAGCACACGGTTTATCTGTTGCTGTGTCTCGCCAGTGGCGCCGTTGTTGAGCATACCCAAGGCGTAGGTGATGCTCAGCGGGGAGAGCACCACGCTCTTGTCAGTACGTGCAGTGCGGAACAGGCGGAAAGCGAAATCGCTGTTCTCGGTGACAAACGTGCGTTCAGCGTCGGTCAGGCTGATGGCCTTGGGTCTGTCGGCAAAAGCTGAAAGGGATGCCGCTACAACTGAAAGAAGCAAGATAAACGTTTTCATAAGCGGTGATGTTTTAGTTTGGGTGCAAATTTAAGTAACTATTTTCAAATCTCCAAGTTATTTCCGAAAAAAGTGATGAAGATTTGCATGTCTCTACCTATAAAGACCTTATAACGAAAGAAAGACTGCGTGGGCAGTCTTTCTTTTAACATAGTTTAGCTTACAGATATGTCGCTCGTTCCTTCACTCGCTTTCCAATTCGCCAGCCTCTGTCAGGCACTTCATGCCGGCGTCGCTGAGCAGGCGGCCTATACGGTGAAGACCATCGCCATCAGGTTGGGCATTGCGGCCACCAGAAGAAATCATCTCGCCACTGTCAAACTTCGCGGAGAAATTCCATGAATAGCCGTCGAGAATCATGTCGTTGAACTTGTTGTCGTAACGCGAGGCATAGTTGTACATCTTCTCCTCCTCTATTATCTTGCGGGCAGCATCGAGGATAGTGTCAGACACCTCGAACGAACGGTCTTCAGTGTACTTTGAGAAAGTCATGATGGTCTTACCATCTTCGCCGAGAGTCACCGTGGGACTGCTCACCAGCATCATCCTCATGCCCTGGTAATTGTATGACACCATGGTGAGCCGGCCTGCCGGCATCTTCGAAAACGGGCTGTCGGCACCGTCACCGGTCTTGGGTGTCTTGCAACCGAACGTCATTCCTAAAATTGTTATTGCCATCAGTGTGAATAATGAACAGATGTGTCTACGTTTAGTTTTCATAAGCATATAAAGGTTTAAGACTTGTTGGCTTTCTTGCGCTGGTCGTGGTCGAGTATGGACTTGCGCATGCGCATGGACTTTGGTGTCACCTCGACAAGCTCGTCCTCCTTTATATACTCCAGACACTCCTCGAGGCTCATCACCACCTTTGGCACTATGCGGGCCTTCTCGTCGGTGCCCGAAGCACGCACGTTGGTAAGCTGCTTGGCCTTGCAGACGTTGATGACCAGGTCGTTGTCGTGGACATGCTCGCCAACGACCTGACCGTAGTACACCTCCTCGCCCGGGTCGATGAAGAACTTGCCGCGGTCCTGCAGCTTGTCTATGGCGTAGGCATAGGCGGTGCCAGTCTCAAGGGCTATCATCGAGCCGTTCACGCGGCGTTCTATCTCACCTTTGTAGGGCTGGTACTCCTTGAAGCGATGGGCCATGATGGCTTCGCCCTGGCTGGCGGTGAGCACATTGGTGCGCAGGCCGATGATGCCACGCGAGGGTATCTCAAACTCGATGTTGGTACGCTCGCCCTGGCTCTCCATGCTCGTCATCTCGCCCTTGCGGCGCGTCACCATGTCAATCATCTTCGAGGCAAACTCCTCGGGCACGTTGATGGTGAGCTCCTCGATGGGCTCGCATCTGACGCCATCGTCGCATTTCTCATTTCTCATTTCTCCTTTCTCATCTTGCCATTTGTATATCACCTGCGGCTGGCCCACCTGCAGCTCGTAGCCCTCGCGGCGCATGGTCTCGATGAGCACGCTGAGATGCAGAACGCCACGGCCGGAGACAACCCACTTGTCGGTGCTGTCTTCAAACTGCTCCACACGCAGTGCGAGGTTCTTCTCCAGCTCGCGCATCAGGCGGTCGTTGATATGGCGCGAGGTGACAAACTTACCCTCACGGCCAAAGAAAGGTGAGTCGTTGATGGTGAAGAGCATCGACATCGTTGGCTCGTCGATGGCTATAGGAGGCAGTGGCTCCGGATTCTCCAGGTCGCAGATGGTGTCGCCTATCTCAAACTTCTCCAGACCGATGACGGCGCAAATGTCGCCGCAGTCCACCTGGGGAGTGCGCACGTGGCCCATGCCATCGAAGGTGTGCAGCTCCTTTATCTTAGTCTTCTCCTGAGAACCGTCGCGGTGGACAATGGTCACCTGCTGGCCGTCCTTCAGCTGGCCACGGTGCACACGGCCCACGGCTATGCGGCCTGTGTACGACGAGAAGTCGAGGCTGGTGATGAGCATCTGAGGCGTGCCCTCAAGCTGCTGGGGAGCGGGGATGACCTCCACAATCTTGTCAAGCAGATAGGTTATGTCGTTTGTAGGCTGGTTGTAGTCGGGGCCCATCCAACCGTTCTTTGCAGAGCCGTAGACCACTGGGAAGTCGAGCTGGTCTTCGGTGGCATTGAGCGAGAACATCAGGTCGAACACCATCTCGTAGACCTCTTCGGGACGGCAGTTGGGCTTGTCCACCTTGTTGACGACAACTATGGGCTTGAGGCCTATCTGAAGGGCTTTCTGCAGCACAAAGCGCGTCTGGGGCATAGGACCCTCGAAGGCGTCGACAAGCAGCAGACAACCGTCGGCCATGTTCAGCACACGCTCCACCTCGCCGCCAAAGTCGGAGTGACCCGGAGTGTCGATGATGTTGATCTTGGTACCTTTCCAGTTGATGCTCACGTTCTTCGACAGAATGGTGATGCCACGCTCACGCTCAAGGTCGTTGGCGTCGAGCACCTGACCCGACAGGTTCTGGCCCTCGCGGAAAAGGTTGCCAGCCAGCATCATCTTGTCTACTAAGGTTGTCTTACCGTGGTCTACGTGTGCTATAATAGCGATGTTTCTGATGTCTTGCATATTACGTATTGTTTTTGCGGGTGCAAAGGTACTAACAAAAATCCGAACTGCCAAGCGATTCGTTTTTTTTCTGCTTATTCGGCAACAACTAACAGCCATTACAAAAAAAAATATGACTTTTATTTTGAGGATTAATGAAAAATACGTAACTTTGTCAACAAATTGCACATATTATGGAAATAAAGATTGAAAGCATAGACACCATCCGCGATGCTGCACGGATGTTTGTCAACGAGATAGGAGACCACCGCGTCTTCGCCTTCTACGGCTCTATGGGCGCTGGCAAAACAACATTTATAAAGGCTGTATGCGAAGAGCTGGGAGTAGCCGACGTCATCACATCGCCCACATTCGCCATAGTGAACGAGTATTCCATAGCCGAAAGCCCGTCAGACAGCGGCATGCCGCCAACAGCCTGTGGGCAGAAGGTCTACCACTTCGACTTCTACCGCATAAAGCGCATTGAAGAGGTCTACGACATGGGCTATGAGGACTATTTCTACAGCGGATGCCTCTGCTTCATAGAGTGGCCGGAGCTGATAGAGGAACTTCTGCCCGACGACGCCGTAAGGGTGACCATTGCCGAGCAGACCGACGGACAACGGCTGCTGACCATGAAATGATACACTTTTTTTTCTTATATATATAAACTATGAAACCACGACTACTATACCTACTACTGGCAGCCATGACCTGCAGCACGGCCTTTGCCGACGACGACAAGACCGACGTGACAGCAACATACATCGTGAACCCATCGTTTGAAGCCGACAACACCGGCTCAATGCAGGCAGTGAACAATTCGGCCGACGGACTGCGCGGATACTCCGTGGGCAGTCCTGCGGGATGGACAGTGACTAACGGCGTGGGGGCTGTGAGCCTCATAGTGACAAAGGACTGCTACACTGACAACAACTTCGGCAAGGTGACAACACTGGCCGACGGACAGCAGGCATACTATCTGCGAGTGGGATGGACAACAGGTGCAACAACTTTAAGCCAGACACTGAAGGCACTGCCAAAAGGGAAGTATATGCTCCAGACCAGCATAAGGTCGGCATACGCCAACCAGGCGGCTTCCACCCTGACGGCAAAGGCGGCAACAGCCACCACCACCATACCATTCACCCAAGGAGCCACGAGCTGCTTCACATCGATGGCATGGAATACTGAGCAGCTCTTCTTCGAGCTGAAGACCGACGGCGACGCTACCATAAGCTTCACAACAGACTGGCTGTCGGGCGGCTCCTGTGTCATGCTCGACAACGTACGCCTCTTCCGCCTCGCCGACGACTACACACCACCCGCCGAACCCACCGAGACCGACGTGGAGAGCCCTACAGAAGGCACCGTGCCCGCCGGGTTTGTCGGCGAGGAAACAATGAAGGCAGACCTCCTGCAGATGCTCGCCAACTTCGCCACATACATGAAGAACGACTTCCAGGACTGCGTGGCACCAAACAGCATAGGCGAGGTGTGCGGATGCTTCAAGGGAGAGAACACCATGGGCAACGACGAGAAGGGGGTGCGCCCAAATGCCGACATGTCGATGATCTGCGCCTTCCTCGTAAAATATGGCAAGCCTGCAGGCGTACTGCTGCCACAAGGCGTCACTTGGGACGACCTCAAGACAATAGCCATGAAGAGCCTCGTATTCGCTTACTCCACACACAAGGCCAACAAACTGAAAGTCACCGCCGGTAACAAGTATTGGGGCTCCACCTCAACCAGCGATGCCGTGTGGGAGAGCTCACTATGGGCCATGAGCGTGGCATACTCGGCGTTCTTCCAGTGGGAGGAACTCAACGAGAAGCAGCGTGGATACATATACCAACTGCTGAAGGCAGAGTGCAACTACGAACTGCAACGCTCCGTTCCTACTGGCTATGCAGGCGACACCAAGGCAGAAGAAAACGGATGGGAAGCCGACGTGCTGGCCGCAACACTCGGGCTGTTCCCAAACGACCCGCTGGCACCACAGTGGTTCCAACGACTGCGAGAGTTTGCCATAAACAGCTATTCGCAGAAAGACGACGCACAGGACATGACAGTCATTGACCCAGAATACGACCAGAAAACGGTCAAGGACCTATATCGCGGACAAAACCTCTACGACGACTTCACACTGCAAAACCACAATTATTTCCACACATCCTACCAGAACGTGGTCATACAGGAGCTGGGAGAGGCCGCACTGGCAATGAAACTGTTCCAGACAGAACTCTACGGAGAGGAGAAATGGAAGACAAACGCACTGATGCACAACAACGACAGAGTGATGAAGGACGTACTCTACTGGCTCGCACTGGCCGACGGCGAACTGGCCATGCCCAACGGCAACGACTGGAGCCTGTTCCTATATGACCAGATAACGTCTTACAGCACAAATGCCTGCTTCCTGCGCGACCCGCACGCACTGATGCTGGAAAACCTGGCATACAAGCAGATAAAAGCACGACAGACCACAACAACCGACGGCTCGTGGCTTCTGCGCCCAGACGTGGGCGCACGACGCATGGGCGTAGAAGCCCACAGGGTGATTATGACGTGGCTCATGCACGAGATGCTCTCCACAGCCAGCCTCACACCAACCGCATGGGCCGACTTCAGCAGCACTTACTCGCAGGCGAAGCATTTTGCTTCGCAGAACATAGTACGTGCAGCAACAGACAGCCGCTTCACATGCTTCTCATGGAGCGAGGGACTGAAGAGCTACACGGGATACATAGCTGCCAACTCGGTGGACAAAAACAAAATCATAGTCCCATTCCGTGCTAATAACACAGGCAACTTCTTAGGATGGTACGACGTGCAGGGAAAGAAGACCAACGCAACACCGGTGGTGAGCGGAAACTACGACCTCATGGGCAACGCATACGTGATGAACGGCGAACTGCAGACTAACGACGCAGCGCTGAACAATCGCTTCGCCATCTTCTCTACACCAGGAAACGCAGTTATATATTTAGACTATGTACGCGCAAACACCGCTTGCACCATCACAGCTGAGAAGGGAGGACTCATGGCCATCAGCACCGACGAGCTGACAAAAACCAAACGTACACTGTACTATCCAGACTACTCAGCCGACTACGACTGCCAGTGCTACACACACAGCCAGCTTGACGGCTCAGTACTCACCACAATGCCTGGACCATGGGTGAACGTAGACAACGCACTAAGCATAGTCAACGCCAGCGGCAAGGGCTTTGCCTTTGGAGAAAGGGCCAACAACAACTCAATAATGACCTCACGCCTCTACGGCTCGTACAGCGCCAAGAGCCGCAGTGTAGCTAAGGGCGACATCGTAGACCAGCGGGCACTGGCATACTACAGCAACATGACGGCAGAGAAGACTAACAAATTCTTCGGTGACGTGCAGCAACTCGCATCCGAAGAAAACACAGGATGGAACGGAGCACTGGTGCCCGACGGAGACGCAGACGAGCCGGCAGCCAACACATACTACCTCCTGCTCTCCAACTTCGCCGGCAATGAGGAGTGTACACTAACCGATGTGTACAACAGAGTGGGCAAACCTGTCTTCACAACAAAGACCACCATCGGGGAAAAAGGGTCGACAGCCACCTTCAAGGCGCAACAGAACCATTCGGTGACCAACACCGTACGGTT
>Ga0247610_10008956_pt1 | contig 10123 bp, 13 predicted proteins | sample 174DNAGHGhighgp2_FD_193483 | JGI IMG/M metagenome (GOLD analysis project Ga0247610, IMG submission 193483) | Sheep rumen microbial communities from Palmerston North, Manawatu-Wanganui, New Zealand - 1742 DNA GHGhigh gp2 | ecosystem: Host-associated > Mammals > Digestive system > Stomach > Rumen... | reverse complement strand
CGAGTCATTTCCAGTATAATAAAAATGACGAACTCCCCTATCCCTTAGAGCTCCTTCACATGCGCTACAGCTTCGAGAAAGTCCTCGACCTGAAATACGACCAGTAGAAATTCTAAAAGTATAAACATGAACGTCTTTCCAATCAATCTTTTGAGCAACAGGATATGGAATTGAATTTAAAGCTGCAATCTCTGCATGAACTGCATGAACAGCAGGCTTACCGTCCTTACGAGAAAACTTACGAAAACGCTTATTATAATATTTTTGAGTAGGACAGGTTTTGCTACTATTACTACCTTGACCAATAATATGTCGCTTATAAGTAATAACACATCCAACATGAAAGTGAGGAAAATTAGAAGCTTCTGCCATTTCCTTTGCCTTAGCGAACATCCGCAAATCGAAATTAGTAAAATTCGCCATGTAGCATCACTACCCCTCTACGATAGTATAAAAACTATCGCCATAAATTTCCGCAGTCCCTCCTCCATTGTCTTGAAGTAAATCTTTTACTTTTTGAACAATATTATAATCTTCACCAGTCATGCCTATCTTAATAGCGTTACCATTCAAACAATACATATAAATAGAATACAATCGCATTTTCTTTAACCTTTCTCTTTCTTACGATATATATATTATATCATAAATTTTAAAGGTTGTCAAGATATTTTTTATTCTTCACTCTTAATAAATATCATAGGGAGAAAGTCTTCTACTACTCTTGCATCAAGCCATTTATGATTTGGAGAATTATTAATATAATCAATAATTATATTTTCCATATCTGTAATAATATAATAATCATCAAATCTATAATTTTGATATGTATTGCGTAAACGTTGATATGAAATAGTATCACTCAGCTTAATATGCTCAATGGAATCAAGCACTCCATTATCAGGATAAAACCAATAAACATTTGCATATACAGCCATTTTAATTCTCCTTTTTATATTCTCCGCACCAATCAGTCCCTTTAACCATTGGATATATAATGTGAATTATTTGATTAAAATCAGGCGCATTTGTAGGTGGAAATCTATGACATTCATATTCATAACTATAAAGAGGATAATTATGATCAGCAAAAATACACGTCTTACAACAATTAGACTTTTTCATTATTATCTCCATTGTCTACTATATTCATATTCAACAACAGTTGCGGCGCTTGCAACATTAAGTGACCGCACACTACCATACATACCAATATAAATCATTTTATCACAAAGTTCTATTTCTCTCTTGGACAAACCGTTTCCTTCTTCACCAAAAACAAAAGCAGACTTCATTGGTAAAGGTTCATCAAAAAGATTAACAGGATTATATTCCATAATATTATCTACCGCATATATAGTATATCCAAGAGAATGAAGATAATCAACCACTTCGTCCAAAGTATCTGAATGATAAACGTGCTCATAATGGTAAGTGCCAGCAGTTCCTCTTTTATCATATCTGCGGCGACCTACTACGTATACTTCCTTACCAAGGAAGGCATTGTTACTTCTAATAACACTACCTATATTAATATTATAATTAATATGTTGAAGAATCATAACTACATCCGTGCGGCGTTCTTGGAGATCTGCACGAATCTCTTCTGTTTTACTTTTTTTATATTGTTCGATTACGTTGGCGTCTTTAGAAACAACTTTATCTTGTCCATAAGAATATTTAGTAATCAATTTTACTCCTAAACATAAGACAACGTCCAAATATCTTGAAGAGATGATAAAGGAATAAAAACTTTATCATTTCGTTTAGCATATCTATAGGCTTCAAACTCTTTTATATCTTCGTGTAAGAAAGGAATCCTAACGGTGTCTACCTTCCCGCATATTGGACAATATTTTACTAGTACTTGTGGATATTTACTACTAGCGGTTTCACCAATTGCCCAAATATAATCATGTTTGTGTTTAGATTTCTTTACTTTCCTCTTGGGCTTACGCTTAATATATTTTGCATCTTCTTCGCCAAACATAATATCATCCATTTTCGATCCTCTCTATTTTATTAATGACATTTTTTATTTTCTTTTACTTGTTGAAGAATATGTTGAGGGACAAATCTCATTTTTAATAATTCAGATCCTTCAACGTTAAAATATAAATTCTTCTTTACAAGTTTTTTTATTAATTTTTCATCAGGAAAAAAATGCAAATCTTTTATTTTTCCACATATGTTACAATATTGAACTAAAACTCCATCATAAATTTGTCGTTTTGAATTTGTAGCACAATAATTATTAGTCTGACATTGATGTTTTTCCATATTTTATCAACTCCATTTATAGAGTTTTCTTTGTTTATATTAATATTATATCATAAAAAAATAGGGTAGTCAAGTAAAAACTTAACTACCCCTAAGAATTTTTATTCAAATCAAATTTTAATAGCTTCTAACCGACGAGCTTCACCACGAGTCCCGCACAACTCTCCTTCTTTACAAATTTTTCCTCAACCAATTCCTTGCATGTGTCCTTGGTAGCGAAGTTTTAAATTCTTTGGATTCTGAGTGCATTTGATAGTAATAGCTTCTAGTCTCTTAGATTCTCCGACAGTCCCAATTATAGGGTCATTATTGCTAGAACCAGTACCAGAATTTGCACCTTTTTTAATCCCATTATAAGTTTTATCACCAATTTTTTGAATATGTGCTGTTACACTCAATTCTATTCCATCTGGAGGAGTAATTTTTAAAGCTTCCATTCGCTTAGCTTGCCCAGTTGTACCCGCGATTTGTCCGTCTCTAACGGAAGGTAACCATCCAAATGATTGAGAATGAACTCTATACTTTACTCCATAATTATTAATTGGACTTCCAGGCTTTTGGTTAATAGAAGTATCAATCTCATAATCTGCTTTATGATTATAGTGAAGAACAGTTACTCAACCACCATTAAAATTATAATATTTGCGGAAAATCGCTTCTCCACCATCTTGATCTCCGACTTTTCCACCAGTTGCTCCACCTTTTTCATTTCTAACAAATTCAGAAAGAGAATCATATCCAAATACCCCATCTGATCCTCCATCTTGACACATAGCAACATGGCCAAGTCTATAAGATGTTTTGGGAGTTAGATATAAATCTCCACGTTTAGCTGGTGAAGAAGAAGATGTAAATAATCCAGAATTAACAAAAGCATTTAACATATCACCGGTATATGTAGCTCCATTTAATTTACCTTCATATGGAGTTCCTTGGAGAGCTATGCGCCAAGCTGTAATTACTGAACTTGCGCAATCATAATCCCCAAGTTTATATGTATATTTTTTACCATTAATAGTTAAAGTTTTTGTTTGACCCGTTTGTCCACCTCATCGATTACCCTGACTATAACCATTTCTATTATCGGTTACCATATCATAGTGAATTCTAGCAGCAACATCTGCTAAATTGACTTTAGCCATATTTACCTCCTAAGCAAATTTCATTTGAATAGCTTCTGCTCTGCGAGATTCACCACGGGTGCCGCAATATGTTCCTTGTGGAACCCAATTAGTCCAACCTATTTTCTGAAGGTGAAGTCTGTAATATAAGGTTTTCCCTTTTGCAGGACCGTCATTACGTTTTACATCAATTTTAATTCCTTCGATTCTCCTTGACTGTCCAATAGTACCAATAATTGGATCATTAGCGCTAGAGCCAGTGCCAGAACTTGCGCCTTTTTTAATGCCATTATAGGTTTTATCACCAATCTTTTGAATATGAGCTGTGACAGAAAGTTCTACTCCGTCAGGAGGGGTAATCTTTAGAGCTTCTAGTCTTTTTGAATGACCAGTTGTTCCAGCAATTTGACCATCTCTAACAGAAGGAAGCCAACCTACAGTTTGACAATGTGTTCTATATTTTAAGCCATAGTTATTTTCTGGTGAAGAATCTGGCTGTTTAATAGTAGTACTTTCAATTTTTTTAGTAACTTCAGATGCTAATCTATCAAATTGTTTTGTGAATCATGGTCCAGGACAATCTGTATCTTGGAATCACATATGTTTAGTGAGTAACATATCGGTAGATGATAAACCATTGTAGTTTGCAGAACCTCTATATACTAAACGTTTTTTACCATGTCTTTTACAGATATCAGCACATAAAGCTACAAGAGAATTCCATGTAGCATTGGGTAGCTGTCCATATACATGACCATTTCCAGTATCCATATAATTTGCGCATTCAATGGTAATTGCTCTATCATCATTACCATAATTACCTGTTGTCCAAGGATGACTATTTTCATCTACACTTAAAACAATATCTCCATATTTACCGATACAATAATTTGCGCTAGCTTGTCTGCTAGATGGAACAAAACTTCTTGCGCATGTAGCTCCATCAGTATATCAGCACATATAATGCGGAGTTATAGTATCAATAGCATGGCCTCTACCTTTATAACAATTATTTGTCATTACCTTACTATTAATTAAAGAGCTGTATCCCATTCTTCTTCCTCCCTTTCTTCTTCTTTGTCTCTATTTAGGATTGCAAAAACTAGTCCGCAAATGAAAATTATAAACATTATTATAGTAAATTGATCTGTTAATATCATCATATTACGAACATTTTCAGTAAAAATAAATACTATCATCGCAAAGATTCCGAATAATAACTGTACAATATTATTATGTTTTTTAATTTTTGTATTATTGTTTTCATCTTCTTCTTTTGGAATCTTAATTGCTAATAAAATCGTCATAATTGTTAAAACTAAATTCAATAATGCCCAAGTATGAATAACTCTAGGCATCTTAGTCAATGGTGTTGAATCATCTGTTATATTAACAGTATCTTTTTCTTGAGGAGTTATGGTAGTAGTTACTACTTGGGTATTATTATATTGATTAGGAATATAGTTAGCTGTCATTATTGTATTATTATTTTGATTAATAGTTGTTACAGCATTTAGAGTTTCATTAGTTATTTCTGATGTAATTGGATCGTCAGTAGTAGTAGGATTATTAATAATATCACTTTGTGTTTCTTTTAATCTGTCAATTTTATCCAATGGAATTAAATATTGAATTTCTTCAGGATATTCTAAATAATTAGGATTATATTTTTCTACTCTAACAGGTTCAGCACCATATCTTAAGAAACTATAAGTAAAAATATTCAGGACATTCTTTATAGGCGCTTTGTCTGTAGTTCCACTATCATATGAAAAAACAGTAGAAGGTCCTGCCGCAGTCCAATCTTCATAAGTATTAATTGTCGTCGTGTAAAATTCTTGACTTGGTAACCAATAACCATTAGTATATCCTTCAAGACGTCTTAAAAATAAAGCGCCAGAATGAGGATATAAAGCACTATGAGAATATACTGTTACAATATCGTTATTTCCAACAGTAATAATTTCCCATTCTCCTAAAATCATATGATTATTAGTTAATAAACTCAAATAAAAATTATCATTTGAAACTTCTGCACAATTAAGATCTTTCATTTCTTCATCTACATAAATATGAAGATTTGCAACTTTATAAGTTTGATCAGAATTATTTTTTTCTACTGTAATAGTTTTTGCATTACCAGAATCAGAAGTATCATTTTCCCAAGAGGTTGGTATACTATTTGAATTTGTTGTTTGTGTTGGTAATTTGGATTGTGAATCTGCGGCAACCTTTTGATCAAGTTTTTCTTGTTTTTCTAAATCTTTCTGATTTTGTTCAACTTTTTCATCTTCTATTCTATTATGTTCTTCTACTTTCTGCACTTCTTCTTGATATTCTTTTTCTTTTACCGCATTTGTTGCTTTAACATTCTCATTATATACATCTACTTGTGTATTATATTGATCGATCAATACATTTGCTTCTTCGATAGGCATGTCATCTGTAATAATAGGCTGTTGCGGCTGCTCTATATTTTCAGCTACAATAGTCTCAATTTTATCACCTTCAATAACATTATCCTCGGAAGCCAATGCATAAGTAGGTATAGTAGAGAAAATTAAAACCAGTGAAACAAAAAAACTAAATATTTTATTTTTCATTTTCCCACCCCTTTTCTTTTTTCTCTAATAAAAAAGGCTCCCAAAAAGGAAGCCTTTATATCCAATATGGAGCTCCGTGAAGGTACCGCCCCTTCGTCTGAGGTTTACAAGACCGCTGTAATAGCTATTATACTAACGGAGCATATGGTCGCGCGACGTGCGAATCGAACACACCTACTCTTATGCTTATGAGACATAATTGGACACCAGCCCACCGCCCGCAATGATTAAGAGGAAATAATTAGAATAGTATAAAATAACGTGCTCTACCTTTGAGCTACTATAGAAATTAATGGCTCTATAGACAAGATTCGAACTTGTAATAACGTGTCCCCTAGACATGAAGTAACTATTCTATCCATCACTCTTATTTATTTAACTTATTTCAAAGCCAATCTATATTTCTATTTTGAGGGTCTGAATGGAAAAAATAATCTATCCAACCAAAATCATCTTCATACATCACTTCCAGACATCCAATTGGGATTCAGATATTCTGATCCTCGGCTTCCATGTCTTGAATTTCATTTATAACCATATGAAAATTATTTTTTGAAAATTTCGCCATTCATTCCCTCCTTTTATTTTTACTAACCGAATGTTAGATTATATTCAGGCGTGGCAGGACTCGAACCCACACCACATGCTTTGGACACATGTTTTCTACGGTTTTGAAGACCGCTGCGCTACCATTACACCACACGCCTATAAACACTTTGAACATTTTTAGCCGCATACGCGTTATCGCTCTAAACCACGTGAAGGTAATGTTCACTTAGAGCTGAACATGGGGTCTAGATAGAATTGAACTATCATATCTTAGGCCACAGCTAAGCATAATGAACCATTATACGATAGACTCCAGATGGTGGACCGACTGAGAATCGAACTCAGCTGCTATTCTGCTTGCAAAGCAGACGATCACTCCATGCAATCCCTCGGCCCTTTTTTACTAAGCAGATTTTAGTAAAAACAACTCATACCACGTGAAGGTATCTGCTTATTATGAGTCTCTACCTGGTTGGACTCGAACCAACGATTTCCTCGTCCCAAGCGAGGAGCCTTAGCCACTGGGCCACAGGTAGTTTTATTTACTCTTTAAAAAGAGACTATTAAAAAGTTTCTTGCGACCTTCGCCGTACTCTTTTATTGTGTGTTAATCTTCAGTCACGTAGGAGATAAAAGTGAGCCATACGGAGCGACCGCATAACTTTTTACCCCAGCTTAAAGCTATAAAATACACAGGTGCATTTTATATTCTCCATTGAAGGATAACTTTAATACCAAATCTACGCCAGGATTGGTTACAAACTGGAACTTTCACCCATCATTCACAAAATAATATCATATCCTCAAATGATCTTCTATCAATTACCTTTCACCGCAGGCATCGCGTTTTTCTTTCCAGATTTGGGCTACTCGCACATTGACCTCGTCTGATTGATATATCACTATATCTTAACTGGAAACTCTCTTATTTGGTATTTCCTACAGTATCTATAAGTTACCAGCCTACAGACTTATAGGATTCAAATCTTCGCAGAAGACGCCTATTATGAGAGCGACGAGACACTACCTTTTAATCGCACAATAATTGAGCGCTATCTACATTTTGTTGAAATCATTTAATTTCTTCTTACTATTGGATTACTCCAATAATAAAAGCCAACCATCTAAAGTATCCCATAGATTTCGACTTACTGAGTAGATACGCATGACCGCATGATATTGCGAATACACATGCTTCAAAAACTTTTTAATATTCTCTTTTCAAAGAATATTAAAAATAATTATCTAATATGATATAACCATCATCAGATTCATAAATTTCTTTAACTAAATCCCATATTAATTTACGTTCTGTTTCTTCTAGATGTGTCCATTCTCTATTTGGACTTATTCTTTTTAAGAAATTACATACAATTTGTTCTTGCTCTTCAGTTGCACGAAACATATTTTATTCTCCAATTAGTTTAGAAAGGAAATACTAGAAACAGTAAATTAACTCATTTTAAGCGAAGGAGATGAGTTTTAAATATTTTTCTTTTAACATAATTTTGAAGTAACTGTTTCTCAATCACTTTCTAATTAAATTATAATATATATTTTTAATTTTGTCAAGGTTTTTTGGGAGCAGGACAACGATTCGAACGTTGTATCTCATATATTAGAAACGTCTTTCTATATAAATATATGCGTCTTAACCTTTACGACCACCCGCAATAATTATTTAAAATGAAAAGGAAATAATAAAGATAGTAATTTGTAATAGCGAATTTTTTGGGCGCTATTTTTTACATAATAATTTTATCCTGAAGTAACTATCTTTCAATCACTTTTCTAATAAATTAAAGTTTTTTAAGATTCTTCAATCTCTGTACAGAAGAAAATAGCTTCATCCTCAATATCAAAAATCTCACGAGCAATATCTTCAGCTAATGTAGATTCCATTCCATAAAAATCACTTAAATCATCATTAAAAAATGAAATTACATCACGATTAAAAATAAAATAATTAATAGAAGAATCTTGCGTTGGATGTACAGTTTCAACTCTATTAAGAATAGGATTATTAGCGAAAGCATTGCGGAAAAGCGTTACACGATTTAGAGTAACATTAGATGGTACTACAGTAATTTTAAGAACTACATTTCCAAATGTTTTCTCAGTAGGTAAAATTGCAGATAATGCGTCTGCTTTAGCATAATTATCCACATACAATTTTACTTCTACATCATTATTTGAATAAACAACGTTTACTTCTGGATCTTTTTCAAACATTGTTTTAATTTTCTTAGCAAAAGTTACCCAAGGCGTTGAAAGATTTAGCTTATCCAAAAATAACCTCCTTCCTATATTATATAAAAAATTAATAAAACAAATTATAATATTTTGCCCTTATAAAACATTCATTTTATCTTGTTAATCATTATGCTATAGTCTTTTTTGCTTCTTTAAATTACGAATTTTTCTATCAAGTTTGCGGACAACACCAGTGCCTTCAACGTTTTTCCCATTTGCTAATAGTCGATTACGTTTTTCAATAAGTACTTCTAGATGTGTCATTGTTTACATTCCTCTCTCAACAATAGAACTGGTGTTTATAATTTTTGATGCCGCTTTTTCTGGGAAGCGGCCACCCGTTTAAGTTAGAACATTGGAACCACCTTCTTAAATAGAAAACTTATTAAGTCTATCATTTAAAAGTACAATGGAACCATCTCCTTTCTAAAGAACAGTTCTAACAATTTGATAGATTAGTTTAAACAGATACGCCACGTGAAGGCTCTATCATGTATCCATATCGCAGTAGTTCTAGATTCCTCTTTTCCTACCACTCGCGCAACTGATTAGACTTATCCGACACAGCTGTCCTCTCTATGTGAGTAAAGCGCTCTATTGGTTGATGTTTTTTACCTTCTTAAACTATTACCTCGCACAATCGAGGTAAACGACTTTCGATATCGTATCTCCAACCTTTAATTCCCTTTTGTGGCCTGTGGGATAACAGACTTCGACGAGTCGGTTTTAGGTTTAAGTCTGCGCGGACTCCGCAGACTCGTAAAGTTCAGTTTCACTCATGTCCCCGACTTTACTTACTCATGCTTTTAATTAAGCATAACTTATTAATCTCGATTTATTTTTATATCTGCGCGAGTCGCAGATAAAGAGTTTACAGTTTTTAAAACGACACAAACTCTTAAACTATCGTCTTTCTTTTCTGTTCCATTACTTAAAGTAAATAGGATGAAAAATTTAAATGTTCCTTTTAATACTAGGCTTCACAACACTTCCCGGGAGACCAGTCATCTCTCGTTCTATCTCCCGCTGCTTCGAAGGGTGGCCAAACCCAATTCTGGCCCGCGTCATATAGGGTCTTCACTCGTCCCTATGCCACTGTGCGGCGGTTGCTCTCTAAAGATTTATCGGCCGATTATCTTTAGTTGCTCTTGCCTTTTCTTTACTAATATTATATCATATAATTTTAAGCTTGTCAAGAAGTTTTTTTTGAAGCTCTAAAATATTTTTTATTAGATTTCAATCACTTCCTTTCTTTTACTTTAATTATATTATACAATAACTTTTTAAGTTTGTCAAGAAGAATTTTTTCTTGACTTA
>Ga0247610_10008955_pt1 | contig 10124 bp, 15 predicted proteins | sample 174DNAGHGhighgp2_FD_193483 | JGI IMG/M metagenome (GOLD analysis project Ga0247610, IMG submission 193483) | Sheep rumen microbial communities from Palmerston North, Manawatu-Wanganui, New Zealand - 1742 DNA GHGhigh gp2 | ecosystem: Host-associated > Mammals > Digestive system > Stomach > Rumen... | reverse complement strand
TCAGTAGTATCACTGGAAGAAGTCTCGTCAGAATCTCTATTACTTATATATTGTTGTAGTCTACTAAATCTATCCATAGGAAGTTCCGGAGTTGAGTCATAAGTCGGAGCTTCCACTTGTTTGTAAGAAACTAACAAATCACTCAGTGCTGCCATTTATTGTTCCTCCCTATTTCAATGTTTTAATAAGTCCTGTTCTATCTTCTGTATTAAATAATATTTCTTGGACTAAAAGTTTACCAGCTTCGATAGCTGCTTCGTCTGAACCATCTTTACAAAGTTCTTCGAGTTTCTAAGTTACTTCCAAGTTAAATATAATTTCGTTTAATTCTATTTCTGCTTGTTGTTCTCCTTTATCGTCTATTACAGGAATACCTTTCTAAGTGAGTCCTTCTGTATTCTCCATATGGTGTTTACGAGCATGTAAGGCACCTTCTGGAATTACGTTCTTTTGATTGGTAGGTTCTTCTCCTGATTCTCCGGCTTTTCCACCTTCCTCAAAGAAGTCCACAATAGTAGGTTGCCATTCATCTTCAACAATAGTAGGTTCCCAACTATTATATTGCCATTCAATATTACCACCATTTTTAAATTCAGGTATTTCGTCTTCAATAATAACGGGTTGCCACTCAACCTCTTTTGTCTCAAGATTTATTACATTATGTAATTGTCCACCCTTTCTAAAGGTTAGATTGATTTTCTTTATACGTTCGATCTTAGAGCCTTCTTTAGCTGCTCTAATATAGCGTTGGTCATATCCTCCAGCTAAGTTGAATTGATAATTTGTAGATAATAAATCAGAAGAGTTATCAACAATAGACTGTCTATCACGAGCCTCCTTGTTAATATTTCCGATTTTACTTTGCATCTTCTTAGCTTGTCCGATTTGTTGATTAGCATCACTAAGTGCTCCACTTGAGAATAATCCATATTTCTTACCAGCCTTAGAAGCTGCATCTTCCATGAATTTATAAGCACCACCGTAAGAACCTCCGATTTGTGAACGTACATTGTTATCGACTGCAAATTTATCAGAAGACCTAGCACCAATACCGTTAACTAATCCCATAGGAGTAAGTTTCATGAACTTACTATCAAGTATTTTGTCTGTAGTTGTCATTTGGTCAGTTCCGACTCCAAGAGCGGTTAAACCGTCAGAGAGTAAACCTCCAATCTTCATAGCACCACCTATCATAGCTCCGTAAGGACCCATAGTCATTATGCTAGAAGATATAGTGTCATAGGCACTATTCATACCATTAGTAAGGTCAGAATTTTTAGCAGCCTAATCTCCAAAGAACATTTGGTCTACTGTATCTGCCATACCACCAACTGCACCTGTTACCCCAGCAGTCTTATCGAAACCTTTTAAACCTTTAGTAGCTTTCAATTGCTACATCATTTTAACAGTTGAGTTACCAAGTATTCCAGCCTTTGTTAAATTAGAATTGCCAGTAGCAATACCAAACTAAGTTAAAGTATCAGTTGCACCGAGCATATCAACATTACTGGTAGGCTTCTTGTTATTTAATTCAGTGGTCTAAGTTTCTTCAGAATTATCAGTTATACCTGTAGCAGGATTAGTAGTAGAGGACTATTGCTAGTCCCCTACTGACTTTTCATATTGTGTATATGCTTCTCTTAATTGTTGTTCATCTAATTTCTATACTAAAGTTGGGTTAGCTCTTTTCCATTCCTCGAACGACATTACTGAGGATCCAACCTTAGGAGATTGTGCATTATTTTGTATCATGCGTAACTAACCTAATAAATTGTGTTCAAGAAATCTATAACAGCTAATTCTTCTCCAGAATAGCGTATACGTATCTTTATAAATTTATCTCGCACATCAGTTTCTTTTCTATTATGGTCTTGTCCGAAATTGTAACGATAAATATCTACATCGTCTAACCAACTCTTTGTATCAAGTGGTGAGAAGTTACGATTTATACCAAACTTAGTTAAATCATATAAATGATATAAAGCATTAGATCTATCTAAGTTAGTCTCAGTGATAGCAGTATTTGTTGGGTTAGGAGTAATACCTGGGAATGCTATTTGACCTCCTTCCTTAACCTGGTCTGGTATAGGAGAGTTCATAATAGGAAGTAGTGGTAGTAACTAATCACTATCATAAGCCTTAGCCCAAGTAGAATGCATAGGATGAATTAAAGCATATCCGTCTTCACGTTCTTTCTTATATTCATTCTTATAACATACAAGTATTGGATTAATAGTTACTTTCCATCTATCTTCTAAATATTCACAGTTACCTGCAATAATAGAACGTGCATCATCCTGACTCAAATCCTTAAGATCAACTGCCATAGCATGATTCCAAATTCTGAATTCTTGTCTTGTCTTATAATACACAATTTCAGCTCCAGATAAATGACGATAATCATAACCTCTTGGGTATGTTACATGAATATAATAATCTTCAATATCATTTACTGTGTCTTGTCTTGTATAATATCTATGAACAAGGTCTGCAGAACGTGGTACCTGTCTAGGTTGAACACTTAAGAAATTCCTATCATAAGTAATATCTGCACCATTATATTGCCAGAGTGCTTTTAAAGCCTCTTGTCTAAAATACATATTTACTTTATCTTTTGCAAAATCATAAGCCTCACCTACTACTTCGTAATGGAAAGATTCGGGTTTAGCTTTATTTGCAACAAGTTCAAGATTTGTAAATATTTTATGAAGTGATGGGTCATCAACTACTACACATTCGAACTCAAATGGATGCTGTTTACCATACCAATAAGTTGGATATATGTCATCTGCAATATCAATTAAACCTGCTTGACCATGTTTCCAGAAGTCAGAGGTTAGGAATTGCATATTCCACTTAGTTGTAATACCTATTACTGATTCATATTGCGCCGCATTAATCATAGCTGTATTAGGATTATACGACGCTTTCATATTGTAATATGCATCATTTAAGTTACTAGCATTGTGAGCATCAAGTATGTTTATATTTGCTTTAATGTTTAATAGTGTGACAATTTTATCGGGATTAAGTTGTTCATCTCTTGGTAACATAGGACGTCTACCAGTAATATCCTTAAATATTGGTAGATCTTCGATATCTTTACGTTTACCAACTTGCTCTTCAATAAATGTACCATACATATAGTGAGCAGAGAAGGGAGCGTGTCTATTACCTCTATCAATAAGATCTCCTAAACCTCCAGAACAAGCATAATAATGATTGTTACCACTAGTTAAATAAACTTTTGTATCATACTCAAATGGTCCACCACTACGAGTAAGCAATGATTCACCTCTAGCGTTTGTTGTAGTAGTATCACTTGGTAAAGAAGATTGTCCATACCAGTTTCTTGCTACATAGGTCATTATTTGTTCAATGTTATAAAGAGTATTAGGGTCTAATCCCGAAGTACCCTCTCCATCATTATCAACTTGATATTTCACTTTATTTGCATCATAATCTGCATAAGCGTGTCCTGCAGCGTTACGATAATAAAGTTCTGACATCATAACTTCTGGGTCAGCTTTACCCAATTTCATAAATACTCTACGAGCATTAGCACCAGCACCACTATATACAGCATAATCATCTCCGATTCTAGGATATGTATAAACATAAGAAATGTTTTCATCATTTCCAGAAGCTTTAAAGTATAAACCGTAAACTGGATAAACAATAGGTTGATTGGTTACTTGGGTACTATTAAACATAGCGTCATCAAGTTGTGTCATATCTATTGTATCAACCTATACTATTTCAAAGTTCTTATAATTTTTCCATGGATCACGTTCTAACTAATAATCAACGGTATAGAACATATTATCATCAGGGAGAATTCTATTAGTTATACCTAAAACTCCAATGAATCCTGTCCTATTAGCTACTGTACGAGTAATTGTCTTTATTTCCCCACTCTTAGTTTTATAAGAGAATTTATATGAGAAATTATCAACAACTTCTCCATCTGTAGCATAGTTATTTACAACTGTATTTGTAAGAGTAATACCATCAGCAAAAGAATTTTCAGCATGAGAAGTACCAAGCTTTGCAATCCACTTACTTACATTTCTGTCAAATGAGAATGGAATATTATTTATGTCTTCCATCATAGCTGGAACCCAGCTATAGAAAGTAATAAATTTTTCAAGAAGCTCACTCCAACATAAATTCCATGCTTTCTCTTCGAAACCATAAGTATTATCATAGAATGTAAACATTACATCACGTTTAAACGAGTTATAACAGGTCTTTACATTCCTAATGCCTATAATTGGGGTATTTTCTCTTTCGCCTAATGTTATATTGTTGTTCAAGAACTCCTATACTTTCATATCTGAAATACATTCAAGAGTTTGCCCATCTGTGCGCCAAATTTTCTTCGCAACTGTGTCCACTCCATAAACATACTACTTAGCATTTCCGACCTTTCCTGGGGTCTTCAAGACACTATCTGCCCACTGGCTACCAAACATATCAGACAAAATAATTGGAGCCTCTGGAAGGACATTTGATGTAATTACCTAATTTCCTCCTGCAGCAACTTGTTGGGCAACTGCTTGTTTATTTACAGGGATTCTAGCAACACCATGTTCAAATATACAAATAAGATCTGATTCAAAAGTTATAAGCTTAACTATTTCACCATATTCTCGTGTATAATCACGATATGCAGTTGGTCTAAATACTCTATAACTATTTTTATAAGCATCATTTATATGAATATCTGAATACATGATTCTTGTTCCGAACCAGTTCTTAATATAAGGAACATCAGGAAGTTCCATATTAAATCTTTCACTAAGAGATTTACTAAATCCTTTATTATATACTTGAGAATCAGGATGTTTATATGTTCCTTCAACGGACATATCATTATATGGATAATAACCACGTGGGTGACCAGCCATAGCAGCTTCAGCAACATCGCTACCATCTATAGTTCTAATGTTTAAGTTATAACTTGAACGAACTTTGAATGTTACCCAAGTACCAATTTGAATGGCATTAATATCTCCTAAGTTTATCTCATTATATTTCTCAGGTTCTTCTGTATCGTAATTTTCTTTCCAAGTATCATTTTGAACAATTTCATCATTAAATGGTGCTCCAGGATCTTGGAAGTTACGATGCATTCTATGAGTAAATTGACAAATGTAACAATCACCTCTATAAAGCTCATAATGATAACCATTTGCTCTATGTTGGTCTACATTTGTTGATATAATACTTAAACCATCGATAAGTTCATTATCAATTTCATTTATATCATATCTATTTGAAATCGCTTGGAATGGGGTATTATCCTACATTCTAATTTCAAAATATTTTCCCATATTAGATAAAGAATATTCTGGAATATAAATATTTACAGTCTCAGCAGGTGAGAATTTATTATTTTTATCGTTAAATGCTAAGTATGGTCCAAAACTACCTCTAATTATATCAGAGTTAATCTGTTTATTAGAAAGAGTTTCATCGTCTTCTGTGTTGCTTCTTTTTGTATAATCCGATTTATAATCATCTCCAACGCATTCATATCTCCAAGCTTCTTCAGCAGTACCTGCTCTGCTTCTAAATTTCATATCATCAATACCTGTAAGAGTTACATCGTCAGGTACTCCAATAATCTTAAAGTTATAAGTATTTCTAATTCCCATATCGTAATATGCTGGAACATAGAAATGTCTTTCATTATTAGTAAAGAAATTACTAGAATGTCCAATAAGTCCATTACTACATTGAGTGTTAGTAAGACCTATCATATGAAGATTACCAGTAAATACTGAATTATAATATCCTTGATTTACTTCGTAGTCTGGACAAAGAATAGCCTGAACTTTAACTTTACTAGGGTCTTTAATAATGATACGTTCCTAGAAGTCTTGAGTAAGTAAACGAGATTCATCGTTTTCTACTATTTTATATCCAGAAGGACATTTTGTATTTCTACCTTCAAGTTTCTTTTTAGCAAATGCTCTTCCAATACCATATCTAACTTCTTGAATAGCTCCTAAAGCTGTTATAGTAGCAGCTACACCAACAGTTGCAGCTAAACCAACTATTACTCCTCCGAATACGGCTGCAGCTCCACCAGCAGCGGCACCTAAAGCTAAACCTGCAACACTGCCCAAAGCAATGGCTCCACCGATTGCACCAGCAACAGCTACTACAGCAGTAGCACCAGCACTTGCAGCAGCGGCTAATGTAGCACCTCCAACTACTGCTAAGAATGCTCCTCCTGTAAATACAGTAGCAGCGGCAGCAGCAACTACAGCTAAACCGATTAATACGCCCGTTCCTATTTTACCAAATAAGCCAGAACTTTTCTTCTTAAAGTGGAAAGAATATCTTGATAAGAAACCTTCTGAAATATAATTAACATCATTAATGTCCTCTGTCTCAACGTGAGTTTTTTCTAATTGCTCTGATAAATTATTTAAATAACCATCAGCAGTAGCAACACATGGTGTGAAAGAATTTTGATCAATTCCAATAGTAATACCTTGAGCGAGAATTGTAGGAATACGGGATTGTCTTACAAAGAAATATCCTTTAACATACTTTTTTAACTCTTGTATAGTATCATTATCAACACGAATATCAATACCATAAATAGTATTGGTATCCTTATCTGGCCTAAATCTTACTACACCTTTAACATTTTCAATATAATCATTAAGAATTCCTTTAGTTCCCTTATTACTATCACTTACAGAATTACCCTAATTATCTAAGTGTTCACTTGGTAGTACGATTCTGTAATCAGTTTCATTATATTGAATATAGTTTCTAACCTTTTCTCCATTCTATTCTATCCAAACTGGAATTTCGGAAAACTGAAAATCATTATATTCTCCTATATGAGGCCAAGAGGTTCCTAAAGCTTTTTCCCAGCCACCAAATTCTCGAATTTCATTAGCACCACGAATATTAAATACTGGAGTTAATTCGTTGTTAGGCATTATATAAACAATACCTATACGATAAATTTCTTCTCCCCAATATCCAGTTTTATCATAGATAAATTGTGGATCATAATATCCCTTATTAAATGTTGAAATATTATATTCCTCATCAATATCAACCTAATAGTTTTCTTGTTTTAAGAATGGAAGGAAACGTAGTGATAAGTCCTATAGTTCATTATAAGGAATTTCGGGCTTATGTACGTTACCCATAAATAACATATTTTGACAAGTAGTAGCAGTATGAGCTGCGTCTACTACATTATAATTAAGATTAATATCAGCAGCAGAGATAGGAACCTATTCTTCAAATCCTGTAATAAGCATATTACATATTCCATAGTTATTGACTATGAACTTCTTATCAATTTTTATATATTCAGTATTAAACATTTCATCAGCTTCTGCTGTATAACGTGAATAATATACATATATATAATTATAAGAAGTATCAATATTACTTATTTGAAATTGAACGGCTTTAAAACTATTTTCATTAGCTTGACCAGTAGTAATACTTCTAGGATCATTAAATCCTATAAATACACTCACTAATCCAGATTCTCCAACGAAATCCGTTTCATTTCCATCAGCATCTGATAACTTAAAATAGAAGTGATAATTTCCGACTTTTAAATTACCTCCAGCTGCTACTCCATTAAATTTTATTTTAGGCATCTTAACGATTCTCTTATAAAGAGAAGTGTCTATATCAAACTATTCTCCCTAATCATAAATGTTTGTATCATTATTTCCCTTTCTATCTACAATTTCATAAGTATTTCGGCCAGTAGCACTGAATCGAGAATTAATCATACGAGGGATGTTAACCCCATCGTTAATAATGAGGTTAACTGAACCATCATAAGAATACTGAGGAGTAATAGTAACAGGAGCATTGATAGAAAAAGATAGTTCATCAGTAATAAAATCTACCAGCTCACCTTTTTCATGTAATGTTACTTTATCAGTTACATCAGTAGAACCTTTCATCCAAGTAGAACCGTTAGTTGTTATTCCAAATTGTTGCTATAACTACTCTTCTGTATAATATTCTCCTTTATATTCTAGCATTGTTTGATTTAATCTATAATTTCTAAAAGGATTGTATTCATAAACTAAATTTCCTTTTGTTGGTAATGTATTTGTTAGAACTTCGAACTTAATAGTTCCACCATCTAACAGGGGTTTCCATGATACTGCCATTAATTTTGTATAACTCTACCAAATGGGAATAAAACATCTGCTTTAGGAATATCCCTAATGGAATACCATTCATCACTATTTCTATTAACTAATGAGAAGTAATTAACATTAGATCCATATGCTTTACTTACTTTAAACCTTAAAGTATTGTCTTCTGCTTTAAACATTTTATAAAGATATGGATTAACTTCTTGTGCTCCACTGAATGTTCCTTTTACTTTTCCTTGGTTATTAACTTCTAATTTAGATAAATATTTAATTATGAAGAACTCATTTAATGGAACTGCTTGTAAATTTCCTTCACTGCCTTGTTGTAATTGGTATATAGTATCAGCTTCAGGTTTCCAGTTATAAACATATTCAGTATGTCCTTCTATATCAATAATTGCTGTAGTATTTCCTTCCTGACCAATTGCATCCAAATTAGGTTCTTTATATACTATATTTATTTGTAATGGACAATTTTTAACGCACTATCTAATTGTAGCATTAACATTATCCATATTAATTCCGTCAGATGTTCCTACTTTATCAAGTACCTATTCTAAATATTTACTATAATCAACTTGATTAAATAATAATATAGAATTAGGGTCTTGTGCAGTCACCTGTACATCATATATAATATCCTGTGTGTAACTTGTAGTATTATTACTCAAATATATACAATCGGAAACATATGTAGTACTATTAACATCAGTTCCAGAGTATGCTAGCATATTTCCTAATAATGAAGCTAGTGCTAATCCTATCGTTTTAGGATAATTATTAGCTACTGAAGACGCAAAGGATATATTCTACTCTAAATGTTTTTCTAAAGGCTTCTTTTCAAGAAAGAACCATGTATTAAATAATCTTACATTACCTTCATCATCATCATAATACCATAATGTTGCATATTGTTTACTTTTACTGTCTTCAATATCATTATCAAATACGTATTTAGATACTATACCCTGCTAATACTTACTTGTAAAATCTGTTGGAAGATATTTATCTTCATAGTCTCCATTGTCATCATTAGTATTTTTTGGATCAAGAATATTACGATCTCCGTTTAAAGTTACTAATGAAAAACCTTTAAGTAATTTTTGAGGCCATACATCAGAACTTACATCAATAAAGCGATATACACTTGGACGTATAGATGATTTGAACATTGAATAACCTTTACTATGACCTTCATCATCATGATTTTCTGTATAAAAATCATCGCCCCAATCAACTACTGGGTCTGAATCATAATCATAGTAATTATTAATATCATCATATTGCCACTCTCTTAAGTTAGTATGTCCATCATGACCATCACCATCATTACTAAAGTAGAAGTTAACAAGAGTTTTTATAAAAGGCTCACCATTTTCTGTAACTGCCATATTATATTTATCTAAATCCATATCAGTAGTTATCAATGGACGTAGAGCTGGGATATTAATATTACTTGCTTTATATATATAATAATATTTACTAAAATGAACAACATCAACATTAAACTTTAACCACTATGCTTCAGTTACTCCACTAATTTGACTTAATGTTTTACTAATATATTTATGATTTGTTAGTTCTTGTTCTAAACCCTTTGAATCAAGATATTTACCTTCCTGATACGTTTCATTTGTATCTGGAAAAGTTACATTAAACTAATTAATATATCTTGTGTAAGCGTCTGCATTACTATATAAATCAGCATCCTCTACACTTTCTGTAACTTTATCTTTGAAATAATTTTTTATTATATCTTTTAAGTCACTTCCGTATTGATTTAATTCCCAGCCATATTCTTTTGCACTATTAGTTAGTATAGGATTAATAGATTCCAATTCTTTATAATTACTCTCTCCAGCATGCATTACTGAATATTCGGAATTTTCTACATTTTTGGTACCGTCGACGGTTATTTTAACTTGTATGTTATCATAAGCATCTCCAGTACCAACAGAAGTG
>Ga0247610_10008954_pt1 | contig 10124 bp, 9 predicted proteins | sample 174DNAGHGhighgp2_FD_193483 | JGI IMG/M metagenome (GOLD analysis project Ga0247610, IMG submission 193483) | Sheep rumen microbial communities from Palmerston North, Manawatu-Wanganui, New Zealand - 1742 DNA GHGhigh gp2 | ecosystem: Host-associated > Mammals > Digestive system > Stomach > Rumen ... | reverse complement strand
TTTATTTATAAAGGTAAGGTTATTATGACAGATTCAACTGTTAGTGCAATTAACACACAAGCAACAGCATATCAAAATCCATATACGGGTATGTCAACCGGTATGGCTCACGATTTCTTTGGGTCACAAATTTTTGGAACTTCAGATTATAATATTTCACAAGGACAAAATAAGAATTACAGTTTTCTTCAAGAGCCTCCACAAAATGAAGCGCAGGCTGTACTTTACCAATACTTGGCATCACAAGGGGCAACAGCCGGTAGTATCGGAGGTCCGTCTCCAAAAGCTTATTTTCAGGCATCGCAAATAGCAAGTATGTTCTCTAATAAAAATCAAATGCCTATGCAAAATACAAGCTTTACTCAAAATGATGTTTTTGCACAATCATTATTTTCAAAATGTATGTGATGTGTAGAAAGATTTTTATCTAATATAAACCTTTAACTTAAACTAATTAAACCTTATATGAGGAATATTAAGAGAGAATATAATATTTTTATTAAAATAAAAACCCCTCGAATAGTATTCAATTCGAGGGGTTTTATAATAATCAATATTTTTTAAACTGATAAAAGTTTACCTGCACCTTGTTCAAGAGCCAAAGTTCTTGTTGTGATGTCACAAACAGAACTTGGTCCGAAGTATTGAATTGCACCAGGGAATAGATATCTGTCGTTCATAGCCCAGTCTTCTCTGTTATCCGATAACTGTTTGAATACAGCACCGTTAAGTTCAACCAAGGCTTTCTTAATAACAGGTTTCATTTCGCCGTGGCGTCTTTCCATATTCATCATCATTGTCAAAGGTACACCGCCTGCTATCCATTCACTTGCAGGAGCGGTTAAGTTTCTGACTGATGATAAATAACCGGTTAAACCGTAGCTAATTAATGCAAAAGCATTGTAACCTAAGGAGTAACAATAATCAGCATCAAAGTTTGAAGGGAAAGCGCATCTTCCTTCGTATCCGAAGAAGTGTGATTGAGACGAGAATTTAACTCCTGTTCCCTTTAATCTTGCTTCAATCATTGATATCAACAATTTTTCAGTTTCAATCTTGGATACCTGAACATTACCGTGAGGGTCTCTGTCCATAAGTAATTGAGCTTTAATTAACGCAGGTAATGATGAGAATACTTTCGCATTATCGCTTGAAAGAGTATTTTCTATGATTGAGAATTTCTCTGATTGTTCTGCGTTCATGTAATGACTGTCTTTTTCCAGAGAACTCATAATATCGTTAAGATTTGCAATCATAGCACCCATTTCAGGGATAAACTCAATCAATCCTTCAGGGATAATTGCAACTCCAAAGTTTTTACCGTTTTGAGAACGTCTTGTTATAATATCAACCATGTAATCTATAATTGAAGATAATGACATTTTCTTAGCTTCAACTTCCTCTGATATCAATGTGATATTAGGCTGAGTTTGAAGTGCAGCCTCAAGTGCCACGTGAGAAGCACTTCTTCCCATAATCTTAATAAAGTGCCAATATTTTTTAGCAGAATTGGCATCTCTTTGAATGTTTCCGATAAGTTCTCCGTACGTTTTTGTTGCGGTATCGAACCCAAAGGATATTTCTATTTGTTCATTTTTAAGGTCACCGTCAATTGTTTTAGGGCAGCCTATTACTTGGATACCTGCATTGTTGGCAACAAACCACTCTGCAAGCAGTGCTGCGTTTGTGTTTGAATCGTCACCGCCGATAATTACAACAGCCGAAATATTCAATTTTCGGCATACTTCTAATGAGGATTTGAACTGTTCTTCCGTTTCCAATTTTGTTCTGCCGGAGCCAATTATATCAAAGCCGCCTGTGTTACGGTATGCATCAATGTATTCATCAGTGAACTCTATGTATTTACCTTCTATAATACCGCTCGGTCCGCCCAAGAAACCGTATAGTTTATTTGACGGGTTTGCTTGTTTTAAGGCATCATATAAACCTGCAATAACATTATGTCCGCCGGGAGCTTGTCCGCCTGATAAAATTACACCAACATTTTTTTGAGAAAATGATTGAAGTTCATTTGAAGATGTGAATGTTACGGTCGGTTTTCCGTAGGTATTCTTAAATAATTCCTTTATTTCTGTTTGGTTAGCAACAGATTCTGTTAAAGAACCTTCTTTTAAAATAAGTTTGTTTATCCCTTCAGCTAATGAAGAAGGTAATTTAGGCTGATATTTTAATCGTTCAACCTGTAATGGTGATAAATTTGTCATAGTTTATTCCCTCTTTTAACACTACAATATACATCACTATTATATAACAAAAGTTCTAATATAAAAGAATTTAAATGAAACTAATAAGTTCAACCAGTTATTTTACAGCCGATTTTGGAATAGTAACTTCAAACGGTATAAGAACTCTGTATGGTTGGATAGCCCCTTTCTTTTGGGCTAATACGCCGATATGGTTAAGTTCTCCGGCAGCTCCGCCGTAATTACCATATCCGTCATTCTTTTCGCAAAAATCATATACGTCTTCTAAATAGCCGGTAACGGTGTACGAATTGGCATTTTCCGTGTATCTCATTCCTGTATACATACATTGATTTATTGCAAGTTTTGAATCTAATTTATCGTCAAGTACCCCTGTGTAGTACTTGTTTTTAAGTTTGTGATGATTTAACCATTCCGTTACATGTTGAATTAAATCGGTGTCATTTTTCATAGCTTTTGATTCGTCAGAATTTTTATCAAAAAGGACTGTTTTGTAACCCATTTTATCACTGGTGAGATGTGGTACATGGCTCATAAACGGCGTTCTGTCATTTTCTCGCATACCCAACGAATCAAGTTTTTGTCTCGATTGTTCAGGACTTAATACGGTGTACCCCTTATGCCTTCCGACAGTCATCTCTGACGGTGTAACCGATAACTTTAGCAGTCTGGAAGAAAGCGGAAATATTAGTCGGGCACCGTCTCCCATTGATCTTATTGTTTCTTGTATTGTTGCGACGTTATTTTTAGAAATGAAATCATCCGGTTTTCTTAATAACTGCCCTACATTTATGTCTTGTCTTGACTTTTCATTATCGTATCCAACCTGACCGTACATTCCGGGTATAATAGGTGCAGTTCCATTAGAACAATAGCCAAGCATTTTTAACAGGCTTGTTTTATCCTCTGCCAGTACTTGATCTTTTGGGATTCTTAAATGACCGGAACGTTTTGCGGGATTGCTTTGTTTTAATTGTTGAATAAAATCCTGAACGGCTTTTTCTATTTTTTCCGGCGGATAATCATAATACGTTATCAGATAATTTATAATTATTTCAGGGGCTTCTTCTCCGAATATTTTCAATATTTCATGCATTAGTTCCGTTGATACATATTTTTCATCTGTTTTTTTTACACCGGCTTTTTCAGCAAAGTGGTTATATACACTTTGACTTATTTTACCATCGTAATATTTATTCCCGTTTCGTTGACACGTCGCTCTAACGTTTCCCTTGTTAATATTGTAACCGTCAGGAAGTTGATCCATCGCACAAACGATATCAGACAATGAAAATGGATAATGAAGTTTTGGCGTATTTTTATTAATTGAGTTGGTCATAATATGTATATATAAAGTATATACTCTACAAAAAATTGCTAATTTTTTTCGTGGATTTTACAATATTTAACATGAAAAATATGATATTACTTGCAAACAAAAATTCATCGTATATAATTTTAAAGAGCCGGAGTATAGTGCGTTGGTATGCCTTGCCCGGAGGATGTAGCAAAAAAAGGGCCAAAAGAGGTATAAATAGCCGTTTGGAATTTACTTTCAGCCGAATATTTATCCCGCCCAAGGAGGAATCAAATGCCAAAGATGAAAACACACAAATCTGCTGCAAAGAGATACAAAATCACTGCAACAGGTAAAATTACAAGACGACATGCAGGTATCGGACACTTGCTTCAACACAAGAGTGAATCAAGAAAACGTAAACTGTTTGGCAATATAGAAATTGCTAAAGGAAACGTAGACTTGGTTTCAAAAGAGTTACCATACAAGAAGTATTCAAGATAGGAGTGTTGAACAATGAGAGTAAAACGTGGAAATGTATGTCGCAACAGACACAAAAAGATATTAAAGTTAGCTAAGGGTTTCAAGGGTGCAAGAAGCAGAATATTTAAGGTTGCTAATTGTGCTGTTATGAAGGCTCTTAAATATGCTTACAGAGACAGACGTGCTACAAAACGTAACATGCGTCGTTTATGGATTGTTAGAATTAATGCAGCAGTTCGTGCTCAAGGCATGAGCTATTCAAGATTCGTTAATGCTTGCAAAAAGGCAAATATCATCGTTAACAGAAAGATGTTAGCTGATTTGGCAGTGAACGATAAGGAAGCTTTTGAACTTGTTGTAGAACAAGCAAAAGCTGCATTATAATCAATCTGATATTTAAAAATTTTAAAATATCGACTCTCGCAGGGGAGCCGATATTTTTGTATATATTAAGAACTGTAACACATGTATATTTAAAAATATATAAATTAGCAAAATATTTTATTTAGGAGTATTAAACAGGATGTAAGGACTAACATAGGAGAAAAGAAATGGATTTAAGTATCAATTCAAGCAGACCAAATTTCGGAATGGCTTTATATATTGAAGACTCAGCAGATAAAGTTATAAAGAAACAACTTGTGAAAGCATCCAGAAAAAGAATTAATAAATTTTGGTCAGAAGTTAATCGTGTTAAGGAAGAACAAAAAGATAATCCAAATGATATATTTGTCAGATCTGCAAAACACAGAAATGCATTAGTTGCAGAAGTAGTGGATGCAGAAGGTGAATTAAAAGATTATAAAACATCTCAAGGACTTTTACACAGAAACGGAAGCACAAAATTTTTAAAAAGAGCAGAAGACAGAGCAAATAAAACAAAGGATTTAAATGATGAATTAAAAAATGCACCTAGAAGAAGTGAAGAATATTTTGATGAAGCCGATGAAGCAGAAGAATTAGCAGATGAAATGCAAGAAGGTGGCGGAATTATTGCCCATCTCAAAGATGCAGCTGAAGACGCAGAAGATGGTCTAAGATTATAAAAAATATATAATTGAATAATATTAAATAATCATATATCTTAGAACCTGTCTTAACATTAGACAGGTTCTTTTTAATTTGTTAAAATAAATAAAAAGGGGTATTTATGAAAAAAGAAGTAATTGCCTATATTCATACGCATTGGGACAGAGAGTGGTACAGAGAATTTGAAATCTTTAGAATGAGATTATTAAGAGTATTTGATAACATTCTTGATATGCTCGAAAAAGAATTGCTTCCCTCTTTTTATTTTGACGGACAAATCGCAGCTCTTTTGGATTATCTTGAAATTCGTCCCGAAAAAAAGGGATTAGTCAAAAAACTTATCCAAGAAAAGAAATTATTTATAGGACCGTTTTATTGTCTTACGGATGAATATCTGACGGATGAAAACTGTTTCAGAAAAAATTTGGAAATAGGTTTGAAAACTGCCCTAGAATTCGGATGTGAAGATTTTGTAGGATATTTTGCCGATACCTTCGGACACAGCGCCTCAACTATTCCTATTCTAAAAGAATATAAAATTGATACCGCCGTTGTTTGGAGAGGAGTCGGAGATATTCCTTCAGAATTTGAGTGGGGGATAAATACAGACGGTCAAGAACACAAAATAAACACAATAAACCTCAGACGCGGCTATTTCAATGATGTATTTTCTACTTCGTGGGATATAGAAAAGAAAGCGGAATTTCTTAAAAATAATTTGGATAAAATTGCCGAAAAATCGGGTGATACTCTGATTTTACCAATAGGTGCAGACCACTTGGGAGTGGAAATGAACCTTTTAGAGGGGGTGAATGGGGTAAATGAATTTCTTGACGATTACGAGATAAAAATCGGAACGATTTTTGATTATATAAACAAAGTTAAGGACAGATTCTCACAGTATAAAATAGAGGGTGAATTGAGGGATAACTCGAATACATTTATATTAGAGGGTTGTTATTCTTCAAGGTTAGACATAAAAAAATATAATATTGAGTCGTGCCATAAATTGGATATCGCAGAAAGGTTAGTAAAATATACAGAAAAAACGAAGTATCTGTCCCTTATAGAATATGCTTATAAATTGTTACTTCAAAATCAAGCACATGATAGTATTTGCGGCTGTTCAACAGATGATGTTCATTGTGAAAATATAACAAGGTACAAAAAAATATTACAAATAGCAGATACAATAATTGATGAGATAAGATTTGGACGTAACTCACAAGATACAGAAATTATAAATCTTTCGGACAAACCTTATAGCGGTACAATTGAATTTAAATCGGCAGAAAAATATCCTTACCAAATAATAAAAAAGGAAAACGGGTTTAGTAAAAAGTTGTTGACGGACACTCAAAGGATACCTGTTACGGAAGATTATACTGAAATTTATACGTATTGTACCCATATTTCAAATGTTGAAAATGAAGAGTATATCTCTTCAACCGAGAATGAAACCGATGTTTTTGTAACGGATAATTGTATCGGAAATTCAAAAATATTCTTGATAGTTGAGGATAATGAAATAAGAGTCGGAAACAAAAACCTCAGATTTATTGATTTTGCCGATAACGGAGACAGTTATAACACGGGATATACAGAAAATGATTATGAAACAGAGGATAGGGTACTCTCTTCAAAAATTATTATGGAGGGAAATGTCCGCTCTGCGTTGGGGATTGATGTTCAGATAAAAAATGAAATTTTACACCTCGTTGTGAGCCTTGATAAGGAATCACAGCGTTTAAAGTTTAATATAGAATGGGAAAACACAAGGAAAAATCACCTTTTGCAAGTCGGAATAGATACAGGGGCGGATATAGAAAAAACGTATTCGGAAGATTTTAATAATGTTATCGAAAGAACGTTTAACCCTAAATGGAACCCGCGCGAAAATTTGCCTAAAACAAAAGGGATAGAGGTAAAAACAAACACTGCCCCAATGCACAGAGGAGTTATGGCGAACGGAGTCGGGTTTGTGACAAAAGGATTAACTCAATATGAGGTTTTTGAAAGAGAACTCAGACTCCCTATATTAAGGGCAACAGGGCTTATTTCCAACCCGAATAATCCTGCCAGAACTACCCCTGCCGGTCCTCCGATTGAGGTTAAAAATTTACAGCAGTTGGGTAAAAATAGAGTAGAGTTCTATGTATTTTTGGGAAATAATTTAAAGGAAAACATTGATACAGTTTTCCACAAATGTGTTATTATATAAAGGTAGGCAGAGAATAGAGGTTTTTATGAGAGAACAGTTATTATCAATAATAGAAAAAAACAGCAGAATAGATATAAAAGAATTAGCGGCAATGCTTGGAGTGGAAGAGATTGAAATCGCAGAAGAGCTTCAGGCACTTGAAACCGAAAATATTATATGCGGATATCATACTTTAATAGATTGGGAAAAAACATCTATTGAAAAAGTTACCGCATTGATTGAAGTAAGGGTTACTCCTCAAAGAGGGCAAGGTTTTGACAGAATAGCGGAAAGAATTTATAACTATCCTGAAGTTAAATCGGTTTATTTGATATCAGGCGGTTACGACCTGTTGGTTACATTGGAAGAAAAATCATTGAAGGAAATTTCAGGGTTTGTGTCCGATAAACTTTCAACTTTAGAGAGTGTTTTGAGTACGGCGACACATTTTATACTCAAAAAATACAAAGACCACGGAACAATTTTAGAGAAAAAACACGTGGATGAAAGAGAGGTTGTTACCCCATGAGAAACTTTCTCTCGGATAAAATAGTAAACATAAAACCCTCGGGGATAAGACGATTTTTTGATTTGGTTTCCGAGATGGATAATGTAATTTCCTTAGGGGTTGGAGAACCTGATTTTGAAACGCCTTGGCATATAAGAGATGAGGGGATTTATGCCTTTGAAAGAGGGCGTACTTTTTATACTTCCAACTCCGGATTGAAGGATTTGAGGGTTGAAATTTGTAATTATTTGAAACGAAAACAGGGATTAGAGTACGATCCTATGAATGAAGTTTTGGTTACAGTCGGGGGCTCTGAAGCTATAGATATAGGACTCAGAGCAATTTTAAATCAAGGTGATGAGGTTATTATTCCGCAGCCGTCCTATGTTTCTTATGAACCTTGTACCGTTCTTGCGGACGGCAAACCTGTTATTATAAATTTGAAATCAGAAAATGATTTTCGTCTTACGGCGGAAGAATTAGAAAATGCAATAACTGACAAAACAAAAATTCTTATCCTTCCGTATCCTAATAACCCGACAGGTTCTATTATGGAGGAGGATGATTTAAGGAAAATATCAAAAGTTATAAAAGATAAAGATATTTTGGTCATGTCTGATGAAATATACAGTGAACTTACTTATAAAGGGGTTCACAAGTCAATTGCTTCAATTGAGGGAATGAAAGAAAGGACGATTCTTATTAACGGTTTTTCTAAGGCTTATGCGATGACCGGCTGGAGATTAGGTTATGCATGTGCCCCGAAAGAAATAATAAAGCAGATGACAAAAATTCATCAGTATGCAATAATGTGTGCTCCTACCATTAGTCAATATGCGGCAATTGATGCTTTAAAAAATGGTGATAAAGATGTTGTGATGATGCGCAATGCGTATAATCAGAGAAGAAGGTTTTTACTGAATGCCTTTAAAGAAATGGGAATAGCTTGTTTTGAACCTTTTGGAGCATTTTATGTGTTCCCTTGTATAAAAGAGTTTGGGATGACAAGTGAAGAATTTGCCACAAGATTTTTAGAGGAAGAACGAGTTGCGGCTGTTCCGGGGACTGCTTTTGGGGAGAGCGGAGAAGGGTTTTTAAGGATATCTTATGCTTATTCCATTGATAATTTAAGAATTGCAATGGAAAGATTAAAGAGGTTTATAACCAAATTACGTTCTCAAGCTTAAAAACTTTTCAAAACGAAGTTTTCTATTTATAATAAAACTATGTTTAGATACTGTAAAAAATATGTTCCGTATTTATTTATTTTGCCGGCATTAGTTGTTTTGACGGTTTTTTTCTTTATACCGTTTTTTCAAACAATCGGGTTAAGTTTTTATGATTATTCAAACAGTATCTATAACCCTAATTTTATAGGGATAGAAAATTACACAAACATATTACATTCGGGAATATTTTATAAAGTAATGGGAAATACGTTTCTGTTTCTTATCCTTGCCGTTCCTTTTTTGGTTATATTTCCGTTGTTTCTTGCAATATTGATAAATCAGAAAATAAGGGGGATAACCTTATATAAAATACTTATATATCTTCCGGTTATTGTATCAATAGTTGTGGCAGCGATTGCTTTTAAGTGGTTATATGCTCAGGAGGGGATATTAAACTATTTTGTGACAATGTTTGGACTAAAACCAATAGGTTGGCTGACGGATTCAAGGTTTTCACTTTTATCCGTTGCAATAGTGACGATTTGGAAAGGGGTCGGATATTATATGATGATATACCTTGCGGCATTGATGAGTGTCCCGCAGGAATTGTATGAGGCTTGTGATATTGACGGCGCAAACTTTTTACAAAAACATTTGACCGTGACTATTCCGCAGATTTTACCGACAATGGCTCTTGTTTCAACTATCAGTATTATTTCTGCAATGAAGGTTTTCGTTGAAATATACGTTATGACAAAAGGCGGCCCTCTTAATTCAAGTAAAACGATTGTTTATTATATATACGAAAGAGCATTTGAAAACTTGGATTTAGGCTATGCCTCCGCTTTAGCGGTTGTTTTATTGGTATTCATTATGATATTTTCTCTTATAAATATTTTTGTATTTGAAAAAGATAAATATCAGATATAAAAATTTATATTATTTGAATAGCAAGGTTAGTGAATAGTGAATAGAAATCTACCTCTACCTTTGGGAGAGGGGTCAGAGGTGAGGTATGACTTTTGTGCATTATTTGTTTCATACCTCATCTAAATCTTCTCCTATTCTTTAGGAGAAGATTTTTGTGTAATCTTTCTCCGAGGAGAGATTGGTTTATTTATTCTGTACTTTTTTTTTGTTCATTTCTGCCTCTTGTTCAAGTGATTTAGTCCCATTGAAGGACAGAAGAGCAATAAATTGTACCCAGTTTCTT
>Ga0247610_10008953_pt1 | contig 10124 bp, 1 predicted proteins | sample 174DNAGHGhighgp2_FD_193483 | JGI IMG/M metagenome (GOLD analysis project Ga0247610, IMG submission 193483) | Sheep rumen microbial communities from Palmerston North, Manawatu-Wanganui, New Zealand - 1742 DNA GHGhigh gp2 | ecosystem: Host-associated > Mammals > Digestive system > Stomach > Rumen ... | reverse complement strand
AAACTGAAACTAAAAATGAGTCCGGTACAATACCGAACTCATTTCTGCAGACAAATTAACTGATTTTATTAATCCGTCCAACTTTTTGGGGTCACTTCATCGTGACACCCTTTTCTGTCATTAGCAATGTTTAATCCTGTCATTTTATCACTACCACTTTCCTTCCAATGTGGTCTCCTATCCGTATAAGATAGGTGCCGCTGGCAGGCACATCGAAACGCAGTTGAGAGTAGTTGTCCCTTCGGGTTGCAATTATGCGTCCCACAACATCGTACAGTGTGACGTCATTTCCGTCTGCGCCTTCCACGACCACCTGTCCATGGCTGGAATAGACCTTGACGTTCAGCATGTCGAAGTCTTGTATGCCCTCCGTGTTGATATATATTGTATCGTAAATATATATAGTGTCGTGGAGCCATACGGTATCGTGCTGCGTCAACCAAAGGGTGTCATGAATATAGTTGTTGACAAATGTGGTGTCGTGGATGTAGTGGTTAATGTAATAATTCACGGTGTCGTGAATGTTTACAAATGTGGTGTCGTGGATGTAGTGGTTGATGTATAGATTCACGGTGTCGTGAATATTTACAAATGTCGTATCGTGGATGTAACTGGTGACATATTGGAATAAGGTGTCGTGTACGTATTCCCACACAGTTTGTGTCAGCCATGTTGTGTCGTGTATATAGTTGTTGATATACGAAGTGTCATATAAATATGTCGTCAAATAGACAGTGTCGTAAATCGTGCTGTAAACTATAGATGTGTCGTACTGGGTTTGAACCACTGTGTCGTACACATAGTTGTTCATGAAGATGGTGTCGTGCATATAATGATTGATGTAGTCTATTACAGTATCATATATATAGCTGTATTCAAATATCGTATCATAAAAATAATGGTTTACGACAAGGCTGTCGAATATATTCACAAAAGTGGTGTCGTAATAGTAATGGTTCATTATGACGGTGTCATGCTGGAAAGAACGCACCATCACGGTGTCTATCATGTATGTGGTGTCGTAGAGCGTCAGAATAGAGTCGGGTATAGTCATCGTGAGAGTGTCGAACAAGATTGTTGTATCATGTACCGTGACATATTCAATCACAGATTGTATGACTGTGTCGACCAGATAAGTCGTGTCGACCAGATATGTGGTGTCGTAGAGCGTCAGAATAGAGTCGGGTATAGTCACCGTGAGAGTGTCGAACATGACTGTTGTATCATATACCGTGACATATTCAATCACAGATTGTATGACTGTGTCGACCAGATAAGTCGTGTCATACACTGTTTCATATTCTGTAAGGATGATGGTGTCGGTGACAGAAAGTGTGTCGTACACTGTGTGAATGACATCGATGACCGTTGTGTCGTGGACAGTGATATAGTCGACAACAGTCACAGTGTCGGTAGTGTTGATGGTGTCATGTACAGAAACCACTGTGACATCAGCCGATGCGAAGACAGCAGTGTAGTTGGCCGACTCGTTGACGACGAGATAGCGTGGATTGCTTAGTACAGAATCATCCCATTGCATGAAGCTGTAGCCGGCCTTCGGCAATGCGTACAGTGTAGCCGTTTCTCCGGAACTGAAAGTGCCGCCGCCGATGGCAGAACCCATGCTTGTGTCGCTGGAGGATGCGGTGACGATGTAGAACTCGGTCGACGATGAATCAAATTCCACAGTGATGTCGTCTAAGAAGAAAAAGTACATGTCGTCGCTTATGTAACGGAATTTCAGATTCAGTGTGTCGCCAGGCAGCACCGTGAAAGTCGCCGAACGGCTTACATAATTGGTGTCGGAAAGCGTTTCGTTGAATATCATCGTTTCTTCAGCGTAGACTTGATAGGTTTCGGGATAGCTTGATGAGTATGCTTTTGCTTTCCATGAAACCGTATAGTCGCCAGGCATGATTATTCCAGGCAGAATAAGATAGTCGTTGGCTTGGCTGGCAAACTTGATATAGGCACATTGTCCGCCGTTGGTGCCATAGCCGTTGATAAGGCCCCACGTGTTTCCGTCGGCATTGGAGTCTGTCACGAAAATGCAGTCCGTTTCACCCTCGAAATCCTGTGTGTATGGGAATTCCGTTATCAGGCAGTCGGGGTCGTTCAGGTTTACTTCCGGGATTATGTTAATAGAGTCGACTTCCAGCGTTTCGTTAAGGATGGTCTTGATCATCCATGTCACCTCGGGGCGACTGAACTCTGACAAGCTGCTGCTCCACAGTCGGCCGTAACCGTTCCCGCAGCCATACGTGGTGGCAGCGGGGTATTCGACCGTACTCGAGAAAACTATCCAGATGTCGGCGTTTTGCGGAACTGGAACCTTTGTTTCACACACTATGGTGCGCCATCCTGTAACCGAGACTTGATGATTGTAGCTGTATAGTGTTGTCGTCGGTGAAGAACTGCCGCTATACACTGTCAGAAGATAGTTGCCTGCCAACGGTGCATAGAACTGCACGCCGCTGATGCTGTCGCCAGCTGTCAAGGCTGATGCAGGAATACGGATGCCCCATGTTGTCGTGCCATAGCCGCCCCAAGACTTTATGTAGTAGTTGCCGGGACAGTAGGTTATCGTGTCGCCGCCTATGGCTTTAAAATTGGCAGTGAAATTCAGTGAGCCGCCATTGGCAATGCAGACACGCGGGTTGTGCTTTGCCCCGTCGCTCCAGCCGTCGAAGCGATAGCCGTTTGTAGCGACAGCACCCAACTCGATGGTGTCGCCGAAGCTGTAGTTCCCCTGACCCGTGAATGAGAATCCCGAGCCGCTGGTTGTCGAAGCGCTGACCGTCGTGCTGCCGGTCGTGCTCCATGAGGTGTTGGGCTGGATGCCGACGAGGGCGACATTGTCTAGGTCGTATGACCCCGAATTGCTGCCTGTTCCGCCACCTTCGGGATTCAGTGCCCCCATGGTGAAGTAGCCGTCATAGTAGCCGCCCCATCCCCAGTTTATGTGGAATTGTCCCGTTGCATTGTATCCGTCGCAAACAAAAGCGTGTCCCGACGACTCGTCACGGCCTGAGAAAAGTATCGGGCGACCGTTGTCCAACTCAGCCATGAGCAGCTCGTTCCACTCCGCATCGCTATAGTCTTCGCGGCTCAGTGAGGCCATGTCGGAACGATATTTGAAATACCGCTGTAGGGCGGTTTCTGACGACGTGCCAATTTTGCCACTGTTGTTGGTGTTGCTGGCTGAACTGGCATTCACACCGTAGCTCATTTCGTCTGCAACGCCCACATGATACATCAGCTTTGCCACTGCCTCAATCTGGGCATTGCTGCTGCTCGATGTGAGCTGGTCGGGCATTGACGACCACTGATAGGTGGTGTTGCCAAAATCGGCACTGAGTGTTCCATAGAACATGTGATTATAGCTGTGGCTGCCGTAACCAGTTGTTGGATGGTTCCATTTCTTCATTATTTGAGCTGTGGCGGTGGCAACACATCCTGTCACAGTCCGTTCATGATAGGTCGAGTCGTAAGGGCACAGGCTGTTGTATCGCGGACTTTGATTCCATGTGGTCGACAGCAATGGCTGCACGGGCGACCCGCTGGTCAGTGTCGACTTGGCTCCAAGGTCGGACATCGACCATCTAGGATGCATCTTGTTCGAAGGAACAGTCTTCGTGATGAGGTCTATCTCCTTTTCGTAGCGTTTCAGCACCCTCATTACATTGCCGGGCAGACGATTGACGTCGAAGTGCGAAGAGGTGGAGTATGCCAGAATTGGAGTTGCGCGGTCGTCGCCGGCCACCAACACAAAACAGTGGACTCTGTCTCCTTCGGTTGTGGTGAAGATGTGGAAATTGCGAAACATGCTTTGCTGAGTGACATCGGTCAATTGAACATTCACTCCTTTGCTTTTGAGAAACGACTGTGCTACATTTAGAGCTTTTGGGGAATCTACGGGTTTCGCGAATGCCGACATTCCCACAATGGCACAGGTTGCTATCAATAAAAATATTTTTTTCATAATATTCTTGTTGGTGAATAGTGCTTGGTGAATAGTGAATAGTGCTTGGTGATTGGTTATTGGTGATTAGTGATTGGTCAATAGTGGTTAGATGTTCTCTATAACCTATAATCTTTAATCTCTAACCTTTACTTAATAACCACCACCTTCCGGGCGGGGAGATTTCCGATTTTTACCAGATAGGCCCCAGAGGCAGGCACCGAGAAGTGATGTTTGTTTGAAGTGTAAGCCCGTTTGTAGTCCAGTTGTCGGCCAACGACGTCATACAAGCGAACCTCGGGCATTGCATCGCCGCTTTCGCTTTCCACGAATATCAGACCGTCGCGCTGATACAGCTTGTAAGTCTCGGCTGTTACGTCCTCTATGCCTTCCTGCGACACGTACACTGTGTCGTGGATGTAGATGGTGTCGTATATGTAGACTGGAACGGTGTCAAATACATACTGTGTCAGAAAGACGGTGTCGTGGATGTAAGTGTTCAAATAGGTGGTGTCGTGGACATAGTGGTTGATGTAGTTGTTTACCGTATCGTAGATGTATTTGTTTATGAAAGTGGTGTCGTGGACATACTGGTTGACGAATTGGGTTACGGTGTCGTGCAGGTAGATGTTGATGTAGTTGGTGTCGTGTATGTATTGGTTCACATACTGGAACACGGTGTCGTGGATGTAGTCCCACACTGTCTGTGTCAGCCAGATGGTGTCGTGGTGGTAGCTGTTCACATACAAGGTGTCGTGGATATATGCATTCAGATAAGCCGTGTCGTACTGAGTTGTGTAGACAAACATTGTGTCGTGTTGAGTTACAATCAGTGTGTCGTGGATATAGTTGTTGATATACGAAGTGTCGTGTACGTATTGGTTCACGTAGGCTATCATGGTGTCATGCATATATTGGTTGACATAGATGGTGTCGTGATAGTAGTGGTTTACAATCAGGCTGTCGTGGAGCGACACGATGGAGGTGTCGTATTGGTAATAGTTCACAATCACGGTGTCGTACTTGAAGACACGTGTCAGAACCGTGTCGATGAGATAGGTGGTGTCGTAGAGGGTTTCGTATTCCGTCAATAGTACTGTGTCAACCATATAAGTCGTATCGTATATGGTTAATATAGAATCGGGAATAGTTATTATGAGGGTGTCGTTGTAGAGAATCGTTGTGTCGTGGACCGGCACATATTCCGTTAGTGTCAGGGTGTCGTAGAGCGTGGTGGTGTCGTAGACGGTTTCGTAGCGTACCCTTATCAGAGTGTCTGTTATATAGGTGGTGTCGTAGAGGGTCTGGTATTCGGTCAGCAGAACGGTATCCATGAGCACCGTCGTGTCGTGTACGGGCACATATTCTGTCACCGTCAGGGTCAGTGTGTCGTAGAGTGTCGTGGTGTCGTGGACCGGCACATATTCCGTTAGTGTCAGGGTGTCGTAGAGCGTGGTGGTGTCGTAGACGGTTTCGTAGCGTACCCTTATAAGTGTGTCTGTTATGTAGGCTGTGTCATATACAGTCTGGTATTCGGTCAGCGTTACCGTGTCGACAAGCACTGTGGTGTCGTGTACCGGCACATATTCCGTTACGGTCAGAGTGTCGTACAGTGTCGTTGTGTCGTGTACAGGCACATATTCGGTCACTGTCAGGGTGTCGTAAAGCGTTGTGGTGTCGTGGACGGTTTCATACCTTACTCTTATCAGCGTGTCGATTATGTAGGTGGTGTCGTATAGGGTTTCATATTCGGTAAGCGTAATCGTGTCGGTGAGTGTCGTGGTGTCGTAGACGGTTTCATAGCGGACCTCTATAAGTGTGTCCACAAGGTAGGCGGTGTCGTGAACCGGCACATATTCTGTCACGGTCATGGTTACCGTGTCGACCATGTACATAGTGTCGAACACTGTCTCGTATTCGGTCACAGTTACCGTGTCGATCATGTACATGGTGTCGAACACCGTTTCGTATTCGGTGACGGTGACGGTGTCGACGCGGTAGGTTGTGTCGTGGATGGTGTAGGGCACAATGATGAATGCCGTGTCGTGGACTGCATATCTCAGGGTGTCGCTATACATCACGGTGGTGTCATGGACTGCGTAGGGCACGACGATGAACTGGGTGTCGCGAATCGTCAGCATCAGCGTGTCTATCAGCACCACGGTGTCGTATTCTGTGTAGGGGATATACATGAATGTGGTGTCGTGGACGGTCACTATCATTGTGTCGACGACTATTGTGGTGTCGTGGATGCTGAAGGGTATGACAACGAAAGTGGTGTCGTGGACGGCGAGCAACAGAGTGTCGCTGTAAACCACGGTAGTGTCGTGCATTTCGTATGGCACGACGATGTAAGTGGTGTCGCGGACGGTCAGCGTCAGAGTGTCGACAACGGTAGTGGTGTCGTAAACCATTATGGTGTCGTGTACATATTCGGTGACTGTGTCGGAATTATATAGTACGTTGTCCAGGTCCATGCTCCAGCCAAATGCCCAGCCGTTGTCGACGCCCCAGGTGTCGTAAACCCGAAGGTTCCATACACCCCTCACGGGGCAGCCGACGAGTTCCTCGAAGGTTGTCATGGGGATGTAGTAGTCTGTTTTTTGAGCGGGGTTGCTGGGATGAACGGTGGTCATCGTGGCAGATGGAGGTGTCACATTAGCCTGGTTCCAGAAGTAGGAGGGGACGGTGGGGAATGAGGCGACGACCGTGTCTATGTATTGTGGCCTTGCCAGATAATAGTTTCCTTCGGGAATCTTGTTTGTTTCTGACCACACCGTTCCTGCGTCGTCGCCCGTGGCCAGGGTGTAACCGGATTGACGGCTGAAACAGTAGTTATAGCCAACGCCAAAGGGCTGGAACAGCGAATCGCATTTCTGCTGTCCGTCCCACGGACTGTTATCCAAAGGATTGCCAAGGAAACTGCCGCCACCATATCCAGCAATTTGTAGGACGGACTGTAATGAGTCGTTCACGGTGACGCCCACATCGCTCAATTTGCTGGGATTGCCGTATTTCAGGAAGGCTTCTTGGCCGCTCGGGCAGACTACCGAAATGGTCACGTCGCCCATATAGGAGTGCTCTATGTTGACGCACACCGACTGGATTTGGTCGGCCGAGGCTATGGAGTCGAAACCGGTGATGCCGCCTACATACATGGGTATAGTGGCGGGGAAGCCGGTGCAGCTGCTGCCATCGGGGATGAAAGTGCGGTTGCTTACCGAGAAGCCTATTTGATCATCGCCAAAGGCAATCTGTGGGAACGACTGCATGGGGTCGGGCTGCGGGGGGTCGGGATAGGCGGCGAAGAAGGCAACAATGCTGGTGTCGTGGTCGACATACAAGACAAGTGGGTTCTGAGTGCTGCCAGTGCTCCAATGGTCAAAATAATAGCCAGCGTTTGCTGTTGCGGTGACGGTGACTGTTGTGTCGCAGTTGTTGGTCTGCATTGTCACCACACCCTGGATGGCATCGTAAGGTGCTGCGGAGACGTTGAAGACGAACTCCGACTCGTTTCTGTCGTAGTAATTGTAGCCGGTGCCCCAGTAGGGACTGTTCTGATAATTCGAGAGAGAGCCACAGGGGATGTAGACTGTCATGTCGGGTGAGACTCCTGAAAACACATTGCTGCTTTGTAACGTTGGCGGCAGAGAAGACAGGACATTTACGGTAGTGAGGTTTGAACAGTTGGCAAAGGCATTGTCCCAGATTGTTATGTCGCCGTCAGGGATTGTGATTGATGTGAGATTTGAACAAGAATTGAAAGCATAACTGTCAATATAGTTCATGCTTTCCGGGATGGTTACTGAGGTGAGGGCTGTGCAATAGCGGAAAGCGCTACTTCCGATTGAAGTCACTCCTTCTGGTATTGCAATAGTGTCTAGGATGTCGCAATAAGCGAAAGCCCAACCGCCGATTGTTGTTACTGTTGATGGAATGTTGATGCTGGTGAGGTTGATGCAATTGTAAAAACAGTAAGAGGCTATAGCAGTCACACCTTCTGGTAAGGCAATTGAAGCGATACCTGTGCAGTTTCCGAAAGCGTAACTGCCAATAGTAGTGATTGTAGAGGGTATTGCGATTGTGGTGAGGTTGTTACAGCTATAAAAGCAGTAATCACCTATTGTTGTTACGCCAGAAGGTATGGTGATGGAAACCACTTGGTCTTTATCGTAGAATGCGTTGGCGGCAAGCACCGTTACTGTCGATGGGATGGTGACACTGGATTGGGTTCCAATGTATTGCAGCACTGTGTCTCTTGCTTCGTTGGCGTAGATGAAGTCGCCGTCAACAAAGCCGTTCATCGAGTAGGCTCCCCAATAAATGTTGTTGGTGCCGTAGGTTGCGGTGCCATGATACTCTATATGGCGAATTCTGTAAAAGGCACTGTTGTCTATAGTGGTTACCCCTTGGGGAATGGTGAGTGTGGTGATGCCTGTGCAATAACCAAATGCGTAGTTGCCGATGGAAGTGACTGTTGTGGGGATGGTTATTGTCGTAAGGCCTGTGCAATCATAAAAAGCGTAGTTGCCGATGGAAGTAACTGTTGCGGGGATGGTTATTGTCGTAAGATCATTGCAGCCGTAAAAAAGATAGTTTCCAATTGATGTGACTCCTTCGGGAATGCTGATGGAGGTAAGATAGTAGCAGTTGCGAAAAACGCTGTCGCCTATCGAGGTTACATTGGTTGGAATGGTCACGGTTCTGATTCCGCTGTTATAGAATGCCTTGGCGGCGATAGTGGTTACGGTGGAGGGGATAGTGACATTTGATGAGTTTCCGATGTATCGTAGCAAGATGTTCTTAGTTTCGTCGGCATATACGAAATCACCGTCAATGAAACCGTTCATCGATTTTGCCCCCCAGTACATGTCGTATGATTCATAAGTGGCGGTACCGTGATACTCGATGTGGCGAACGTTATTGAAAGCAGAATAGCCGATTGTGGTCACGTTGTCAGGTATGGTTATGGAAGTAAAAGCAGTGCAATAACCAAATGCGTAGCTGCCGATAGTCGTAACGGTAGAGGGGATGATCACTGAAGTGAGATTATTACAACCATAGAAGGCATCGCTGCCAATGGAGATTACCCCCTCCGGAATGGTTAATGAGGTGAGATTGTCGCAAGCAGAGAAGGCATAGCTGCCAATTGTTGTGACCGTTGAGGGTATTGTGACGGAGGAAAGGTTGTAACAATTGTAAAAACAGTAGTCGCCTATTGTTGTTACGCCTGAAGGTATGGTAATGGAAGCGATACCTTTGTTGTAAAAAGCTTTGGCGGCAATCACCGTTACTGTCGATGGGATAGTGACGGTGCTTTGGTTTCCGATGTATTGCAGCAGGGTGTCCTTGGTTTCGTTGGCATAAATGAAATCGCCGTCGACAAAGCCGTTCATCGAGTTGGCTCCCCAGTAAGTGTCGTTGGTGCCATAGGTTGCGGTGCCGTGATAATCGATGTGTCGAACTCTATAAAACGCATAACTCCCAATCGTGGTCACACCGCCAGGAATGGTTAATGTGGTGAATCCTGTGCAATAAGAGAAAGCATAAGTGCCGATTGAAGTGACGCTGTTGGGTATGGTTATAGAAGAGAGACTTGTGCAAGAATAGAAGGCACGGTTGCCAATCGTTGTGAGTGTTGAGGGAAGAGTTAGGGAATTAATATTGTAACAATTGTAAAAAGCATAGTCACCTATTGTTGTTACGCCTGAAGGTATAGTAACACTGGAAATGGTATTTTTCTCGTAGAAGGCTTTGGCAGCAATCACCGTTACTGTCGATGGGATAGTGACGGTGGTCTGGTTTCCGATGTATTGCAGCAGGGTGTCCTTGGTTTCGTTGGCATAGATGAAGTCGCCGTCAGTATAGCCGTTCATCGAGTTGGCACCCCAGTAAGTGTCGTTGGTGCCATAGGTTGCGGTGCCGTGATAATCGATGTGTCGAACCCCTCCAAAAGCATAATTACCGATTGATGTTACGTCGTCGGGTATGGTTAAGGAAGTCAGGCTTTGGCAATAATAGAAAGCATCACTGCCAATCGTTGTGACAGTTGACGGAATGGTTATGGCGGTGAGGTTGCTACAATAATAAAAAGCATAGTCGCCAATTGATGTCACTCCGGAAGGAACGGTTATTGAAGTTATCTGATTGTTTTGACGGAATG
>Ga0247610_10008950_pt1 | contig 10125 bp, 9 predicted proteins | sample 174DNAGHGhighgp2_FD_193483 | JGI IMG/M metagenome (GOLD analysis project Ga0247610, IMG submission 193483) | Sheep rumen microbial communities from Palmerston North, Manawatu-Wanganui, New Zealand - 1742 DNA GHGhigh gp2 | ecosystem: Host-associated > Mammals > Digestive system > Stomach > Rumen ... | reverse complement strand
ATCCGACATGGCTTGAAAGATATATAAATAAATTTGTTCTTGCAGACGATATTCCTGCATTGTGCAAATATAATAACTGCACACAAGAACAGATCGATAAGATACTTGATATTATCAGAAAGCAGGGATTCCTAGAGAATATAGATAAGGATATTAACTTGTGGTTCCACAATAATTCATTCCGTGGTTTATTCAAGGAAAAGGTGGTTCTTGTTGAACTTACTGACAGGATTATCAATGCTAAGCCGACCCTTTTAACAGAGATTCAAGCAAAGTTAAGAGACGAAGCCGGTAATGAAGATGTATGCTTAAAGATAGATACAAGAAGAAATGCAATAAAAATCATATCAGAAGAAGATAATAACAAACAGTATGGTTATATCTTCCTTGATGGATTACGTGCTACATATAACTATGTTGCATTCGATTATTCCATATGTTCCTATATATCCAATTGTTTGATACAGATTCTTCAAACTTATGAAGATTGTTCTTCTCAGGCTCTAATGCGACCTCTTGAAGGTGAGGACAATATAACAGAAGGAATATATAAGGCAATGTCTCATGCAGATGAGGATGGTAATGCCAGTGTGGTTGTTTCTTGGGAAAACTATGTCCAACAAGATCCTGAAGGCTTTGAAGCTTCTATCAAAAAGGAGATACTTGCCATATCTGAGGAACAGGGATGGAATAACATTAATGAGGACAGATTCGGTAAGTTGGATTTGAAAAAAGTTGGTGATTTCAATGAGTTGATTGCTAAGATAGCCAAATGTTCAGGTGATACCAGATGGCTTCGTAATCATGCCAATGAAAGTATCTATAGGAGGCTTCGAATGGCTTTCTGCAAGAAAAGAGATAAAGACGATACGGATAAAGCCATATATAGAATGTGCTGCATAGGGCTTGTTGATGATGTGACGATTGATTATCTGTCACAAACATATGAGCTTAAAATCCATAAACGAACAGATGAAGAGTTCAAGCAGTATATGTTGGATTTCTTCCGCAAGTATTATTCTTTAGAGCAAGCCCAGAAGAAGGTTGACGAAATTGACAAACAGCCAGGGCGCAATTACTTAGACCGCTGCTTGGGCTATTTAACTGCCTTTGTTTATGAAAACCTCGAAAAAAAGCGTTATCGTGCCATTGAGGATATGCGTATAGCATGTGAAGACAGTATTATAGAACGTCAGGCAAATGGTGATGACGAATGGCTGAAGGAGTTTATACATCTGTACTTCAACTCTAAGTATGCTCGAACGGGTTACGAAGTCAATGGAAAGAATTATTCCTTGAAAGATGATACTGATATAGAAGGAAAAGATGGTTTCGATGTCGTAAAGAAGTATATTGAGATCATTGACCCTGTTAATGACAATTCTGGTAGTGAAGTGGATAATGTAAAACACTTGTATGGTGCAACTTTACTTTGTCTAAGAGCACATCCTGATAATGCAGCTTTACAGCTTTTGCTTGCTTATTGCATTACTTTCTTGGGTGCTGGCAATAATCAGACACTGAAAAATAATGCTTATAACAACTATATTGAAGGCTTTATGACTTTGTATAATAGAGATAGCAAGCAGGTTTGGAATGATATTGATACTTTCACATCTTATCTAAAGGCAAAAGTTCGTAAAGATGATAAGTTCATCAAGCAGAACTTGATTGATGATGGCAAGAAAACAATAACACTATTTGTCCATGAGGATAAGTTAAATGAAATAACAAAGAAATATCTTAAATAAACATATAACAAATGGCTTACGATATTAACGCTACTTTGGAAAGGTTAGAACAGAACCTTAAGCAACTTGATTCTGCAAGAAAGCAAGTTGAGACTACTGTTCAAGCAAGTGAAGAACTGCAAAAAGCTGTTGCAGGTTATGTCGCTTCCATCAATGCCCTTGTTGTGGAAATTAAAGAGTGGGAGAAACAATTAGCAGGGACGCAGGTCGGAATTTCAGAAGAGGTACAGAAGGCCTTGGATAAATTGACATCAACTTGTGAGGGTATTACCACTAAATTCACCTCTTCTGTCGATACTTCTTTACAGAAGTTTACTGAGCAGAACAATTTGTTAGCGGAAAGGGTTAAAGAACTGAATGCTCTTCGTGAGGATATAAAAACCACCACGAAAGAGATACAGACCATCAAAGAATCCCTTTCTGTTATTTCCAAAGATTTGAAGGATTCTCAAAAGGGTCAAGATGATGCGATTGCGTCAATCCAACAAAAGGTGGATAACCTTCCTTCAAAGATTAAGGAGCATGCTGACAGCATTACAGAGAAAATGAATCAATGGAATCAGGAGCTAAAGAAGTTAATCGAAGATACTACTCCTACGATAAAATCCATTGATACAAAACTTGATACAGTTACCAATAAAGTTAATAGCATACAGTCTTCATGCGACTCTATAAAAAGATCCACTGACAATATTATTAACGAGATTAAGAATCTGCAAAAAGAAGTAGTGGCTTCATCTGAAGCTACGTCGAAAGCAATTAACATCAATCGTTGGATTATTATTGCTGGTATCATTATTCTTGCAGCTTTGCAATTCATTCGTTAATTAGAAAACTATTATTGTATGCGCAATCGTCCAATAGCTAAACTTATAAAATGGTTTGTCAATCGTGAGAAGGGCAAAGTAGTTGATGTACGTTCCGAGATACAACGGCGTTTCGCTTATCTTGATTGGAATGACCAAAAGAAAATTCTTTTGGCGTTCCTCTCTTCAGGCAAAGCCGATCGAAAGTGGGCATATAATGAATTGCGTCAATTGTGGGATGATTGTTTCCTCCAGAAAGCCTTGGAGGTTTGGGAAACATATCATGAAACTGATATGATCCGTACTGCCATAGAATGTTTCCCCAGATCATATTTGCTGGAGCATTCAGCCGAGTTTGGCAATGATGATTACTATTATAGCTTTTGCAGAAGATTTGTAGATGACCCTCAATTTAAGATTGACCGCAATAGACTTTCTGCAAAATGGTATCTTATGCTGCTGCGTCAAGGCAAGCGTAGTATCTCAGATGAAGTTGCTCTTGATTTGCTATTTGAACAAGTTCATACAGTTTCTTGCAATTTTCCATACGATTCATCCGGAATAGGTGAGCTATGCAGATGGACAGACTTAAACAAAGAGAATTTTCCAACTGCGATGGAATTTCGAGACTTGTATGCAATGATATGTTCCCTCAATGAATTGAATAATGTCACAGTCGTACAACTCTTTTATCAATGGGCTGGAGATGCCTATGTGAATTTTGTTCATTCGCAGTCATATCAAGATCTTATAGCAGAAGAAGTTCCTCAACATTGGGAAAACAACAGAAAGGTCTTCATTGCCAAGAAAATGCTATATGCTGCGCTTCCTGATAAATACAAGAAAGATGATGGAGAAAGTGCCATAGCAAAATATGACACCTTTAAGTCGTATGTTGCTTCATACATGCCTTATTATAGAATAGTCAATCAAGGAGATGAACCTGAAAAAGAAAAATCCACGAAACCAGAACCTTCTTTGGCTACTCCTGAGCAGATAAGGGATATGATTGCAACTAACCCTGCCGTTGCAACACTTATCGAAAAACTTGGTATTGAGATAGGAAACAAAGATGATTTTAATGATTGTCCTTTTTAAGTTTTTAATATGAATCAATATAATTTGAATGGGGCAAACTTGACTTTTGAGCAAGATAACCGCATTACTTTCATAGAAGAGTCCCATAGATATAATGTGGAAGGTATTGGTGATATGACCCCAGTGAGTTCCGTAATTGAAAAGTTCTTCAAACCGTTTGATGCAGAATACTGGAGCAGAAGAAAATGCTATGGGGACGAGATTGCTGCAGCTAAACTTAGAGAGGAGTGGAGTGCAAAAGGAGCGTTTGCAAGTCAAGCCGGAACATTTCTACATAAGCAGATTGAGAACTATATTAAAGAGAAGATACATCCTCAAACTCTTGATTGTACGGTTTCCTTCAATGGCGATTATGTGAACTGCCAACAATTAGTCAATATTGCTAAAGAATGGGACTATTTCTTGCAGTTTGATAAGGAAACCAATTATTCACCATTCAGAACCGAATGGTGTGTCTATAATGAGAAAGCAAGGATAGCTGGTACTATTGACCTGCTGTGTTGCTGTTCTGATGGTTCCTATGAAATATATGACTGGAAACGTAGTAATCGAATCGATCCAAATGAAAGCAATCAATGGGCAAGTGGAATCAATGGATTAGAGCATCTTACAGATACCGCCTACTCTCACTATTGTCTGCAGCAGAACCTCTATCGTTACATGCTTGAAACAGGTTATGGAATCACTATTAGCCGTATGAATCTCGTTTCTCTTCATCCTGACCTGCCAGGCTATAACATTATTCCAATTCCTCGAATGGAGAAAGAGGTAGAGATTATTCTTGCTCAACTTCCGACATTAAGATAACATACAGGTGGAAGTTATTCTACCAATTGAAGAATTTTCCTCCATCATCACACTCACGTTCCCAATCGGACTTCCCATAGAAGGTAGTCCGATTTTTCTTTTTCTTCCCTTTGCGAGTAAGAAGGAATACAATTACTAATACTATAAGAACTGCTCCCATATCTATGTTATTTTAGTTTTGTTGTCAATTTCATTAACTCCTGTGTTACAAACCTCAGTAGTATCTTAGGGTCGAAATATTTGCCAGTGTCACTCCACTTACACGCCAGATGCAGGTGTGGTCCCGTTGTCCGCTTACCTGTATTCCCACTAACGGCGATGATGTCACCAGCTTTTACATGTTGACCATTCACCACATTTATCTTTGAGAGGTGTAGGTATGATGTCGAACAAACCCCATGGTCAACTGTCACATAATAGCCACCTCCAGACGAATACGATGCGGCGGTAACTATGCCAGGAAGCATCGAATACACGTCCTCGAATCTTGCCTTTAGGTCAAGTCCGTTGTGCATCCTCGTCTTTCTCCTGTTCATAGGGTCACGTCTGACACCAAAGGGAGAATTGATGCTAATCTCCTTCAGGGGCAGTGCAACCATTAGGGGGACTTCTGCCACGGTATCTGTAACTTCGTCTATCACCTTATTGCTACTTTCTATAGTGTCGTTATCGGCATTGGAACTATCCTCTGCCGTATAGACCTCATTATTCCTGTTGTATTCTCCAATCGTATTGAATAGAGAACTGCAGCCGTTCTGTGCGGTCATACAAATTGGGCTTGCTATGCTGCCACATATTCCGGCTAAAAGGAGTATCTGTTTTACCATGTAAAGTTACAAATTTTATTTGAAATAACAAAATATTGAGCGTTAAACATGCGTAATTTAGGGTGTTTTATTGCTCGTTATCGTTGTTTTTTTTGTTGCTCAATATATTGATATTACAATTGGTTAAATAATCTCTTGTATAGTTGTTTCGCTATCTGTGCCACTTTAGTTGTATATCTGGGGTCTTCGGCATATCCGATACGGCGAAGGAACTGTAGATAGTTGCCTCCGTTATACCTGTATTGGATAAATCTCTGGTAGCCTATAACACTGTCCTCCCATCTGGCAAAATGGTAGTAGTCTTTGTGCTTGCTATCATACAGCCCAAAGAGGTTGTGGTAGTTCTTGCAAACGGAGCTGGTGAAGTTCCCTGTTTCCAACACAGCCTGAGCCAAAACAAACAGCTGATTGTTCAGTCCAACCTCTTCTATGACACTTATCAAATTGGTTAATGTCAATTCGTGACTATCTCCATTATAGTAGTTGAGTATTTTGGAGTTATTATTCTTTGTTAAAGTAGTGCTTCCCCTTTTCTTTAGAAGATAATTCTCGTAGAGAGCTATCAGCCTTTCAAACTCTTCAATAGACAAATTGGAATATCCATTAGTCATCAAACAGGATGACTCCATCACTGTAGAATCATTGGCAAATGTAGCCTCCTGCATTTCCTCAGATTGGATGGCTTTTGCTGTGACATTATGATTGATGTGTTCGCTAATGGTGATAAATGGCACATCTGTTCCTTGTCCGAGAATGTTAGCCGAACAGAGAAAAGCCATGCCCAATAAATATGATTTCGCAGTTTCCATGATGCAAAGTTAGGTGCTACAAAAAACAGCACCATGAACATATTAGTATAATCTTAATATATTGAGCGATATTTCAATTATTGGTACTAATCAACCGTATCATTAGAACCAATATTATAAAGTGATGCCAAATATCACTATTTTGAGCAAGAACAAGAATCTCACTCCTTACTTATCCCGTAATTTTGCATCAGCAAATTTTCAAAATGCAGAAAACATGGAAGAAAAAAGATTTCACAGAGAGGAATATCCTCTTGACATTCTTGCCGAGTTCGGGTTGACAGAAGAAATGATTTATGACCTTCCCGAATTTGTTCACGAGACTATTGAACGAGGTGGCAAGTCGCCCTTGCTGCCTATTACCGTTTCTCAGCCTTTCGGCTTGACCCATGCCTACGCCAAGTTCTGTCTTATCGAGACCGAAGATGGTATTGATGTCATGTTCTCACCGAAGCTGAAAGCTGCTAATCTTGACTCCTTCAATGAAGATGAGCGTCAGGCTCTCTTGCTCGGAAAGGTCATTGTTTCAGAAATCGAGGATCATATTATTACCGATGAGGGAGTGGAGGATGTGCAGCGTATTCAAGCCTTCGTTCAACTTGATCGAGACACAAACGGTGTAATCTATACTCCCACACAGGTCATCGGTCGCAATCTCAATGCTGTTGCTACGGAATATGAATTGAGTGGTGATGACCTCCAAAGCTTTTGGAATGGCGGACTTGTTACGCTTTACGAAGAGAACCATCAAGGACAGAATGAGCCAGTCACAATCGGTGTTGACCTCTTTACCGATACAGGTGTCATCGTCGTTCCAGGAACAGCCGACAAATGGGAAAACACAGTTCGTCGCATCATGCCGAAGTATTCCTTTGGCAATGATGGGTGCTGGCTCAACAAAGATGGTGTACTGTCATATGTTCCAGAAGAAGAGTTCACAAAGGACATCCTTGATGAATTGGAGCGTCTTGCCAAACAGCATGGAATGGTCAGTGATGCTCAGGAACTACGCCACACCATGCCAGAGTCGCAAGTGCAAACAGACAATGTAGAAGAAGAGCAGCGTCAGCTTGTTCGGTAATATCAGTAATACAGTATAAACATTAAAAAAACATCATTATGGCAAAGAACTATCCAGATTATGATGCCCTTCGTGAACAGTACGAAGCCGGAAACATTTCTGCTGTGGATTTTGTAACCCAGCAGTCAGACGAGTTAACAGAGGACTATGAGCGATACTGCAAGGACAATTCTCTTGATGCAGACAGTGAGCGTTCTGCATTGTCCTTCATGGAGTATCGTGACGAGTTGTTTGAGGAAAGTCTTTCAAACTAACCCTATAGAGAAAGGAGCCAGTCATGAGCATACGTTCAGAATCACTACCCATGAGAGGTCGTCTTTCCTATCAGTTGGAAGACCTTCTCCGCAGGAATGGCATGAGTGCCCAACTTGCCGTTGAAGATGGTAGATGCAAACTTCTTGTACAGGGGCATGACTCACCGTTGCTGAGTTATGACATCAGTGAGCAACAGTTCCGTGCCCTTGGTGACGGAGGTACTAATTATGCCAACAAGAAAGCCTACAATGTGTTCAACGGTATTGTCGGTAAAGACTTTGAGCTTCCATCTTCTTTTGTTGCTGCAAGAAACGTCAATGGTCGTGTAGTCATGGGACTTCACGGCTACAGAGTGGGTGTAGGAGAGTATGGTCGTCCTATGCCCATGCGCTATCATGCTTTTGGTCCAGGCTTCCTTGGGTGGATGCCGAGACAGCAGCCAGGCTTCCATCTTCGACGAGTCAGCGATGTGCCAATGGTCGTAGAGCATCCAGACGGACGCTTACGTCCAGGAGAGTTGAAGAGTGGTGGCTACGGCTATTACTACAAAGGTGGTGCGGCACCGACTCAGCAAGTGTCAGACCCACTAAAGGATTTGCAGACCTATTTCCCACCAGTACAGACCCGTCCACGTCCACAAGAACCAGCCAAACCCTATAAGGAGCTTATCACTTCCGATGTGTACTTCACGAATGAGAAATGGCAGGAGGTTTTGTCTTCCCATGGCATCATCATTGACGCAGACAAGAAGACGCTCACTATCCAGTCATCAGGCACTCAACAGGATTTCGTGTATGACTTGACGGACGAAGAGGTCAGAAAGTTAACAGAGAACTCCCTGAAGAAAGTTCCTTTGCAAGAACGGCTCGACATCCTCAACCATGTTATCAGCGGTGACTTCAAAGACACTATAACAAAAGACATGCTCAACAGTAATGAGCGTATCAGCATAGCCTTGAAGCCAGAAGTGGAACAGGAACTGTCCATTCAGGCACAGCAACGTGTCCCACAAAATGTCGATGTTATTCCAGACCCTTTGCAGGAGCAACAGCATTTGGCTCCAACTCTTAATCCAGAGGAAGGATATGTAAATGGAGCGGAACTTGCAGACGGCAATGAGCGCAAGGGATGGTATCGTGAGGGCAGTCATGGTCGTGAGGTGGAGGTCGGTGACATCTGGGTTGAAAAGGTGTTACCAGAGAAACCGCAGGCTCAGGAGTCAAAGCCCAAAAATGATGAGCAAGTCACTTATCGCATGAGTGCAGTCATCAATGGACAGGTTGTTTCGCATGAAATCAGCAAGAAGCAGTATGACAAATTCCTTGCCGTCGATGACTATCAGCGTCAGCGTATGTTGTCGAAGGTATTCAAGGAAGTTGACTTGAAAACCCGTCCTGAATTACGTCAGGGCTTTAATCTTGGTGCTTTCCTTGCTGCTGCAGGAGAGGCTACTTACCTTGGTGCCGACATCGCCCATAATGTCGAGCATATCCGCCATCCTCATTATGCTCCTGATGTGTTCCATGAAGTTCATGGTTCGGGTCGCATTTATGTAAAGCCAGGTGTTGACTCACCGCAGGACATCGCATCAAGAGCATTCGAGGCAGGTCTTAACCAAGGCATCTATGGGCATGGAATAGGCAGATAAAAACGCAGTGCAATGATGAGCAGTAATGACATGACCTATCAGGACTACCTTGACCGTATCAACATCCAAGAAGTCCTTCTTCACGCCGGTTACACCCTGAATCGGCGTGATGGAATGCGTTATCCTTCATTTGTCCGTCTTGGCAGTGACGGTCGCCGTGTTCATGGTGACAAGTTCATTGTGAATCAGAATGGCAGCACCTGTTTTCGTCCACCAGAGCAGAAGTCATACAATGTCATCAGTCTTATCAAGAGTTTCCCCAGTATGTTTAGTGAGAACGTGAGTGCTTCCAGTCCAGACCGTCTGGTCAATGAGGTATGTCGAAATATCCTCAATGTTCCAAGTGAAGAGAGGAAATGCAGGATTATAGAACCGCATAAGGAACAAGAGGCGTTTGACCTCAACAACTATTCCATCCATGCCTTCCGAAAGTATGATTTCGAGGGCATCAAGAAGTTCTATCCTTATTTCGTTACGAGAGGCATCAGTCTTGATACACAGAAAGCCTTTGGTGCTCACTTTATACTGACCACCAAAGAGTCTCGGAATAATTCCAAGAGCTACACCAATCTCTCATTTCCTCTGTATGTTCCTGGCAATACAACAGTTGTTGGCTTGGAAGATAGAGGTCGTCCACGTCTTGATGGCAGTTCTGGCTATAAGGGTAAGGCGATAGGCAGCAACAGTTCCGAAGGGTTGTGGATTGCGGCTCTCGGCAAGCAGGAATTGTCGGATGCAAATCACGTCTATTGGTTTGAGTCTGGCTACGATGCGATGGCATACTATCAGCTTCATGTCAAAGACAATCCATCTTTGTCACAAGCAGTCTTTGTCTCAACTGGCGGTAATCCAACTGTCGGTCAGATGCAGCGTATGCTGGCGGTTACACCGTCGGCAACTCATCATATCTGTTTTGACAATGACCTTGCAGGTCGTCAGTTCGCAGAGAACCTAAAGGGTGAGATACACCGTGTAGCCCTTTCTTCTGTTGTTCCCACTCCTGAGCGAAAGCCTTATCTCGATTCTATTACCTTATCTCAGGA
>Ga0247610_10008948_pt1 | contig 10126 bp, 7 predicted proteins | sample 174DNAGHGhighgp2_FD_193483 | JGI IMG/M metagenome (GOLD analysis project Ga0247610, IMG submission 193483) | Sheep rumen microbial communities from Palmerston North, Manawatu-Wanganui, New Zealand - 1742 DNA GHGhigh gp2 | ecosystem: Host-associated > Mammals > Digestive system > Stomach > Rumen ... | reverse complement strand
GTACTGATTTCTTTTCTACTAAGATGACAAAATAACACGTTGAACGTCTTTAAAACAATAAAACGATAAACAGAAGCAATTATGGCAAACACCAATTTCAAGACACCCCTGAGTGGCATCATACCCCCACTCGTAACACCCTTAGTAGACAACGAGACACTGGACGTAGAAAGTCTGGAGCGACTGATAGAGCACCTTATCGAAGGTGGTGTTCACGGACTCTTTGTACTGGGCACTACTGGCGAAGAGCAGAGCCTCTCGTACGATGTGCGCAAGCAGATGATTAAGGAGTCATGTCGCATCAATCGCGGACGTCTGCCCCTCTTGGCTTGCATCACCGACACCTCGATAGAAGAGAGTGTGCGCCTGGCTAAGAAAGCTGCCGATTATGGTGCCGACGGTGTAGTTTCAGCTCCGCCCTATTACTTTGCCACTGGCCAGCCTGAGTTGGCCCAGTTCTACGAGGAGCTGGTGCCCCAGTTGCCCTTGCCCGTTTTCCTGTATAATATGCCCTCACACGTAAAAGTGAGCTTCGCACCAGACACGGTAAAGCGTCTGGCAGAGATGGAACAGGTGGTTGGTTTCAAGGATTCCAGTGCCAATGCCGTTTATTTCCAGAGCGTGATGTATAAGGTGCAGCATCGCAAGGATTTTGCCATGTTGGTAGGTCCTGAGGAGATTACTGGCGAGTGTGTGCTGTTGGGAGCACAGGGTGGTATCAATGGTGGTGCCAACATGTTCCCTGAGCTGTATGTGGCTATGTATGAGGCTGCTTCTTCGCGCGACATCAATCGTGTGCTTGATCTTCAGCAACTGATCATGCAGATTTCCGCCACGATTTATACCGTTGGCAAGCATGGTTCCAGCTACCTGAAGGGACTGAAGTGCGCCCTTGCCATGTTGGGCATTATCAACGACGATTTCGTAGCTTCTCCGTTCTATAAGTTCGAAGCTCCTGAGCGTCTGAGAATCCAGAAAGCACTTGAGGCACTGCCCATTGAGAACGGAAAACTGAAAATCTAATTATGAATTATGCATGATGAATTATGCATTTAATTGATTTCATCATCTTCATCGCCTTCACCCTGGGTGTCGTCGTCTTCGGCTGTTCGTTCTTCAAGAAAGGTTCGAGTGCCGACGAGTTCACCTCGGCAGGTCATTCCATTCCTGGCTGGGTAGTGGGCATGTCGATATTTGCCACGTATGTCAGCAGCATCAGCTACATAGGCTATCCGGGCAAGGCGTTTGCAGCCGACTGGAATGCCTTTGTATTCTCACTCTCCATCCCTATTGCGAGCTATTTCGCAGCCAAGTATTTCGTGCCGTTCTATCGCCATAGTGGCTCTGTTTCGGCCTACACCTTCTTGGAAGAGAAGTTTGGCGCGTGGGCTCGCTTGTATGCCTCTGCCTGCTATCTCCTGACGCAGATTGCGCGCATGGGTTCGATACTCTATCTGTTGGCTGTTCCCATGTACATCCTCATGGGTTGGGACATGGTTACCGTCATCATCCTTACCTCCATCGGCATCATCATCTATTCCATGATGGGAGGTTTGAAAGCGGTCATCTGGGCTGACGCCATTCAGGGCATTATATTAATAGGTGGAGCCCTGCTGTGCCTTGCGATATTGATGTTCTCCATGCCTGAGGGACCTATGCAGACGTTTGAGTTGGCAGCTAATTCGCCCATGGGCAATAAGTTCTCGTTGGGTGCATTTACCAGCGACCTCACCACATCTACGTTCTGGGTTTGCTTGATTTATGGCATTTTTATTAACCTGCAGAACTATGGTATCGACCAGAACTACGTACAACGCTATCATGCAGCTAAGACGGACAAGGATGCCAAGTTCTCCGCCTTGTTTGGAGGCTACTTGTTCATCCCCGTTTCAGCCCTTTTCTTCCTTATCGGCAGTGCTTTGTACAGCTACTATCAGGCTGGCGTAGCCCCTCTGCCTGCAGAGATTCAGGCCAAGCCCGATTATGTATTCCCCTACTTCATCGTCAATGGATTGCCCGTAGGTCTGCGAGGCTTGCTGATTGCCTCGATTTTCGCAGCTGGCATGTCGACTGTATCAACCAGTGTCACTTCTGCAGCTACGATTATCCTGACCGATTATGTGCGCCCCTTCTTCCTGAAGGCTCGCAAGGTTACTGACCGTTTGCGCCATCACGACCCAGAAGATCATCATAAGCATCAGAAGTTAGAGTTGGCCATTGTGCGTTTCTCCAGCTTTGGCGTAGGAATGCTGGGTGCCTGTGTAGCCATCGCCATGCTCTCTGTAGAAAGCATCATCGACGCATGGTGGACTTTAAGCAGCATCTTCTCGGGAGGTATGCTGGGCTTGTTCCTCTTAGGATGCATCCCTCAGAAAATAAATCGCGTGGCTGCCTTCCTCGGTTGTGTGGCAGGCATCTTGGTCATCGCCTGGATATCCCTTGCCTCCATCTGGAACCTTCCAGGTATCCACCTGCACCCCTACCTTGCTATCGTCCTTGGCACCACGGTCATCTTCCTCACAGGTTTCCTTGCCACGATGCTGGTGAAAGGTTCAAAAGGTTTGAGCAACTAATTCAAGACGTTTAATCAATTATTCATTTAAGGTATGAAACAGTTTAAGTCGATGTGGCTCCTGCTAGCCATACTGTTTTTAGGCAACTTCACGCTGACTTCGTGTGTTGACAATCAGGACAACCCTAGTGGTGGTGGAGGTGGTGGCGACAAGGACAAGAAGTACGTAGAGCGACTAGTGCCCGTAAGTACCCCAGAAGAAACCATAGGCACGGTCATGCTGCGCTTCTACGACGATATGCCCAACGTAGCCTACATCAACGTCAGCCGTTTCCAAGAGATGATATATCCTGGCACAACGATACAGGTGCAGAGCTATGGCAATGGCAAATACACGCTGACCAATCCGTGTGGAACGGCTAAGGTGGACACCCAGCAAGACCTGTTTATGAGCGACAACTACGAGGCGTTTACCAACATGATGGGAATGGTGCAGCCTGGAATGCCAAACACCACCTACGACGCGCTACCCATCATCCGCTGGAAATCGCTGGAGGCTTCGCCTGCACAGGTAACTGTAACGCTGGACTACGGCAAATACGGTATCGACATCAGAGAGGACGGCGAGAACGTTTACTTCCCCTTTGTAACCATTGCCGACCTCTATACCGACGGCTACATGCACATAGCAGCCTTCAACGGACAAACGGTGATGGTGGCTCCCAATGGTGCCTATAGCATGATGAACGGCTATCCTGCATTTTTCATCACGCCCATTCTCCAGGAGAAGCGTACCTCCGATTTGGCGGCATTCAGCTACAAGAACCTTTGCTTCACCTTAACTAACTTCTTCGGCTATCCTGGTCGTACACTCTTGGAGAAGTCTATGAAGGAAAAGGGAATGGATCAGGCACTGAAAGATTACGGCAAGGCTGGTGAGATGACTCGTGAGCTGTTGCAGTCGACGAACATGTACGACTACATCTCAGGTACTGCCACACTGGGTTGTCTGCTCAACGATGGAGGTCATACCTATACCGACGTAACGGTCATCAGCGATATGTCGAGCAGTACTGACTTCGTGGAAAAACTAAAACCCATCAGAGAAACCAAGCTAAACGAATTCTATGGCTATTGCCCAGAATATCAACCCATTAATGACAAGCGGAATGCCAGATTAAATATAAGGAATCAACTGAGGACCAAGCGCGAAGAGAAGTTTGGCAAGGACGTACACTACGTCAAGGTAGGTAATACGGTCTATTGCCAGTTCGAAAGTTTCCTGTGCGACGATTCCGGATGGCGCAAGTTCTACAAGGGCGAAGGTCCCAGACCCACCATCGACAAGTATCCCAACGACTGGCTGGTCATCATCATTGACGCATTGGAAAAGGCACAGAACGACCCAGAGGTCAAGAACTTCATCGTCGACATATCGACGAATGGCGGAGGCTCTTCAGACGTGGTGGTATTCCTCTCGTCTCTGTTCTGTAACAAGCCCGATATTTATTACGAAAACACGCTGACAGGACAGAAAATGAAGTGTTCGTATGAGGTAGACCGCAACCTGGACGGTAAGTTCGACGAGAAGGACAAGGACGTGAAGATCAACCTGAACGTGGGTGTGGTAACCAGCAACTATAGCTTCTCCTGTGCCAATATGTTCCCTGCTATGATGAAGGACTACGGCATAGCCCTCATCGGACAGCAATCGGGAGGAGGCTCGTGCTGTGTCCTGTTCAACCCGTCGGCTGAGGGCTTCGGCTACAGGTACTCCACCCACCGTGCCCGTCTCATCAACCTGAAAGGTGAGAACATCGACGAAGGCATCCTACCCGACTACAAGTTGGAGAACCTTGATGAATTCTTCGACGTTGCAAAGATTGGTCAGCTGATAGAAAGCTATTACACAAAATAGGCAAAATAAACACACTCTCTACAAACAGCCCGCCGAACTATTGATTGCTCGGCGGGTTTATTTTGGACAAAAGATGTTAATTCTCGTACAGAAAAGGAACGATTCCTTCCTTTTCTGTTCCGAATTTATTGCAATTTTGCAGAAAAATCCCCTCTTTTAAAATATCTCATACTTGATTGACTTGAATTTTTCAAGAACATCTTTGCAATTCTTCCTATTCTTACCATAACTCATTAAATACTGAGGATGATAGAATTTGTTTTCTTCAATACGGTTACATAAATAAGATGGTTTTTTGATAACCTCAGAGAATATCCTTTGAGCATTTTCTTTGTGTGCAGGATTTCTCCAAAGATTTCCCCATCCAATATAGACTGGCGACATAATATGTTTGATATCATCATCAGTTGTACATACAAGTTTGTCCAAACCATCATCTTTACACTTATCTATTGCTCTCCAAACATTTACATCTCGTACATTAAACAAGTTAAATATTTGTATCACTCCATTCAATTGTCCCCCATGTGCTTCGTAATATGCTTTAAACAGATTTATCACACAGATCATAGTTCTATCTACAGAGAATTCATACCATTCATTAGATAACGAGGTCCTTCCATCATCAAACGTTCTTAACTTTTCGAGTAGACCACTGTTTTCTATTGATTTTATATTTGGCTCAACAGATTTTGACGAACCAGGATTTTTCATGAAAATGGTTCCGCGAACTTCCCAAGAGTTCCCAATTTGAATAATAGTTCTCCAACGATATTCTATTTCATTTTCGCATAAATAATGCGTATAAACCTTTATACTTTCCATATTCTTAAGTCTTTATATCGTTACTTTATTATCATTTTAACCCTCTGTTCTCCTATTTTAACGATAGCAACTGAACCAGGCTGCATATTGGTGTCAATTATTGCTCGTTCATTTTTGCTGATAGTAGAACCTACAATAGTGCCATTAGCATTATACACACTTACGTAAGTCCCATTTTTTACGTTCTGTATAGTTAACACACCACCCTCACTCTGAATTTGTCTTGTTTTAGAAAGCGATTGTTCTATACCACTTGGAACACTTTCTTCAATATGAACAAATTTCTTCCAACCATCTTTAGTCTTATACTTACCAATAGTTCCCGTAGGAACGTATAACGTAGCATTGTTAAATGTATTATCTGAGAATGTGTATGTATCTATATTATAAGGATTCTCTATTTTCGAAATGACTTCTGACATATCAGAGCCATTGAAAGCACCGTATCCAATATACGTCACACTGTTTGGAATGGTTACGGAACGCAAACCTCTGCAGCCATAGAAAGCATAGTATCCAATATGCGTCACATTGTTAGGAATCGTGATAGAGGTAAGACCGTGGCAACCCAAGAAAGCTTCTTGTCCAATAGTCGTCACACTGTTGCCAATGGTCACGGAGGTAAGACCAGAGCAACAATAAAAAGTTCTCGTGCCGATGACAGCTACACTGCTAGGAATAACTAAATCTTTAATCTCTTCTTCATTTAAGAAAAGATGTTTGGCTTGATATAATGGATTTGAATAAATGTTTTTAAAAGCAATTTTACACCATGCCTCTATATCCCATATATTAACGGAGGTGAGTTTTTCGCAATAACTGAAAGCATCCTCTCCTATGCTTGTCACACTGTTGCCAATTGTGACGGAGGTGAGACCAATACATTCATAGAAAGCTTTGTCTCCAATATCCGTCACGCTATTGGGGATGGTGACGGATGTAAGACCAGAGCATTGATAAAAAGCACTCCGTCCTATACTCGTCACGCTGTTGCCAATGGAGACGGAAGCAAGACCAGAGCAATCGCTGAACACACCATTACCTATACTTGTTACGCTGTTGGGGATAGTGACGGAGGTAAGGCTAGAGCAACCTTCGAAAGCACAAGCGCCAATGCTCGTCACGCTGCTAGGGATGGTGACGGAGGTAAGGCTAGAGCAACCTTCGAAAGCACAAGCGCCAATGCTCGTCACGCTGTTGGGGATAACCAAATCCTTAATCTCTACCCCATTTAGAAATAGGTGCCCATTTAGGTGACGGAATTTGATGTAACTAAGGGGATTTGAGTTATAACCATTAAAAGCAATTTTACACCATGCCTCTAAATCACATATATATACGGAAGTGAGTTCGCCGCAAACATCGAAAGCACTCTCTCCTATACTTTTTACGCTGTTTCCAATCGTAATGGAAGACAAATTTACGCACCATTCGAAAGCATTGTTTCCAATGCTCGTCACACTATTGGGAATAGTGACGGAGGTCAAACCGCTGCATTCTTGGAATGCATAATCTCCAATGCTCGTCACACTATTAGGAATAGTGACGGAGGTCAAACCACTGCAACCAGAGAAAGTATAGTTTCCAATGCTCGTCACACTATTGGGAATAGTGACGGAGGTCAAGCCGCTGCAACTAGAGAAAGTATAGTCTCCGATGCTTGTTACACTATTTGAAATAGTGACGGAAGTCAAGCTACTGCATCTATAGAAAGTATAGTCTCCTATACTCGTAACACTGTTGGGGATCGTGACGGAGGTCAAGCCTGTGCAACTAGAGAAAGTATAGTCTCCTATACTCGTAACACTGTTGGGGATCGTGACGAAGGTCAAGCCACTGCAGCCAGAGAAAGCATTATTCCCTATATTTGTTACGCTATTGGGTATCGTGACGGAGGTCAAGCCGCTGCAACCATAAAAAGTATAGTCTCTTATACTCGTCACACTATTGGGGATAACTAAATCTTTAATCTCCACCCCATTTAAGAACAGGTGGCGGGCATAACAAAGTGGATTTGAGGTATTACCATTAAAAGCAATTTTACACCATGCCTCTAAATCCCATATATAAACAGAGGTAAGTTTGCTGCAGGATTGGAAAGCATCCTTTATTATATTAGTCACACTGTTGGGGATTGTGACAGAAGTGAGATCACTGCAATTATAGAAAGAACGATTTCCTATACTCGTTACCTTTATAGACTTATTGTTATAAATAACTTCTTCTGGTATTTCTACAGAACCCTTATAACTATTATATTTAGTAGTATGATAGGTAACCTCTAATTCTGTTCCATTATTGATGTAATTATAGTAAATAGTTATGCCATCAATATTTTTAGCTGAGATATCGTAAGCATAAGTTTTTGTTCCTATCATAGAGAGTATCAGAATGAACAGGAATGTAAGTTTTAGTTCTGTTTTTTTCATTATAATATGTTTTAAGTTAATATTATTTGATTATACACAAAAAGAAAACGTGGACAAATTACTTCGTCTACGTTCACCAGGCATCGCCAAACGCCTCTCAATCTTAAACGAGTATTGCCCACGCCATCTGGCGTGAACTCCTACTTCAGTTCTTGATTGATTCAAATTTTGGCGAATTTGGTGAACAAGAATCTAAAAGTGGATATTCATCCTATATGTCCTATTGTTATTTATCTCAACCCATAGGCAACTCCGTTTTTTGAGGTTATACATTATTCTCCGAGTTGAATCGGAGTCTTTGATTAGCTTTTATATCCGAAAGAGGTGCGCATGTGTTCTTTGCCCCATTGCTCGATAGTTTCTTCGCTAATAACACCTTCGTCCCACAAAGCATCAATAGCTTTCTGGGCCTTTTGGGCAAAATAGTGAGCCAGGACGTTCTTGAACTCGTTCAACTCATCCTCAGAGTTAATGCTGTTCAAGGCATCTAGCAGCTCCAGTTGTGCAATTTGTGAATAACTCATACGCATAAATATTTAGATTTCAGTTGCAAATATACAAATTAATTTCGAATGATTGCAACTTTCCTGCCTCTTTTTTGTAAATGACGGTTGAAATCAGCAAAAATGTCGAAATCAACTCCGCACCCAGACTTTGTGGGAGGCGGCGCCTTTTGCCTTGATGCCTGAATTGGGATCGAGGACGAGTTTAGCGAGTTCTCTGGAGGCTGTGCTGTAATTGAGGTGATTGAGGTTAGCGTATTCCTGGAGGGTGATGAAGCCATGTTTGTCAATATGGTTCAAGGCACGCTGCAGACGCTCCTCGAGAGAATAAGGTGAGGGTGCGGTAGGATTGCCAGTTGTTCGCTCGAAGGTGTTCTCTTTGTTGATGTCTTCAACCAGCTTTTTGTCTACCTTGAAGTTCACGCCCTTGACTCGGACGTGATGGTATTTCTTCTTTGATGCAGGTTCCTGGAATTCCTGTGGATTAGCGCTATCCGACTCGTTATCAGCGAATTCCAGCGACAACGAGAACACACCCAAATTGTCGATTTTCATGGTGTGTCCCAAAGGCAGATACGACTTCATAACGACAGCCAGCGTGTCGAGCACACCACGAACGGTAGCCTGACTGAAGGCTGGCGAATTGGTGTGAACTAGCTCAACGACCTTGTCGTAGTCGAACTCGGTGTAAACCTGCATCTTAGGGAATAATCTTCCCTTTTTGCCATTGCCCATACCTGTGGGCATTTCCTTGATTACATAATTTGCCATACTATTCTTATATTTTTATATTTCAGACTTTGCAATCTATATTGTGAACTTTGCAACTTGTATTGCGAACTTTGCAACGTACATTTCAAACTTTGCGATTAAACTTTTCTGCAAAGATACGGAAATTTTGTGAAAGGCGCGACATTTTCTGCCATTATTTTGACTTACTTGTGGTTTTTGGTGACAATCAGCAGGGGTGTTCGTCTTATAAGAAAACTAATCAAAATAGAAAAACAATGAAACAGAATTATCCAAAGATTGGTATTCGCCCTACGATTGATGGTCGTCAGGGTGGTATTCGCGAGGGTCTGGAAGAAAAGACCATGAATCTGGCAAAAGCAGTTAAAAATCTGATTGAGAGCAACTTAAAGAATGGCGACGGTTCAAAGGTAGAGTGTGTTATCAGCAACACCACGATTGGACGTGTGGGCGAAAGTGCCGCTTGTGCTGAGCAGTTTGAGCGCGAGGGTGTTGGCTCTACCATTACCGTTACATCGTGCTGGTGCTACGGCTCAGAAACGATGGACATGAATCCATACTACCCCAAGGCTGTGTGGGGCTTCAACGGAACGGAGCGCCCAGGAGCTGTATATCTGGCTGCTGTTCTTGCAGCACATGCCCAGAAGGGTCTGCCCGCCTACGGAATCTATGGTCACGACGTGCAGGACTTGGACGACAATACCATTCCTGAGGATGTAGCTGAGAAGATTCTGCGCTTTGCACGTGCTGCACAGGCTGTAGCAACCATGCGTGGCAAGAGCTATCTGTCGTTGGGTAACACCTGTATGGGTATCGCTGGTAGTATCGTCAATGCTGACTTCCTGCAGCAATACTTAGGCATGCGTACAGAGTATGTATCGCTGGTAGAGATTCTGCGTCGTGTGGACTTCGGCATCTACGACAAGGACGAGTTTGAGAAGGCCATGAAGTGGGTAGAGAAATACTGCAAGCCTCAGGAGGGTCACGACTATAACGAGGACCGTCCCTTGTTCCCTGGCGTGCCTATGACCACCTTCAACGGCAAGGGTAAAGGCAAGAATCGTCAGGAGAAGGACGAGGACTGGGAGTTTACCGTTAAGAACATGATGATTATCCGCGACCTGATGCAGGGCTCTGAGAAGCTGCTGGAGATGGGTTATAAGGAGGAGGCTATCGGACACAACGCCAT